>Ga0307433_1001376_pt1 | contig 13532 bp, 12 predicted proteins | sample SalMarWE160210MG_FD_202166 | JGI IMG/M metagenome (GOLD analysis project Ga0307433, IMG submission 202166) | Salt marsh sediment microbial communities from the Plum Island Ecosystem LTER, Massachusetts, United States - WE1603-210 | ecosystem: Environmental > Aquatic > Marine > Intertidal zone >... | reverse complement strand
GAAGCCGACCACCGGCCCGGACGCCGCCTCCGGCATGCGCCGACTGCTCGCCAACAACGATATCCTCTTCGCCGCCGGTCTGGCCATGGTCCTGGCCACGCTGCTGATTCCCCTGCCGACGTTCCTCCTCGACCTGATGCTCTCGTGCAGCATCGCGGTGGCCGTCGGCACGCTCATCGTCGTTCTCTCGACGCGCGAATCGGTCGAACTGTCGACCTTCCCGTCGCTGCTTCTGTTCCTGACGCTGTTCCGCCTGTCGCTGAACGTGGCCTCGACGCGGCTCATCCTGATGGACGGAGACGCCGGACACATCATCCAGACCTTCGGCAACTTCGTCGCCGGCGGAAGCCTGACCATCGGCCTCGTGGTCTTCCTCATCCTGGTCATCATCCAGTTCATCGTCATCACCAAGGGCGCCGAACGCATCAGCGAGGTGGCTGCACGATTCAACCTCGACGCCATGCCCGGCAAGCAGATGAGCATCGACGCCGACCTGAACGCCGGCCTCATCGGCGAGGCCGAGGCCCGCGCCCGACGCGACAAGATCGCACGCGAAAGCGAGTTCTACGGCGCCATGGACGGCGCCAGCAAGTTCATCCGCGGCGACGCCATCGCCGGACTCATCATCACGGCCGTCAACCTCGTCGGCGGCATGGTCATCGGCCTGACGCACGGCATGGACCTCCATCAAAGCGCCGAGACGTACTCGATCCTGGCCATCGGCGACGGCCTCGTCAGCCAGATCCCCGCCGTCATCATCTCTTCCTCCGCAGGGTTCCTCATCTCGAAGACCTCGACGCTGGAGAACCTGAGCCAGGACCTGATGCGGCAGATGCTCGCCCGGAGCCGGCCCATCGCCATCGCCGCCTTCCTCCTCGGGGCCATGGTCTTCGTGCCGGGGTTCCCGAAGACGCCCTTCATCGTCCTCTCGCTGGGTGCCGGCCTGCTCGCCCGGACCCTCGCCCGCCACGAAAAAGAGGCCGCCAGAAAACCGGCAAAGACCCCCGCCGACGCCGACCTCGACGAACAGCCCGTCGAAGCCATGCTCGATGTCGATCGCATCGCCGTCCTCGTCGGCACACGACTCATCCGGACGGTCGACCCACGCCGCAAGGCAAGCCTCTTCCACCGCATCTCCCCGCTCCGGCGACGCTTCGCCGAGCAGTACGGCGTCATCCTGCCGCTCATCCGCCTCCGCGACCAGATGGCCCTCGACCCGAACGCCTACGAGATACGCCTGCACGGCCACGTCGTCGCCGGCGGAACCCTCGAACCCGAACGCTTCCTCGCCATGGACCCCGGCACCGTCACCAAGCCCATCAAGGGCGAGACCACCAGAGAACCCGTCTTCAACCTGCCCGCCATCTGGGTCACGCCCGACCAGAAAGAGGAAGCCGAAGTGGCCGGCTACACCGTCGTCGACCCCGAATCGGTCCTCGTCACGCACCTCTCGGAGACGCTCCGCCGGCACGCCCACGAGATCCTCTCGCGCGACGACGTCCAAGCCCTCGTCGACCGGCTCCGCGAACGGCACCCGGCGCTGGTGGGCGGCGTCGTCGGCGACCTCGTGCCGGTGGGCCTGCTCCACCGCGTGCTTCAGAATCTCCTCAAGGACGCCATCGCGATCCGCAACCTCGCCCAACTCCTCGAAACGCTCGGCGACAACGCCACACGCACCAAGGACCCCGCCACCCTGACCGAACTCGTCCGCAAAACCCTCGCCCGGACCATCACCGAACAGCACACCGACGACGCCGGCCGCATCCCCGCCATCGTCCTGAATCCGACCCTGGAGTACGAACTGCGCGGCGCGCTCACGCAGGACGGTCCCTCGGAATCGCTCGCCCTGCCTCCCGACCGCGCCCTCGACCTGTCTCGCCGCACCGCCGCCGCCTGGAACGCCGCCATGAACCGGGGACACGACAAGGCCGTCCTGCTGTGCGATTTCCGGCTGCGGCCTCACCTGGCGGCCCTGCTCTCCAGACAACTGCCCGAACTGCCGATCCTGGCCTACGATGAGGTCACCGTCGGAACGCCCGTCGAATCGATCGCCACGATCTCAAGCGAAGCGGCCGGCCCGCCCCAGGCCCAGGCCCCGGCCGGGCCCGAACCGGCGCTCGCCGCTGCCGCAACCTGAACCGGGAGACGCCCCGTGCCAACCGAAGACGGAGAACGGCCGTGAGACGCACCGCCACCAGCGCCGCCGTCTTCGCCCTCATCGTCCTGGCCGTCGTCGGGACGCTGAGCGACGTGCCGCCCTTTGTCTGCAGTATGCGGGCGATGGCGGGTGCGGGCATCGTGTACCTCCTGGTGACCGTGGCGGGACGCGTGGCCATCTCCATCCTCGCAAGCGTCATCCGGGCCGGCCCGCCACCCAGAGCCCAGGTAAAGGACCAGACGAGTGGGCACACAGACTGAAGACGCCAGCGCGACGGCGCCTGCCGCAAACCTCCAGGCCAAGGCCCGGGAGGCCTACGGCCGGCAGTCGCGCCAGGCCGTCGAGGACCAACTCATCATCGACCACCTGCCCCTGGTGCGGCACATCGTGCAGAAGGTGGTCGGCAACCTCGGCCGCCGCCACGATGCCGACGACCTCATCTCGGCGGGCACCATCGGACTGGTTCGTGCGGCCCGGGCGTACGACCCGTCGCGGCACACCGAGTTCAAGACGTACGCGTACATCCGTGTCCGCGGGGCGGTCATCGACGAACTGCGTAGCCAGTCGTTCAGTTCCCCCTCGATCCGGCAGCGCATACGCAGCATCCGCGAGGCCCACCGGCGGCACGCGGTCGAGACCGGTCAACCGCCCACCGACCAGGACCTGGCCGACCGGGCGGGTCTGTCGCTCCGGATGTACTACCAGACGGTCGAGGAGGCCCGGCGGCAGCACTTTCTCTCGATCCACGGCCTCTCGGACGACCAGCCCGCCCTGGCGAACCTTCTTCCCGCCGACACCACGTCGCCGGAGACCGAGGCCTCCAAACGCGAACTCTTGCGCCGATTGACACAGGCCGTCCAGGAACTGCCCGAACGCGACCGGAAGGTCGTCCTGCTCTACTACGAACGCGACCTGACCATGAAAGAAGTCGCCGCCGTGCTCGACATCACCGAGTCACGCGTCAGCCAGGTCCATGCCAGCGCCCTGTTTAGGCTGTCTATGAAACTGAGGGACGTGTCATGACCAGCCCAAGCGACTACGCCGTCCACGGGCCGGACCACACCCACGAGGTCAGCGGGCTTGCGCCCGTCGCGGAACAGGACAAACGGTTTCCGAGACGGTCGCCGAACGGCAAACGCCGCCGACCTCACCGACCCGGTCCCGACGAAGAAGACGCCGCCCCGCCGCCGCACGAGGCGACCGACGAGCAGACGCCACCCGCCAGCACAGGCGACGACGGCGAACACGTGGTCGATACCCTCGCCTGACGGGTCGGCCGACCAGGAGATGCAGCGGATGACGCAAACGATCACCGGCATCGTCAAGAAGGACCGCGTCCGCGTCGCCGAGCCTTGCCGCATCGGCGCCGCCGCCCAAGGCGGCGCGGCCGGCGCCGGGCCCATGGTCCGCATCGCCCGCCGGAACGCCGACCACGCGGTCCTCGAAGTCCGCTGTGCGTGCGGACGAACCACCCATGTCGAATGCCGATGGCCTGCCGGCGCATCGGGCGACGGGCCCGATGACCCGACACCCGACGCCCAGAACCGTTCCGATAACCGCAACAAGGAGGTCCCGTGATGCGAAATGCAACAACCATCGTCCTGGCCCTGGCGGTAGCCGTCTCCGGCTGCTCCGGACTCACGCGCGACAAACCCGGGGGCGTGGAGTCCCTCGAGGACTATCAAATGCCTCCCCTGCCGGCGCCGGAGCCGGAGACCGAAGGGCCCACGCTCGTCAATCGCCTGCTTGAGTTGCAGCAGAGACACACGCAGGCGGTCCAGGACCTCTCGGACGAGCGCGACAGCACACGCCAACTCAGCGACGAAAAACGCCAACTCAGCCAGCAACTCGCCTCCACCCAGACCGAACTCGCCCGGGCACAGAAGGAACTCCAGGAGGCCAACGACCTGCTCCTCGCCGTCCGCCGGGAAAACGACAAGTGGAAGGGCGACGTGCTCTCGCACCGCACCGAGATCCTCCGCGCCCACGAGGCCGAGATGAAAGCACTGGTCAAGGTGATCCGGCTGCTCGGCGGCGAATACAACCGACCGATCCCCCCACCGCCGTCCGAGGCCGCCACGACCTCCACCAGCGCCTCGGCCTCGTCGGGTCAGGCGCCGGCCGCCGAAAAGGGCAAGACGGCACAAGCAACGAAGGGAACCGCCAGTGAAACCGCCGGCTCGTGAACCCTGCAGAACCGACGCTGCGAGCGCCGCGGGCTCAGCACACGCCGCGCCACGCACACGGGCACGCGCCAACCGCGCCCGAGGCGCCGTCGCCGTCGCGGTCCTGACCCTTCTGGCGGCGGGGTGCCGGTCCACGGCCCACCGGCAGGTCAACGCCTGGTGGCACTCCAGCCTGGCCGCCAACCCGCCCCCGCGTGTGGTTCTGCTGCCCCTCGGCAACGAGACGGACTGTCCCAGGGTGGAAGAAGGCATGACCGAGGAACTGCTCCGCGCCTTCCAGCAGAGACGCCTGTTCCACGTCGGCGCCGCGCCCGATGAGGCGCCCGGCGACGAAACGCTGCCCGAACCGGGTAGACAGCCGTTCACGACCCAGCAACTGGCCGCCATCCGCCGGGCGTTCGGCGCCGATGCCGTCCTGGTCGGCGTCGTGAGCCGGTCCCAACCGTTCCCCCGGATGCAGGTCGGACTGCACCTGAGGCTCCGCGACCTGAGGAACGGAAGGCTCCTCGGCCAGGTGGACGAGGTGTTCGACACGACCAACCAACACACCCAGCGCCGTATCAAGGGGTTCTTCGACCGCGAGATGGGCGACGGCACTGGGCCTCTCGGATGGCAACTCGGGACGGTCAGCCCGAGGGCGTTCCAGAAATTCGTGGCCTGGGAGGTCGCCGGAACGCTGCCGAGACGGCCGTCCCGGCCGGCGGGCCAGGTGCGGGCCTCAAAAAACTTTAGAAAAAATCCCCGATCGTGAGGTTTTTTCTCATGCTGTCGCACCACGCGACGACAATAAGGGTAGCCGCACTGCCGCACATGGAGACCACCGATGCAGATCGACCGTACAGAAGGGCTTGAGGGGTTGGGCCTGCCGGACACCGCCGGCAGTCTATCGAAGTCCGGCAAGACGGCCCCGGCCGCCGACAAGACCGACGGCTCCCCCGGTTCCGCCGGCGAAGCCTCGTTTCAGCCCTACATCGACCGTGCCGGCGAAGCCGACGACATCCGCTCGGAAGCCGTCGAAGAGGCCAAACGCCTCCTGGCCGCCGGCCAACTCGACACCCCCGAAAACGTTCGCAAAGCCGCCCAGAACATCCTCACGTTCGGCATCTGAGAGCCGAAGGCGGCATCCCACCGGCGCAAACCCGCCCAGACCATCCACAGCGTCCGCCACGTTTCCAGAACATGGTCACCCTTCGGGCTGACCATGCCACGCGCGACGACTCGCGCGGCGGGCAATCTTGCCCACCGCGCTTTGGCGGCTTCATGCGCGGCGGGCAAGATTGCCCGCCGCGCAAGGTGCGGCTTTCTGCGCGGTGGGTGCGGAGACCCACCGCGCGAGGGATCGAAAGCCGTAGGATGGGTGCCCCGCACCCACGCGGCGCACGCGAGACCTCCTCAGCGTGTTGGGTCCCTGACGGCAAAAGGGCCAACATCTTGTGGTTTGCGACGATCTCAGCCGCTGGGCCATGTATGCCGGCGGCGATGTGACCGGCCATCGTCGCCCCGAAGAACATTTGGCGGGTGGGCGAGGGCGAGCCAGAAAGCCCTAAAGTCCCGTCGGGTCCTTTCGATAATGAACCGTGAACCGCCGCCGTTGCGGGAACGTGCCGCAACGCCGCGTTTCGCGAACACGTGTATGCGTGTGGGCTACTGGGGCTTGCACAGGACACCGTCCGACCGTCTTTGGTAAAAGGGAGAGGAACACATGCTAGCAATCAAGAGCAACACGATGGCAGATGTAGCGGCCCGCCATCTGGGATCGAGTTATGACGCGCTCGCCCAGTCGGTTGCCAGGCTCTCGTCCGGCCTGCGCATCATCGGCGCCAAGGACGACGCGGCCGGCCTGGCCGTCCGCGAGTTGATCCGGGTCGATGTGGCGACGCTCCGCCAGGGCCAGCGGAACGCCGCAGACGCAATCTCGATGCTCCAGGTGGCCGAAAGTGCCCTGGGGACAGTCGATAACATCCTCATCCGTATGAAGGAACTGGCCGAGCAGGCGGCCACGGGCTCGTACTCCCCCGACCAGCGAGTCCTGATGGACCAGGAGTTCGGTGAACTGGCCAAGGAGATCAGCCGGATCTCCGAGACCACCGACTTCAACGGCATGAAACTGCTCGCCGGCACGAACTCCTACGGGATTCACGTCGGCAGCACCGATGCCACCACCGCCAACAAGATCTCCGTCCAGGGCGCCAACATGGATGGCGGCACGCTGCAACTGACCGGCAGCCGCGAATACGGCATCTACGTGACCGGAGGCGGCGTGGACACCGCCGCAAGCACCCTCATTAACGTCACGGGCGACGGCACGCTCATCTTCCACTTCGTCGACGACCTCGATGACGCCGCCGGCGCGATCGGGCCCTTGACCATCAACCTGGAGGCGGCGACCGGCGCGTACTCCCTCCAGGACATCGTGGACGCCGTCAACGTCCAGTCGGAGATTGCGCAGACCGGCTACACCGCCGCCCACATCCACTATGACTCCACCCTCGAGAAGTTCTACCTCAAGGTCCAGGCCTATCAGAACGGCGACCAGACCGACCTCGACATTGCCGGCGACGCCACCATCACCGAAGGCATCCAGACCGAGGCCAACTGGACATTGGAAGGCGGAACGGGCACCGGTGCATCCATCGCCACGCAGAGCGACGCCGAGACGGCCCTCGGGACGGTCGACGCCGCCGTCGTCATCAAAGACACGCTCCGCGCCAAGTTCGGTTACATGATGAAGCGTCTCGAGGCGGCCATGGCGGTTGTCGGCGTCCAGGCCGAGAACCTCGCGGTGGCCGAGTCGCGGATCAGCGACGTCGACGTGGCAACCGAGATGTCGGCCCTGACGCGGAACCAGGTGCTCGCCCAGGCCGGTATCGCGATGTTGGCCCAGGCCAATACCATGCCGCAGATGGCCCTGCAACTGCTGCAATAGCCTTTGCCGCGCGAACTGCGTTGAACGCCGAAGGCCCATCCCCGGCCCGGGATGGGCCTTCTCCTTGCCGGCCTGCCGGAGGTCACCTGCAAGTTTATCGGGCAGAGCACCCTCTTCCGCTTGTGTATCGGGAGGGCCTCGTATACAATCACAGGTAGAAGATAGGGCCGGCAGAGGAGGGACGCAAGATGGCGCCCGGGCGGAACGACCCGTGCCCGTGCGGCAGCGGGAAGAAGTACAAGAAGTGCTGCATGCCGGCCCGCCGCCACACGCCCTCAACGCCAAGACCGACCGCCCCTCCCCGCCGACCGGATCGCGCCCGGGCGCATTACGAGCGCGGCAACGCGCTGCGTGAGCGCGGCCGCCTTGAGGAGGCGGAAGCCGAGTACCGCAAGGCCCTGGCACGCCGGCCCGACGCTGCCCAGGCCCTTGTCAACCTGGCCGCCGTACTCCAGGCCACCAACCGGCACGCCGAGGCCATCGGCTGCCTGAAGCGGGCGACCCGCGCGGACCCGGATCTTCTCTCCAGTTACCTCAACCTCGCCGTACTGTACAGGCACCTGGGCCGGTCCGACGAGGTCGAGGCACCGCTGCGGGAGGTCCTTCGCCGCGACCCGGCCCATGCCCTCGCCCTGCGCCTGCTGGGCGCCCAACTGAAGGCGAGCCTGCCGGAGGCAGACCGGGCAACCATGCAGTCGCTGCTTGAGAAAGGCGACGATCTCACGCCGCGCGACCGGCACAACCTCCATGCCGCTCTGCTCGCCGTGTACGACGCGCGGGGCGAGTACCAGGAGGCGGCGCGTCACGCGCGGCAGGCGAACGCCCTGGACAAGCGGCTGCGCTTCCCGGACGGCTCACACACCGAACCCGACACGGCCCGCGGCGTGGACCGGCTGATCGCAACGTACACGCCCGAGTACTTCGAGCGGACCCGGGAGTTCGGCATCGACACGCAGCGGCCCGTCTTCATCGTGGGCCTTCCGCGATCCGGAACCACCCTGGCCGAACGCATCCTGGCAAGCCATCCGGCGGTGTTCGGCGCCGGGGAACTCCTGCTCGTCAAGGGCGCCTTTCTGACGCTTCCGGAGGCTCTGGGCATCGAGGCCAAGCCCGTGGATTGCCTGGAGCACGTGTCGCGCCCCGTGGTCCGGAGTCTGGCGCAGGCCTACCTGCGGGGACTCGAGGAACTCGGTGCCGACGCCCCGCGCGTCACCGACAAGACCCCCAAGAACTACCAGTTGCTCGGTCTGATCGTGACGATGTTCCCGCGGGCGAAGATCATCCACATGCGGCGGGACGTTCGCGACCTGGCCCTGTCGTGCTGGATCAACCAGTTCAAGGATCTGTGGTGGACGTGCGACGAGCGGTGGATCGCCACCCAGGTCAGCCAGTACCGGCGGATCATGGACCACTGGCGCCGGGTCCTGCCGTCGCCGATGCTGGAGGTGGACTACGAGCAGGTCGCCACGGAGTTCGAGTCCCAGGCCCGGCGACTCGTCGCGTGGCTCGAACTGCCGTGGGATGCCACGTGCCTTGAGTTCCATCAGTCACAGGGCGCCGTACGAACCGCCAGCGTCGATCAGGTCCGGCGGCCCATCCACACCCGCTCCATCGGCCGGTGGCGGCACTACAAGGATGACCTGGCCGACCTCTACGCCCTGCTCGAGCCCGCCCCAACGGTGACCGAGTAAGGGGGCCTGCCCCGCACCTGGACGCCTTCGCGTCCGTGGTCCACGAACCTAACGCTCACCTTCACGTTCGCCGACGACCTGGACGCGGCGTCGCCATCGGCCCTGCCGCTCGACAGACAGCGGTGGGATACGCCTCACGTTTTCCGGGTTCGTCTCGATAATGAAGCACGGAGGCCGAAGCCGTTGGCCTCTGCGCCAACCGAACAGCCGCGGTCGCGACGAGAACGTTGCCGCCGGCACCGGGCAAAGAGCGGGAGATCCCTGGGCCGAGGCCAGGGGGGCCGCTTGCTTCCTGCCCGCTGCGGGGAGACTTCGTCCGCCGTGGCCGGATTCCCCTCATGTTCGCCCGGTCTTCCTCGATAATGAACCACAGAGGAGGGGCAGTTGGCTCCCCTCCTGCAGGACAGACCGGCGAGGGAGAGACGGGCCATGGCGGATTTGGGACTCACGGGCATCTTCTCAGGCATCGACACCGACCTGCTGATTGCCCACACCATCGCGGCCAACAGCACCAGGATCAACACGCTGGCCCTCCGCAAGGTCGAGCAACAGGCCGAAGTCGACGCACTCAATGACGCCGAGGGTGCCCTGGCGAACCTCCAGTACGCGGTGAACGCGCTCCGCGACGCCTCCACACTGCGCCAAGTGACGGCCTCGACCACCGACAACGACGTCGCCTACGCCGCCTCGGGCACCGCCGAGGGGGCGTTCGCCGTTCACGTCGAGCAGTTGGCCGCCGCCGACAGACAAGTCCACGACGGCGTGATAACCTGGACGCACACCAAGAGCGTCTCCGGCGGAGACGACGAGTACCTCTCGGCCGACGACATCTCCGGTAATACCGGCACGGACTACAAGTTCGTCTTCCAGTTCAGCGACGAGGCCGAGGTCACCGTGGACCTGTCTGCCTACGAGGACACCGGCATCACGCTGAACGAACTCATTTCGGAGATCAACACCGCTGCCGGCTACACGGCCGCCACCACCGTTCAGGACGCCGACGAGTACATGCTTGGCCTCCAGGCCCAAAACGCCGCCAAGAGCACGGTACTGACCGTCACCGACGACGACTCGGTCAACCTGCTGGACAACATCAACGACTTCGCACAGACCGCTGACAGCCTGCTCGGGACCGGCATGCTCATCGGGGCCGGCCAGTTCGTCTACACCTACGACGGCACCACGCGGACGATCACCACCACCGCGGACACCACCTTCGGCGAGTTCCTCGGCCTGATCAACAACGATGCCGCCAACCCCGGCGTCCGGGCAAGCAGTATGGTACATCAGGGCGTCCACCTGGTCCTCGCCGGAGAAGACACCGGCGAGGATTTCACCATCACCGTCGAGGCCGCAACCACCCTGGCCGGGTTCGACCCCGGCGACTGGACCGAGACCCAGACGGCCCAGAACGCCAAGATCCAAGTCGATGGCTATCCCAATCCCGACTTCATCGAACGAAGCAGCAACACCGTTACCGACGTCCTGCCCGGAACCCTCCATCTGACGGGAACCGGCGATACCACCATCACCCTCTCCAGAACCACCGCCACGCTGAAGCAAAACCTTACGAACCTTGCGGCCGTGTTGAACACCGTCAAGACCAAGATCGACACCTACACCGGCTACGACCAGGCTGCCGAGACCAGCGGCGTGCTGCAGGGCGACTACTTTCTCAACGGCGTCTTCAACCAGATCCGCGCCGCGCTGATCCAGCCGGCCGCAGGCTTCCTCGACGGCAGCGAGACCTTCACCCTGGCCAATCAGATCGGCCTGGAGGTCGACCGCTACGGCGAGTTCTCGTTCGATGAAGCCGCCTTCGACGATGCCGTCGCCGAAGACTACCAGGCCGTCCTGAACCTCGTCGGCGCCGTCGCCACCGGGGCCGTCGATTCGTCCGACATCCAGTTCACCAGCGCCGGCGAGAGCACCCAGGGCGGCACCTACGACCTCAAGGTGGAGTATGACGCGGTGGGCGACATCGCCAGCGCCCAGATCAAACTCGACAACGAGGACACCTACCGCGACCTCGACGTCGCCGGCACCACCCTCACCGGCGTCTACGGCAACCCCGAACAGTACCTGATGCTGATGGTCGTCTCGGGCGGAACGAGCGAAACGCGCAACTATACCGTTCGCGTCCGCCAGGGGGTCGCCGGGCAGATCTACGACCGCCTTCAGGACATCCTGGACGAGGTCGACGGCACCCTCGCCACGAAACTGAACGGCTACAGCAACCTCACGCACTCCGGCACCATTGATATCATCGACCAGAACATCGAACGCGAAGAGATACGGCTCGAAGAGATGGAGGAGCGCCTCGTCGCACAGTACGCACGCCTCGAGGCCACACTGGCACGGCTCGATGCGCAGCGAGGGGCCTTCGACTCGCTCTTCGCCGCATTGGAATCCAACAAAGAGAGTGATTAAGATTCGGGAAGGCCCTTACCCTCCTCGAAGCCCAACGGGGGGCTATGAGTATGGCTGGGCTCCAGGAAAAGGAACCAAAAGAATGAAAGGCGCAATCGGGGCCTATCACGAAAACGCCGTCACCACTCAAACCCGCGGCAGACTCATCGTCCTCCTCTACGAGGGCGCCATCAAGTTCCTCGAACAGGCCAAGGCCGAACTCCAGGCAGGCAACTACGCCGAAAAGGGAGAGTTCATCAACAAGGCACTCGCCATCATCAACGAACTCGACTCCTGCCTCGATGTCGAAAACGGCGGGGAGGTCGCCACAAACCTGCGACGGCTCTACCAGTTCAGCATCCGGCACCTCGGCGAAGCCAACCTCCACCGCGACACCCAACGCATCCAGGACGTCATCGACTGCCTCAAAGACCTCAACGAGGGATGGAAGGCCATCGCACAGTAACACCGACACACACGCGCTGCGATCACCGACACGGGGGGATGGGATAGAATAGGAATCATGACCATCAACGAGCAAATCCAAATGCTGCACGACACGGCCCAAACCCTCCGCAACACGGCACCCGCCTCCGAAGGCGCCGCTGCGGCCCCCGACCGCCGTGCCATCCTCAACACCATCCTCCAACAGGCACGCACCCTGGCATGGGCCGAGGCCGGCAGCCTCTACATCCTCGAAAAAGGCCAGTTGCGATTCCTCGCCGCCCAGAACGACCGCCTTCCCCTGGCCGACATCACCCGGTTGCTCCTGGACCGCGAAATGCCCGCATCCACCGAGTCGCTCGCCGGATTCGTCGCCTCGGTCGGTCGCACCACCAAGATCGACGACACCGACGCCCTCACCGGCAACGAAGCCTTCCGCGTCAACCGCGACCTCGACGCCGACACCGGGTTCCGCGCCAAGAGCATCCTCGCCGTCCCCCTCCGGTGCCCCGGCGGAAAGGTCATCGGCGTGCTCGAACTGTTCAACCGCATCGGACCCGACAGCGACGCCGTCCCGTTCCCCAGCGTCGACGACCCTGGCATCCTGTCGCTGGCGTCGATGGCGGCCGTCGCCGTCCACAATGCTCTGCTCCAGGCCCAACTCAAACAGGCCTACGTCGACACCATGCTTCGCCTCTCGGCCGTCATCGAATTCAAAGAGAACGAGACCGTCGATCACCTCCGACAGGTCAGCAACACCTCCGTGCTCCTGGCCGAGGCCATGGACCTTTCGTCCAACGACGTCCGACTCCTCAAACGGGCCAGCCCCATGCACGACGTCGGCAAAGTCGCCATCCCCGACACCATTCTCCAGAAACCCGCCCGCCTGACCGTCGAGGAGCGGGGAATCGTCGAAACCCACCCCCTCATGGGTGCAGAAATCCTCGGTGAGGCCGAAGAAAACGAGGTCACCGTCGCTGCACGCGACATCGCACTGTCCCATCACGAGCGATGGGACGGACGCGGGTACCCCCACCACCTCAAAGGCGAGCAGATCCCCCTGCACGGACGCATCGTCGGACTCGCCGACGTCCTCGACGCCCTCCTCTCGCACCGACGCTACAAACAGCCCTTCACACCGGACGTGGCGGTGGAGGCCATCCGTCTGGAGCGCGGCAAGCATTTCGACCCGGACGTGGCCGACGCCTTTTTCAGCATCTCCGACCGGCTCCTCGCCACCTACGACACCGCCCCCCAACCCTCGGCCGTCCCCGCCAACTGACCCGCCACTGCCGCGGCGTACGTGTTTAGCGTGTCGGTTGTGGCTGTCACCCTGAGCGAAGCGAAGGGTCTCGCCGTGGAAACGACGAAACAGCAAAGACCACCCTGGCACGGCCACAGTCCGTGCCGTGGCCGGCGGCGAGATTCTTCGGCCCGCAAGCGGGCCTCAGAACGACAACCTAAACACGTACGCCGCGGCGGGCCCGTTCGGGGCCCCTCGCCGATTATATACTTTAGTAAAACGGCCTTTTCGCGCAACCCCGAAAACGGCCCTTTTCGGAGACCGAATCTGCGTTTTCAGGCCACCAGGGGCGATTCGACCCCTAAATGTTAAGATAGGTAAGGCAAAAAGCGCTGCCTTTTTTCGCCTTTTTACGTTTTTTGGGCGCGAATTTGCACGAATTTACCGATTTTTACCCCCGTTTTCACCCCTATGG
>Ga0307433_1001375_pt1 | contig 13532 bp, 10 predicted proteins | sample SalMarWE160210MG_FD_202166 | JGI IMG/M metagenome (GOLD analysis project Ga0307433, IMG submission 202166) | Salt marsh sediment microbial communities from the Plum Island Ecosystem LTER, Massachusetts, United States - WE1603-210 | ecosystem: Environmental > Aquatic > Marine > Intertidal zone >... | reverse complement strand
AAAAGTAAATATTATTCGGAATTTAAGTGATAACATAGTATGATATGACAGAAGAAATATTAAGGGCTAACTATCATAATTATAAAAACCGGCGGGTTTTCTGGATCCGGAGCAAGGAGAAAGATAAAGGTAAGAGTATATTATAATAAAGGGATATGGCAGTAATTTATTGAATGGTAAAATATGGTACAAAATGTTAGACCCCGGGAAGGGGTAAAAGATACTGATACTGGTATTCTAAGACTGATTAAAGACTATAATATTGGCAGGCTTAAAATTTACAGTAAAGGGGAAGTGATCTACTGGCAGGGTGCTCCTACTAAATACGTATCTGTTGTTAAGAGTGGAGCAGTGAAATCATTTTCTGTATCCAGAGAAGGAAAAGTGCACATATATGAGATCCTCGGTGAAGGGAGCATGGTTGGTATGGTAGATTGTTTGCTGGGAGAGGAGTTCAGGTCAACCGTTGAGGCTCTGGAGGATACACATGTATACTTGATTCCAAAAGCTGAATTTGAAATTTTAATATCCAGCAATTTATCCTTTTCTACGATTTTGATGAAGCAGCTGGCTCAAACAGCACGTTCGCTTGCCCGCGAAGTAAAAGAGCTCAGCATGATGGATATGCAACAGCGTTTAAAGCATCATTTAGTAAGGCTGGCCAACAACCATGGACTGGTATTAAAAAAAGGAATCAAGATAGATCTGGCCATTACCCACGAAGAAATAGCCGAGCTGGTAGCAGGGAATCGGAGTACGGTAACAACTTACATTAACGAATTAAAAAAACAGGGATATCTGTGGAAAGAAAATAATCGTCTTGTAAGTATTCCCATTAAACATTTTGAAATACTTGAAGGGCTGAGCCGTTCTATAGTGGAAAAGAATGAAAAAGAAGCTGTAAGCCTGGTAAAAAAAGCAGTTGATGAAGAGGTCGGTCCTGAAAAGGTAATGGATGCTCTTGAAAGAGGCATGAAACAGGTTGATAGCGGTTTTGCCCGGAAAGAACTCAGCATCTCTGATGTGATGATGGCAGTGTCTACCATGAAGAGTGCTGTGTCTGTGGTAGAAAAAAAAATCAGGATAATGGAAAGAAAATTTAAAAATCCGGGTACTGTTATAATCGGAACAGTGCGGGGTGATATTCATGATATGGGGAAGGGTGTAGTTGCAGCATTACTGGCAGCTGAAGGTTTTAAGGTTGTAGACCTGGGTGCGAATGTAAACGCTGTACAGTTCATTGATGCAATCAGTGAGTATAAGCCGGATATTCTGGCTATGTCAGCACTTATGACAGTAACTGTACCGGAGCAGGAAAGAGTTATAGATATTCTTAAAAAGAAAGGCCTAAGGGATAAAGTGAGGATAATTGTTGGCGGGGGTGCAGTAACCAGGGACTTTGCAAGGTATATTGAAGCTGACGGATATGAGGCTACGGCGCATGAAGCAGTGGAGCTGGTAAGGAATATGATATAATAGGAACGGAAATGCTCGGAGGATTTACCCAAAATTTTAAGCCACTCAAATTGCTGTCAGATAAACAGGTTGAGATCATTAAACGAGGAACACTGGATATCCTTGAGAAGACAGGAGTAAGGATTGAGCATGAAGGAGCGCAGAGAGTTTTTGCCGAGAATGGTTGTAAGGTTGATTTTGATAAAAAAAGAGTGAAAATACCCGGCCGGGTGGTAGAAAATTGTCTTAGTAAATGCCCTGATAGCTTTATAATTAGAGCGAGGGATCCCGGGAATAATATAAGTATTGGCGGAAATGTATTGTATTTTGAAAACTCTATCGGGATGAAGGCTGTTAGTCTGGATACATGGAGTCCCCATATAGCTACAATGCCGGAACAAATTGAAGGGGTTAAGGTACTAGATTCGCTTGAAAACATGCATGTGATGAATGTGTATGCTTCATATTCCGAAATAGAAGGTGTCTCTCCATACATGGCTGCACTGGAGGACCTTGCCAGCAGGATAACAAATTCCACAAAGTGCCAGGCTGCAGGCTGCTTCAAACAAAACGAAATTTTCGCAATACGGATGGGGAAAGTGGTGGATATAGACCTTATAGGGACAGTAAATGCTATATCACCACTTACTTATGGTAATGAGGCCGCTGAAGCAATTTTCAGGTTTGCCGGTGCAGGGTTTCCAATTAATTTTGGCAGCGGTGCAGTAATGGGGATAACCGGACCGGCGACTATAGCCGGTGCGACAGTAACCAATAATGCGGAACTCCTGGCAGGAATAGTTCTGGCACAGCTGATAAATCCAGGTACAAGGATACTGGTGAGCGATTCCGTTTACCCGATGGATATCAGAAGAGGATACCCTGCATTTGGGGCTGTAGAGGCTGCTATGCATAATATGGTGTTTAACCAGATCTGGCATAGTTATAAAATACCCACCAGTAGCTGGATTTCTGGCATCACCAGTTCAAAAAAAATAGACTTTCAATGTGCCTATGAAAGAGCAATGACCGGTTTGTTGTGTGCCCTATCCGGGTCAAATATCATAAGCCTGCATGGCGCCATATATGGCGAGATGACATGGAATCCTGTCCAGGCTGTACTTGATGATGATATTGCCGGGTGGATAGGACGGTTTATAGAGGGCGTGGAGGTAACGGATGAGACACTGGCAATAGACTTAATACAGAAGGTAGGCCCTTTTCCGGGTAAGTATCTTGCCAGCAAGCATACCAGGAAGTGGCTGGAGAAGGAACAGTTAATACCGGATTGTGCTGACAGGGACTCTTATCCAGAGTGGTTGGAAAAAGGTAAAAGGGACTCTATTATACTGGCAAAGGAGAAATTGAAGAAAATATTAGCCGGGCACAAAATAGTTGTTCTATCACAGGAGAAGAAGATGGCTATAGATGAGATAATAAAAGAGGCAAGAGTGTATTACAGTCGGGAGTGATAAGATTTATTATATTGAAATTTTATTAAAATAACTATATTTTGTTGTCTGGAAAACAAAATATAGTTAAGGAAATGTGTTAAATACTAATAAGTATGTATATTGCAAATAAAAAGGAGGGAAAATTATGACGGAAAAGTTAGTAGAAGCTATTGTAGCGATGCGCGAGGAGGATGCGGCGCGCATCACGGAGGATCTTCTGAAGAGTGGGACCGACCCCTTCGAGATTCTTACAATGGGGCGTGATGCGATGGGGATAATTGGTCAGAAGTACAGTGATGGTGAATACTTTATCCCCGAACTGATTATGGGTGGCGAGATTATGAATCAGGTCGTGGAAAAGGTTAAGCCATTAATCGAGGAGAAGAAGGCTGAAGAAGGAACCAAAACAATTGGTAAGGTTGTTATTGGTACTGTTATCGGTGATATCCACGACATAGGCAAGAACCTGGTAACCTTTTTTCTTGACATTAACGGCTTTGAGGTAATTGACCTCGGGGTAGATGTTGCTCCGGAGAAATTCGTGGAAGCTGTTAAAGAATCAGGTACCAAAGTAGTTGGTCTGAGTGGATTCCTAACCCTGGCATTTGACGGAATGAAGCAAACTGTTGAGGCACTTAAAGAAGCAGGTCTGCGTGACGGTGTTAAAGTAATGATAGGAGGCGGTCAGATAGACGATAATATTCGAAAATATGCAGGTGCCGATGCTTATGGTGATAATGCACAAGAGGCTATAGCTCTTGCAAAACAATGGATAGGAGGTTAAAACTATGTTTATTTATCCTGAAAACTGGAATTCACTTTCTCCAGATGAGAAGATGCAGGCCCGATTTGATCACTGGTTATCGGGAGCGGGTAATAAGTTCGGCAATGATGAAGCCGAGAAGAGATACCGAAGACGTGTTCAGAGATTAATTGATGTAATTAATTTAAAGAAGCCCGATCGTGTTCCTTGTGTACCTCAAGTTGATGCGTACCAGGCTGAATATTCAGGAATGCCTTACGGAGAGTTCCTGTACGACTTTGAAAAGACAGAAAAGGCGGTAATTAAGTTCCATAAGGATTTCCAGCCTGATTACAATATGGCGATGATTGCGCCCGGAAAAATGTTTGAGAGACTGGATATGAAAACCTATCGATGGCCCGGGGCTGGTTTACCTATGGATAGTAAAAGCTATCAGATGCTTGAAAGCGAGTACATGAAAGCAGATGAATATGATGAGCTTATCGCGAATCCAGAAGGGTACTTTATGAGGACCTATCTGTCACGTGCTTTTGGAGCACTGCAGGGTATGAGTATGATACCCAGTTTATATTATGCTATGGAATTTCCTATGGTTCCGATGCTGATGGGAATGTTTGCTGTACCCCCGGTCAGGGAAGCAATTCAGGCATTGATGGATGCCGGTCAGATAACAGGCGAGATGATGGGTACAATGGGCAGAATTAATGCTGAAGTAATAGGTAATATGGGAATACCATCTATGATGGGCGGCTTTTACAAGGTTCCCTTTGATATCATTGGAGACACCCTGAGAGGGACAGATGGAATAATGATGGACATATACCGAAGGCCTGAAAAGGTTCTTGAGGCTTGTGAACGTCTGATACCTATTGCCATTCAGATAGCTGTTCAGGGTGTAAATATGAGCGGTGTTCCGCTTGCAATGGGAGTTTTACACAAAGGTGACGACACATTTATGTCGGATGCACAATTCAGGAAATTTTACTGGCCACATTGGGAGAAGGTTATGCTGGGCATAATTAATGAAGGAATAGTTCCCGTACAGTTTGTAGAGGGACGATATAACACACGGCTGGATGTCATTGCTGAAGCAGGACTACCGGAAAAAAAGATGATATGGTGGTTTGACCAGACTGACATGGCGGAAGTAAAGAAAAAGCTTGGTAGCTTCAGTTGCATTGCAGGCAATATACCTACTTCAATGTTTTTGACATCTACTCCCCAGGAGATTAAGGATTACTCCAGAAATCTCATAGAAAAAGTCGGGAAGGATGGTGGATTTTTCATCGCTCCTGGTGCAGACATTGATATGGCAACACCTGAGAATATCCATGCTTTTATTGACGGTGCACGAGAATACGGAAAATACTAAAGATGATAGCAGGTTAATTAATTTATGCTGTTGAGCCTGTAATGTAATATACAGGCTCATATTTAAGGAAAAATATATATTATTGCTTTGGAGGCAAAAAAATGAATAAGACAAATATTTGGGGTGTGATATTAATAATTGCATCAGCTTTTGTTGGAAGTGCTGCGGGTACAATGTATGCCGGAGTAATGCCTATACACGCAGTGGAGCTTGGGGCTCCGAGCTGGTTGGTTACATCTTTACCGATGGGCCTTCCTTCAATTATAGGTGTAATAGTTCTGATACCTATAGCTATACTTGCAGATAGAACTGGCAGGAGGAAGGAAATAATCCTGGTTGTAATGGTTCTGACTGCGATTGCAAATGTTGGGCTTGCTCTTTCTAATTCGTGGGCTTCACTTGGATTGTGGAGGCTCATATCCGGACTTCCATTTGCGTTCATGTCTATATATGCTCTACTGGTAGCCTTTATGTTCCCCCCGGAAAAACGTGGAGTAGCAATGTCTATTGGCCTCGGTGGCCCAATGCTTGGGATGGGTGTTTTTCAATCAATAAGTGGTTATCTTATGGGTGTTCTGGGAGGATATTCGGGGCTTTACTATCTGGCAGCAGGTCTGGCTGTACTGGCAATTTTATTATTACTTCCGGTAAAGGTCCCGGTTGTTAAGAGCGCGACAGGAATTTCGGGGAAAGATATCATCGGAGTTATAAAGAACAAGAACATAATATACACCGGGATAACATTGATGATTTATCTTATTGGATGGCAGGCAATGTATGGTTCATTCTCATATGTACTTGTTGATAAACTCAATACACCGGTTGCGCTACAGACAGTATTCTTTGCGGTTGCTTCAGTGATGCTGGGTCTGGGTACATTTATCTGGGGACCTTTTATTGACAAATTTGGTACAAGAAAGACCCTCTTTTTTGCATTACTACTTTCAGCAGTGGCAACTTTCGCAATGTTACCCGTACTGGATAAAATGTGGGGTTACGTGCTTCTATTCTGGCTGGCAACAGTTGGAGGAGTTTGTGGTTCACCGGATACGTCTACCGTTGCTACGAAAAGTGTAAAGCCAGAGCTGGCTACAATTGCAATTAATACAATGTTTATATTTGTATTCCTGCCTGGAATCATAGGTGGATTTATTGCAGGACCAATGATAGCAGGCTTAGGTCTATTTGGATTTATACTGATAATGGCAATCGTAGAACTTGTTGGAGCTTTAATGACACTTAGAGTACCTCAAGTATAAAAGGATTTTTGTTGGAATTGAAATGATTGTAGTATTGAATGCAGAGTAAGTTGAATTAATATTTGGAAGTCAGAATTAATTCAATAAAGAAAGGAGAATTATGACTGATGATATGGTAAAGTCACTGTCAGATTTAAAAGAAGAAGAGGTTCTGTCAATAGTTAAAGATAGACTGGATGCTGGTGGTGATCCTATGAAGGTTCTGGATGACTGCAGAACTGCAATGGGTATTGTAGGAGAGCGCTACGAGAAAGAAGAATACTTTATACCGCATCTGGTATATTCCGGTGAAATATTAAAAGAAATACTAGAGATGGTTAAACCAAAATTAGCTGAAGGTGAAGGGCTTGAGCGTTCCGGTAAAGTAATTATAGGAACCGTAGCCGGTGATATCCATGACATAGGAAAGAATATTGTGACTTTTATGCTGGATGCAAATGGCTTTGATGTACGAGATATAGGTGTAGATGTACCGCCAGAACAGTTTGTTAAAGAAATAAAGGAATTTGAGCCAGAGGTAGTAGGACTAAGCGGGTTTTTGACCATATCTTTTGATTCCATGAAAGAAACGATTGAGGCTATAAATAAAGCAGGTTTAAGAGATAAGGTAAAGATTATGATTGGCGGCGGAACACTTGATGATAGTCTGGTTAAGTATACTGGCGCAGATGCTTTCAGACGTTTTGCAGGAGGAGCCGTAGCACTGGCTAAAGAATGGATAGGGGGTAAGTGAAATGGTTAAATCAGCAAAAGAATTATATGCAGAGAGGCAGAAAAGGATAAATGATGCAATTGCATTAAAAGAGCCTGACAGAGTTCCAATTGCACCTCTTGATAATGGATGGAGTCTTAAATATGCCGGCTTAAGCTGGATTGATGGTTTATATGATCCTGAGAAAGCACTTAAGGCAGAAAAAAAAGCAGTAACAGAGTTAAACTGGGATGCTTTTATGGTTTCTGCTGCAGGTCCTATGTTTCCTGGAAAAGCATTTGATAGGTTGGATCTGAAGCAGATGATATGGCCGGGAGCAGAGAAAGAAGAAAATAGAGTAAAAGTTAATGGTTCTTACCAGTTTATTGAACCGGGGTCAAGAGGAAAATATGACCAAATGCCAGCGGAAGATTACGACCTATTTCTGGACGACCCCAGCGATTATATAATAAGAAGATGGTTGCCAAGGATAGCAAAGAACCTGGAGCCTCTCAAAAATATATCTCCTTTGCATCTGGCCAACAGTGTATACGGTTTTGGTCCGTTGTTTGGAAATCCAGATTTTATAAAAGTTCTTAAGGTTATGTTAGAGGCGTCTGAAGAGTACTCTAAAGCAATGGCGCCTATTGCACCCTATGTAATGGAAATGACACAGCTGGGGTTTCCTCCATTATTTATGGGAATGGGATGGTCTCCTTATGATTATCTTGCCGACTTCATGAGAGGAACCGAAGGATGCATGATAGACATGTTTAGAAGACCGGAGAAGTTAAAAGAAGCCATTAAAAAGGTAACTCCGTACTGTATAGAATGGTCATTAATGACAGCAATGCCGTTTAAAGATCTCTGCAAAGTTGTTTTTATTCCGGTACATAAAGGTGCGGGTGGCTTTATGTCCAATGAACAATATGAGGAGTTCTGGTGGCCTTCAATGAGAGAAGTCATGATGGCATTGATTGATGAGGGGTTTATCCCATATTTGTATTCAGAAGGAATATACACTGAACGACTGCCTATTATAAAAGACATACCAAAGGGAAAGGCTATATACCATATTGAGTCAGATATATTTAAAGCAAAAAAGATACTGGGTGATACGGTATGTCTTACAGGAGGACCAACAGCAACCATGATGAACATAGGAACCCCCAAACAGGTTGAAGAGTATACTAAAAGATTGATAGATGAAGTTGGTCAGGGCGGTGGTTTTATAATGGATGTTGAAGTTCCTTTAATAACTGCCAGAATAGAAAATGTTGAGGCTATGACTAAAACAGTCATGGAATATGGTGTATATTAACAGAGAACACTTAGGAATAGAAAATTTGGTTTAATAATTACAGTTAATGTGTATTAGAAGCCTCCTGTAAGAGGAGGCTTCTAATTTTGACTTCTTAGTAGACCGATTATCTTTTATGTAGAATAGGCCAGGTATTGCTGGAGATATAATGTTACTCATAGATTTATAGGTATTGTTGTAAGTATTATTATAAAAACCACAGAAAAGAAGAACGGTCGTGTGGAGTTAAAATGTAAACAGTGATATAAATTAAGGAGAGCATAGGATGGTTTCATACAAGGTTGATTTCGAACCAGTAGGAAGAAGAGGAGAATGTCAGGCTGAACAGTCTATTCTTGACTGCTCACGTAAACTTGGTGTGGGTATAGTAAGTATATGCGGAGGCGAAGGACTTTTTTTCTGCTGTAAAATTCAGATTCTGAGTGGTACTGTTTCAGAGCCAACCTCAATTGAAAAAAAGCATTTTTCATCCCGGGAGCTTGAGGAAGGTTATCGCCTGGCATGCCAGACTTATCCCACAAGTAATTTAAAAATAAGAGTGCCAGCAGAGTCCCTCGAAGCTCCGCAAAGGACTCAGGTGGAAGGAATGGAGACAGAAGTTTCACTGGAGCCACCGGTTAGAAGCTTTAAGGTTAAGCTAAAACCTCCGTCACTTTCAGACCTGAGGTCTGATTCGGAGCGTCTGCTGGATTCATTAGAAAAAAAGAATTTAATAAATAGTGGTAGTATTATTGATATAGATGTATTAAGAAGTCTTTCTACGCTTCTGAGATCCTGTAACTGGGAAGTAAAAGCATCGGTAAGAGATAACGAAATAGTGGCAATTAGTCCCGGGGCCAGTAAAAAGTTAGGACTTGCTGTAGATGTTGGTACTACGAAGGTTGCGGGATACTTAATAGACCTGGAAAGTGGCAAAACACTTGCAAATAAAGGAGTAATGAATCACCAGATTTCTTATGGTGAAGATGTTATATCCCGTATAGCCAGTGCAAAAAGGAAGCCGGAAGAAGCATTAAATATGAAAGAGCTGGGAGTGGAGGTGCTAAATGACCTTGCCACTGATCTCAGTAAAGAAGTTGGTGCACGAATGGAGGATATAGTTGAAGCAGTGGTCGTGGGTAATACTGCAATGCACCATTTGTTGTTACATCTGCCGGTAGGACAGCTGGCTCTATCTCCTTATGTTTCAGCTATAAATGAGGCCCTGGATATAAAGGCACGCGATGTAGGACTAAAAATTGCTGCGGGATCTTATATTCATATGCTGCCCAACATAGCCGGGTTTGTTGGTGGTGACCATGTAGCAATGCTGCTGGCAACAGAAGCCGGGAAGGCTGAAGGCGTGGTGCTGGCAATGGATATAGGTACAAACACTGAAGTGTGTTTGGTGAGTAACGGGGAGATGACAAGTGTTTCCTGTGCATCCGGGCCCGCTTTTGAAGGAGCACATATCAAGAATGGTATGAGAGCTGCAAGCGGTGCCATAGAACATCTGAGAATAATAGATGATAAAGTTGATTACCAGACTATTGGTGAAGTGCCCCCAGTAGGTCTTTGCGGTTCTGGAATTCTGGATTCATTGGCCCAGCTTTACCTGACGGGCATTGTGGATGAAAGTGGGAGGATGAATAATGACCACCCGAGGGTACGTCCCTATGGGAAAAGCAGGGAGTTTGTTCTGGTGGGTGAGGAGGAAAGAAACGGAGACCCGGCAATAACTATCACCCAGCATGATGTTCGCGAGCTGCAACTGGCGAAAGGAGCTATACGTGCCGGTATACAGCTTCTCCTTGAAGACAAGGGACTTAATCAGAGTGACATTGATAGGGTTATAATAGCTGGGGCCTTTGGAACTTATATTGATATATCCAGTGCTCTTACTATAGGTATGTTGCCGGTATTGCCGGAGGGCCGATTCCAGCAGGTAGGTAATGCAGCCGGAATGGGAGCCAAGCTGGCGTTAATTTCAAAAAGCAAGAGAGTAGAGGCGCAGGAGATAGCTCGTAGGGTTTCCTACATTGAATTGGCCAGTGACCCACGCTTTACTCAAATGTTTGCCCAGGCAAACTTTCTGGGGTTATATAAAATAATAAAGGGCAGAAGGGAGAAAATAAAGTAATGGAAACTAAAGTATCAACCGCTAATAAAGAGATTATAATTGGCGATGGGCGCCCAACAGTACTTATAGGGGAGCGAATTAATCCAACAGGCAAGAAGAAGCTGGCTGATGCACTTAGAGCTGGTGATATGGAGATTGTGAAAAAGGAAGCCCTGGCTCAGGTACAGGCCGGAGCGGATATACTTGATGTAAATGTAGGTACCAGTGGTGTAGACCAGGTATCACTATTACCCTGCGCAGTGCAGACGGTAATGAGCGCAGTTGATGTTCCTATTTGTATTGATAGTGATAAACCAGAAGCATTAAAAGAGGCACTTAAGGTTTATCGTGGCAAGCCGATAATAAACTCGGTAACAGGCCAAAAAAAATCCCTGGAGGTAATACTGCCTCTTGTAAGTGAGTATAAGGCAGCAGTTATTGGATTATGTATGGATGATGGTGGTATACCGGAAAGTGCTGACAAGCGTGTAGCTGTTGCCCGCAAGATTGTGGGTGAAGCTGAAAAACTGGGAATACCCCGGGAGGATATTATTATAGATTGTATGGTTCTTACACTGGGAGCTGAAGGTAACGCCGGTACAGTTGTATTGGAAGCTATCCGAAAAGTTAAGGCCGAGCTGGGAGTTAATATGACTTTTGGCTGCAGCAATATTTCTTTCGGTTTGCCAGACCGTGATATTCTAAACCGTGCTTTTATATCGATGGCTATTGCCGAAGGTGTAAATTGTCCGGTTGTAGATGCAGCAAAAATACGTGAAACAGTTCTGGCTGCTGATTTAATCTTATCTCGTGATAAATGGGCCAGTCGTTATATAGGAGCATATAGAGAGCGTCAAAAATTACATGGATCTAAAAAGTAAAATATTTAAAAAAAATATTAAAAAACTTTATTTTATAAATTTAAAATAATGGAGTTAGCAATAATATAATACAGGGTATATAACTATTGACTTATGGTATCTTAATGTTATAATCCTGACTTTGACAGCAAAAAAGGTCAAAAAAAGGCCAAAACCCCTTTAAATACAAGGATTTTAGCCTTCTCGTATTTTCATAAATATGTGGTATATTGGCTCATTTTTTGCTTTCTGCCAAAATATTTTTTATCTCTCCCTGACGAAGCCTCTTTTTCGTAAAGTCAATGCCCAGGGCTTTACCTATAGCATCTGACACCCTGCTCCTGTAATCAAAAAGATAAAGGTTATCCTGCTCATTGGAGCAGGAAATCGAATTTAGGCACTCTATTATCTTTTCCGGAGAGTATTTGCGCCCTGTCTTTTTGCCTATGAGCCTTATGATGACAAGGGAGATAAAGCAGGTAAGAAAGTGAGCCCCTATCCTATCCTGCCTGGATACATATACCGGCCTTGCCTCAATGGTACCCTTGGTTACCTTAAAGGTCTCCTCTATCTCCCACAACCCCCTGTATGCGTCAATTATCTCTCCATCGGTCATCTTAAGCTCGCTGGTAACAATCGCATAATAACCGTCGTATTTTTCATCCTCTGCCAGCCTGTCATAATCAAAGCGCGGACTTTTACCACTTTTTAGGATCTCACCGGTCTTTTTGTCATACTGGACATTTTTAACATACTTGGCCGCTCCGTAGGTTGTGGCTCTGTTGTACTTTACCGGATCTTCTACAAGTTCCATTGCCTTTTTTACAAGCTCACCTCTTTCCGCCCTTGCCTTATCGACATACTTTTTTGACCAGAATATTACCTGCTTTTCATATACAGTCTTCTTTGCTGTCCTGCCGCTTTTCATACTTACATTAATGTCCCGGGCAATCCTTCTTGATTTTATCTTAAAGGAATCATCTTCTCCTGCCGGCCTGCCGTCAGATCCCACATAGCCGGTATCATCTAAGACATACTCCTTAAAGGCATCGGTTCCCCCCTTAACAGAGAAACTAAACACATAACCGTTTCTATTCTTTCCCCCGGTAAGGTAATAGATATTATCCCCTGTTATTATTCCCATATCTGCTACCACGATTATCCTACCCGTACTGTATTTTCTTCTTACCTCGCCAATTACCGTTCGGAAGGTCTCCTTGTCCAGCTTGTTTCCGGGGAAAAGTTTGTAATGTATGGGGATGCCGCCAGAGTCCATGGCAAGGCCCATCTGTACTATAGGATTGTGGCGGCACTCCTTGGATTTTCCGTACTTTCTTAAGTTATCAGCCTTATCTATCTCAAAGTAGAAGTTTGTCACATCATAGTAGATAGTCTTTGTATCTCTTCCGTATTTCTCTTTTACCTTTAAGTTAAGATACTCCTGGAACTCTTTTGTAAGCCCGGCAAAGTGGGAAAGGGCGCGGTATATATCTACAAGAGTAAAACTGAAGCGCTCAAAATACCTGCTCTTTTCTAAAAATGCCTTCTTCTTGGAACCCGGCGAGAGAAGCCTTGATACTGCAAGCAGTATCATTATGGAATTGGTATTGTATTTAAAAGACTTATTCCTGGCTCTATTGTTAAAAAAGTCGTTAAGCTCTAGCTCATGGTATATCTTAAGTATTGCAGCATATCCCAGGTTCTTTCTTCCCTTACTGTCGCCTGCCAGCTCTTCATCCATATTTATCTTAAGTGTAATCTTCTTTTTGGCATTATCCTCTTCTGTCATCTTTTTGGCCACCTTCCTAAAGTGGGCAATAGGATCCTTATACTTTTTTTCAAGCTCATCTAAATACCCCAGAGACTTTACATTCCTGTCTGTAGATACTTTTTTTACCGGGTGTCTGTATTTCTGGGCGATAGAAAGATAGATCCTGCCCGTCTCTTTATTGTAGTTCTTTTTAAGATACATAAGACTCCTTAACTCCAATGGTTTTAAAATAGTTATATTATATCATATTTTGCCGTTTAGTGCTACTATATTATGATAATAATTTACAATAAAAAATCCCCTTAAAGCCTTGTATGGCGGGGGATTTGGGGGATTGGTCCTTTGGTTACGCTGTCAAACTAACGAGAGCGTCAAAAATTACATGGATCTAAAAAGTAAAATATTTAAAAAAAATATTAAAAAACTTTATTTTATAAATTTAAAATAATGGAGTTAGCAATAATATAATACAGGGTATATAACTATTG
>Ga0307433_1001372_pt1 | contig 13551 bp, 12 predicted proteins | sample SalMarWE160210MG_FD_202166 | JGI IMG/M metagenome (GOLD analysis project Ga0307433, IMG submission 202166) | Salt marsh sediment microbial communities from the Plum Island Ecosystem LTER, Massachusetts, United States - WE1603-210 | ecosystem: Environmental > Aquatic > Marine > Intertidal zone >... | reverse complement strand
CGTTCCCCCTGCATTCGCCGTCGGTGACATTCATCCGGACGGTTCGGTCCGGCCGGGTCCACCGGGCGAAACTCCATTATCTGCGAGACCGGGTCGGCAAGGCCACCCGTCTGGCGGAGGTCCGCCGCGACGTCGGTGCCGCGCGCAGGGCCAGGGCCGAGGCCGAAGCGGCCGCCGCCGAATCCGCCGAATCCGAGACGACCGACGCAGACGCCCTCGATGACGCCCAGGCCGCCGGAGCCGACGAGGCAGCGGCCGACGATACCGCCGCCACCGAGGACGCGCAGCAAAGCGACTGACGCACTCCGGCGCTGCGATTGGCGTTTCCCGTGCCCGCCCATTGCGGCGGGCACGGTCGTATGGCAGGATCGGGGCACGGCATGAAGGCGTTTCTGAAAGCCCTGCGTTACTGCTGGCCGTACCGCTACCGTATCGCCCTGGCGTGGGTGTGCGGTTTTCTGAGCGCGGGCCTGTGGGCGGGGTCGATCGGCACGGTCCTGCCGCTGTTCAACCTTCTGTTCGACGAAGCCCCCACCGCCGTGAGGTATCTGGAGCAGGAATGCGAGGAGCATCCCGGAACGACCGAACGGGTTCTGGAGATTCCCGAGGGCTGGGACGTCCGGGAAGATGCGTCTGTCGAGACGTTCGAGGTGCGGGGGACGGCCGTCCGCGTCCGGCCGGGCCTGCCGGTCGTCCGTCCGCGTTCGGGGTTGGTCGGTCTGGCGCAGCAGGCGGATGCCGACGGCGAGTTTTACGCCCCGGCACTGGCGATTCTGGCCTCGTGGCTGCCGGAGGATCGCTTCGGCGCGTTGGCGTGGATCATGGTCGCCGTCATGGCGATGGCTGCCCTGCGTGGGGCTCTCGTGTACTCAAGCCACTACCTGGTGGGGCATGCGGCCAACCGGGCCCTGCTGAGCCTTCGGGTGCGGGTGTTCGAGCACGTCCTTCGTTCGCGTGTGGCCCTGTTTTCGCGGATCAAGACGACCGACATCATGAGCCGATTCCAGCGCGACTGCATGCTGATTCTCGACGGCACGAAGACGGTGATGGGCAAGGTGGTGATCGAGCCGCCGCGCGTCGTCGTGTGCCTCGTGCTGGCGATCCTGATCGGGGCGTCGATCAACCCGTACCTGCCGGTTATCGTGCTGATTGCGGCCCCGCTTGTGGGCATCGTGGTCCGCCAGTTTGCGAAACTGATGCGGCGTGCCAGCCGCAAGTCCCTCGAAAGCGGCGCCCACCTACTCGGCATCACGGAAGAGAGTCTGTTCGGCATCCGCGTCGTCAAGGGCTACCGGCTGGAGGGGCACCAGCGTCGGCGTTTCTTCGCGGCGGGTCGGCGCCTGCTGAAGCAGTTGCTGCGGACGATCCGCATCGACGCCGCAACCGGCCCCACCGTCGAGACGGTTTTTACGGTGACCGCCGCCCTGGCGGTCATCGTGGGCGGCAAGATCATCATCGACGCCGGCGCCAGCCCGGACAAGTTGACGACGTTCTTCGCATTCCTCGTTGGGGCGCTCGACCCGGTGCGGAAACTGTCGAACGTCTCGAATCGCCTCCAACAGGCCGCCAGCGGCGCCGACCGCGTCTACCAACTCCTCGCGGCCGAACTCGAACCGCGTTACGGACAGAAGGGCCACCACTTGCCGCCCCTGGCCCAACATCTCGAGTTCCGCAACGTTTCCTTTGAGTACGTCGACGGCAAGCCGGTCCTCAGAGACGTCAGCCTGACCGTCCAACACGGGGACGTCGTGGCCATTATCGGCCGGACGGGTTGCGGCAAAACGACCCTGGTGAGCCTGGTGCCGCGTTTCTTCGAGCCGACCGCCGGCGCCATCCTCATCGACGGGGTTGACATTCGCGACGCCACCCTGCGGAGCCTTCGGGAGCAGACGGCTTACGTCCCGCAGGAAACCATGCTGTTTGCCGACACGGTGGCCGGGAACATCGCCCTCGGTGCCCCCCAGGCCGGCCGCCGCGCCCCCTCGCGCGAGGCCGTCGAGCAGGCCGCCCGCGCGGCCCACGCCGACCTGTTCATCAACCAGATGCCCGACGGGTACGACACGCTCGTCGGCGAACACGGGACGACGCTGTCGGGAGGCGAGAGGCAGCGGGTGGCCCTGGCGCGAGCCATCCTGCGCGACCCGGCCATCCTGATCCTCGACGAGGCGACCAGCGCCCTCGACGAGGAGACGCAGGCCCTTGTCCAGGAGACGCTCCGGGAGTTTGCCAAAGGCCGGACGACCCTGCTGATCGCCCACCGGCTGTCAACGCTGAGCATCTGCAACCGCATCGTTGTGATGGATGGCGGCCGGTTCGTGGACGCCGGCACGCACGCGGAACTGCTCGATCGGTGTCCGCTGTACCGGCGTCTGCGCGACGTGGGTCTCGACGGCCTGTAACGGGCGCGCAAGCGCTTTTGCCACCGGCACTTAGGTGTTTCCGCCGCCTGTGGATAACGTGTGGACAGTTCTTGCGCCCCCCCGTAAACACTTCTAATACAAACACTTACAGTGCACGGGCCGCCCGGGGCCACTGTTAGCAGTCACGGCGGCAACCGGCGGCCGCCATCGGCAGGGGCGCCCTGCCCGCTACCGACCCTGGAGCAGCGATACGGCCGCGGTTGTCGCTTGTGGTAGCGCCTCCGGCTCGGTGCGGCCATGGCCGTCGGGCATCGCTGCGGCCGGTGTGCCCGTGCCGGCGGCGGTCCGCCGGGCTCGTTGGCCGGGCGGCGTCGCGCGGGGTCTTGAGAGTGCGGGAAGGAGTTTGTTCCGCCCTCGGCCGAGGGGTCCTGGTTGGCGTGTCGCGCGAAAGCCGTTGACCGATGCGACGGCCTCGGCTACAGTGGCGCGCCACCGGGGGGACTGGGAGGAACGGTCGCGTGGCCACCGAACTGGCCTATGCCATGATCACGCCGTACAGCCTCCACAAGAGCCGGACGGGAGGCATCATCGGGCGGCTGGTCAGCCTGTCGCGTCTGAATTTAGTGGGTATCCGCATGTATGCCCCCGGAGACGCCTGGGTTGATGAGTATGTGGAGATTCTGCGCCGCAGCGACCTGGAGAATCCCGTCCGCAGCGCCTTCATCAACTACGTCGACGAGAACCTGCGCCGCGACAATCCGCTGGGTCTGTCGAACCGGTGCATGGTCCTGTTGTTCGAGGGCGAGAACGCTTTTCAGCACCTGATGGACGACGTGGTCGGCCACGCCAGCCCGCGCGTCACGGGGCACACGGTCCGGGGGACGTACGGTGATTTTCAGAACAACCCCGACGGTACGATCCGGTACTTCGAGCCGGCCGTCATCTGCGGTCCCGACCCGGCGACGCGGGATGAGGAACTGGCGTTCTTCGCCCGGACGGCCGCCGCCGACGGCGGCATCATCTGCGACGCGGTCGAGTTCCTTCCGGGGTCCGACAGGTTCGAGACGCAACTGGTGATCCTGAAGCCGGAGAACTTCGAGCGTCGCAGCCGCCGCCCCGGGTACATCATCGACGTGTTCTCCCGCACGGGTCTCTACATCGTCGGGGCGAAACTCCTGTCGATGTCTGCCACACAGGGCGAGGCCTTCTACGGCCCGCTCTTGGAGGTCTTCCGAGAGAAACTCCAGTTCCTCATCGAGAACACGATGCGCGAGCGGCTGGACGGGGCCTTCGATTTCCCGCTGCCGGACGAGTTCTTCGGGACCGCCCGAGAGATGCTGGCCGACCTGAACGCCCGGACCGAGTTCGCCAAGATCGTCCAGTACATGACCGGCGTGGACCCGCGGACCGTCGCGGGGAAGGCCGCGCGCGACAGGCCCGGCCCCGTGCAGTGCCTGGCGCTTCTGTACCGCGGGCCGGACGCCATCGAGAAGATCCGCCGGATGCAGGGGGCCACGAACCCCGAACACGCCGAGGAGGGAACCGTCCGGAGCGATTTCGGCCGCGACCTCATGCGAAACGCCGCCCACGCCTCCGACTCCCCCGCCAACGCCGAACGCGAACGCCACATCATCGGCATGTGGCAGACCGAGAAAAACCCCGAGTTCACGAAGGTCATCAACGCTTGGCTGGCGCATTAGCCCTACAGCGCCACTTCGGCTTTTCGCGCGGTGGGTCTGGAGCACCCACCGCGCGTAAAGGGCCGTTTGCGGGGCTGCGCGGCGGGTACCCGTTCGACAGGCTCAGGGCAGGCTCCGACCCGCCGCGCACGAAGTGGCGCTGTAGTGTTAGTGCGCCGCGTGGGTGCGGAGCACCCACCCTACGTACTTTTGCCCGCCCCAAGCGGTCTGGGGGAAGTCCTGTTGCGTACGGGTGCGGCGGGTTTCGGCACCTACCGAAAACCGTTTACACCTCGACGCCCGGCGCGCTATACTCCGGTTCCCTTTGGGGTTGAGGGATCGACGTGGACCGAGCAACCTATCCGGGCGGAGTCCGTGCCCCCGCGCACAAACGGACGGCCGAGACCCAGGTTGAGGCGCTATCCGTCCCGGCGCGGCTCGTTGTGCCCCTCTCGCAGAGCCTCGGCGCCCCCAGCCGGCCCATCGCCCAGAAGGGCGAGACGGTCAAGAAGGGCCAGATGATCGGCCGGCCTGACGGCTACATCTCGGCCGCCGTCCACGCCCCCACCTCCGGCGCCGTCGCTGGGCTGGAGCGCATCATCGACGCCGCCACCGGCCGGCCGGCCGACGCCATCGCCATCGAACCCGACGGCGACGACGCCTGGACCGACGGCGTCGGCGAACCGCGCCCCTGGCAGGACCTCGATGCCGACGCCATCCGCGAGGCCGTCGCCGACGCCGGCGTCGTCGGCATGGGCGGCGCCACGTTCCCTACCCACGTTAAACTGAAGCCACCGAAGGGCAAGGACGTCGACACCGTCCTCATCAACGGGGCCGAGTGCGAGCCGTACCTGACGTGCGACTACCGCGTCATGCTCGACCGGGCCGAGGACATCGTGACCGGTCTGCGGCTGTGCATGAGGGCGACGGGGGCCGAGCGGGGGAGCATCTGCATCGAGGACAACAAGCCGGCCGCCATCGCCTGTGTGCGGGAAGCCGTCCGGAGCCAAGACGGCTGCGACGTCCGCGTCTTCCAGACGAAGTACCCCCAGGGGGCCGAGAAGCAGTTGATCCTGGCCGGCCTCGGCCGCGAGGTGCCCACCGGTGGTCTGCCGGCCGACGTCGGCGTCGTCGTGCAGAACGTCCAGACGGCCTGCGCCGTCGCCGACGCCGTGGTGCGTGGGATTCCCCTGATCGAGCGTGTGCTGACGGTCTCGGGCGATGCCGCCGCCGTGCCGGGCAACTTCCGCGTGCGTATCGGAACGCCCGTTGCGCGGCTGCTCGCGAAGGCCGACGTGGCGGACGGGTTCGAGGAACTCATCCTCGGCGGGCCCATGATGGGCAAGGACCAGTTCACCACCGACCTGTACGTCACGAAGGGAACGAGCGGCATCCTGGCGATGCGCCGCGCCGCCGCCGGCGAGGGCGGACCGTGCATCCGATGCGGGGCGTGCATCCGGCACTGCCCGTCCTACCTGAACCCGAGCCGCCTGTCGACCCTCGGCGAATCGTTCCTCGACGGGAACCTCGACGCCATCGACATCGCCATGGACCACGGCTTGATGGACTGCATTCTGTGCGGCGTGTGCGCGTACGTGTGTCCTGCGCGGCGGCGGATCATCCACCTCATCGAGATGATGCGCGGTGAGCGGCGCAAGGCCCTTCAACGCGAGCGCGAGAAGGAACAGGCCCAGAAGGCCGAACGGATGCGGGAGGGCGAGGAGGTTGGCCTCTGACGCTGCCCAATCCGGACCCCAGCCCGCCCAGGCGGGTCTGGCCGTCGGCCACTGGCCGCACCTGACCGGCGAGGAAACCGTTGCGCAAATCATGTGGTCGGTGGTGGCGGCGCTGGTGCCGGCGGCGGTGGCGGCGGGGTACTTCTTCGGCATCCGGGCGTACCTGCACATCAGCCTGGCGGTGGGGACGGCGGTCATCACGGAGGCGATCATCACGCGGCTGCGGCTGGGCAAGACGACCCTCCGCGACGGCAGTGCCGTGGTCACGGGGCTCCTGGTGGCGTTCTGCCTGCCGGCCCAGGCGCGGTGGTTCGTGCCGATCGTCGCCTCGGCCGTGGCCATCGCCATCGCGAAGCACTGTTTCGGCGGCCTGGGCTGCAACATCTGGAATCCCGCCCTCGTCGGCCGCGCGTTCGTCCACATCTCGTTCCCGACGGACATGAACCCCTCGTCCTGGCCCGTCCTCACGGGCGACCATTTTCTTGGCGACGTCGGCACGGCCGTGGCGGGCGTGCCCGAGGGCGTCCAGGCCGTCACGGGGGCCAGCCCCTTGGCCCTGGCCAAAGGCATCGCCAACCAGGGTTACGCCGACGTGGACGTGCTGAAGGTCCTGACCGATGCCCATGGCCGGGGCCTGTGGGAGATGGCCGTCGGCACGGTGGGCGGCTCCATCGGCGAGACGAGCGCCCTCCTGCTGATCCTCGGCGCGATCTATCTTGTTTACAAAGGCTGGGTGCGGTGGCAGGTACCCCTGGCGTATCTCGCGACGGTGGTCCTCGGGGCCCTCCTGCTGCCGCTTTATCTCGCCGGCGGCACGGGCGGAACGGAACCCGCCGCCTGGCAGCCGATCCTCTTCGCCATGCCGGACGTCGCCCCGCGGTTTGTCCTGTGGCACCTGCTGGGCGGCGGTCTTGTGCTCGGCGCCCTCTACATGGCCACCGACATGGTCACCTCGCCGATCACCAACCGCGGGATGCTCATCTTCGGGGCGGGGTGCGGCCTGCTGACGATCCTCATCCGCCTCTACGGCGGGTACCCGGAGGCCGTGTGTTACTCGATCCTCCTGATGAATACGGCGACGCCGCTGATTGACCGGTGGACGCAGGCCCGCATCTTCGGATACAAACGATGACGCGGACGCTCGTGAAATTCGCGGTGATTCTCGGCCTCATCTGCCTGCTGATGGGCGGCGGGGTGGCCGTCCTGTACGGTGTGTGGCGCGACCAGATCGCCGAGCGCGAACGGGCCGCCACACTGGCCGCCATGCTGGCCGTCGCACCCGAAGGGGCCGAGGTCGATGCCGCAACGCCCATCGCCGGTAGCGCCGGCGACCCAGGCGCCGTCTATGCCGCACGCGATCCTTCGGGCAAGACCGTCGGTTACGTCGCAGGCGGCGAGGCCCAGGGGTACTCGAGCGTCGTCAAACTCATCGTCGGCGCGACGGCCGACGGTGCCGATCTGAAAGTGCTGCACGTCGTGGTCGTTTGCCAGTCCGAGACGCCCGGCCTGGGCGCCCAGGTCGCCGAACGGCGAAGCACCTACACGCTGTGGCAGAAACTGTTCGGCGCCGATGAGCCCGAGGATTTTCTCAATCCCTTCCTCGACCGGTTCCAGGAGAAGCGGCCGGCCGAGGTCCCCGACATCCAGGCTATCACCGCCGCCACCATCACCTCGAACGCCGTGAAGGCGGCCGTGGGCCAGGCCCTCGACCGCATCCGCGCCGCACTGAAGGAGGCCCCGTGAGCAAGAAGCCCCTCAAGGCGATCGTCGAAGCCATCCTCTTCGCAAGCGACGAGCCGGTGGCGCTGGAACGCCTGGCCGACGCCGCCGGCGAAGGTGTGACCGTCCACGAGGTCCGCGACGCCGTCCGGCAACTGGTCGAGGAGTACGATGCGGGCGGCCGCGCGTTCACCGTCGAGGAGATCGCCGGCGGCCTGCAACTGTTCACGCGGCCGGAGTACAACCCGTACCTGAAGAAACTGCTCCAGGCCCGCCGCCGGGCGCGGTTCACGCAGGCGGCCCTCGAAACGCTCGCCGTCATCGCCTACAAGCAGCCCGTGACGCGGATCGAGGTCGAAGACATCCGCGGCGTGGCGTGCGGCGACATGATCCGGACCCTCATGGAGAAGGGCCTTGTCCGCATCACCGGCCGGAGCGAGAAACTCGGCCGCCCTCTCCTTTACGGCACCACCAAGAAGTTCCTCCAGGCGTTCGGCCTCGGCAGTCTCAAAGACCTGCCCGACGCCAAGCAACTCGTCGAGCCGTAGACCGAGCCTGCACTTCGAGCCCGCCGCGGCAGCGGCGGGGCACGCTCCTTCGAGCCCGCCGCGGCAGCGGCGTGGCCCGCTCCTTCGAGCCCGCCGCGGCAGCGGCGTGGCACGTTACTTCGAGCCCGCTGCGGCAGCGGCGGGACACTTTCACCTGCGGCGCGATACTTGCACCGCCAATCGAACCTACCCCGCCGCTTCCGCGGCGGGCTCGAACGGCGGGCTCGAACGGCGGGCTCGAACGGCGGGCTCGAACGGCGGGCTCGAATGGCGGGCTCGAACGGCGGGCTCGAATGGCGGGCTCGAACGACGCGCTCGAATGGCGGGCTCGAATGGCGGGCTCGGACGGCGGGCTGCTCTCACCGCTCGCGCCGGGCCTGTGCCAGGGCGGCATCGATGGCGCGGCGAAGCGCGTCGCGGCCCTCGCGTGCGGCGGCGAGGATGTCGTCTTCGGTCAGGCGCTCGAAGATGCGGCGGCGGACGGCGGGGGGCAGGCCCTGGGACTTGACGCGGTCGCGTACCTGGCGAAGGGCCGCAAGCAGTGTCTCATACTCCGGGCCGAACTCGGTTTCGAGCCGCTCGCGGAGACGGCGCGACAGGCTCGGCGCCGCGCCGCCCGTCGAGACGGCGATCAGAAGGTCGCCGCGCACCATCTGCGCCGGTACCAGAAAATCGCACAGCGCGGGCCGGTCCACGACGTTGACGAGCACGCCGGCCGCCCGCGCATCGGCCGCCACCTGCGCGTTGACGGCCTCGTCGTCGGTCGCCGCGATGACCACCGCCGCGCCGTCGAGATGCTGAGCGTCGTAGGCGGCGGCGACGCACTCGAGTCGCTCGTCGTCGGGGAACTGGCGGGCGAACTCCGGCGCGACGACGCGGACCTCGGCCCCCGCGTCGGCCAGGGCCCGCGCCTTGCGAAGCGCCACCTTCCCCCCGCCGACCACGACGGCCGTGCGGCCGCCGAGGTCAAGCACGATCGGATACGCGAAGTGCGGTTCGGTCATGGCCGGCAGTATAGCGGGTGGCAGGGCTCAGCACAATCCGAGGAGCGGCCGCGCCGCGCAAGCGCGGCGGCTAACATGTTGCTTCACGGCGTGTTTCGGTGTCAAGGTACGGCAGCACGTACGGTCCGTAGGGTAAGACGACGACGCGGGCGTCGGGGCCGTGCTTCTCGAAGCCCCACTTGAGGCCCGCTTCCAGGCTGCGGACCGGTGTGACGAACAGGTGCTGCTGGTCTTCCCAGTCCAGGAGGTCCGACCAGAGGACGATCTCTCCGTGGCGTGCGGCCTTGGCGAAGTTCTGGAGTGCCCATTGGTCTTTGACGACGTCGGCGCCCTCGGCCATGATGGCCTTGTGGAACCGCTCGATGGTCGGGTAGGCGGCGATCAGGCCGGCGAACTCGGGGGGGCCGAGTCCGTCTTCGAGCGCGGCCGCCCAGACGAACGTTCCGCCGGGTTTGAGGATCGGCAGGCCCGGCAGGAGCCCCTTCTCGGCCCCGTAAAACGTGGCGTCGAGGGGCCGGCCGCCGCTGGTCGTCACAAGGATGTCGCACGGCTCGGAGACCGGCCGCGCCACGTGCTGCCTGAGCAGCGCCACCCCCGCCTCGTGGGCGCCTTCCATCGTGCCGGCAAAGACGCCTGTCAGGTGCTCGTTGCGGTCCACCGTCACGTTGACGGTGAAGTGCGGCGGCGCGAACCGCGCGACGGCCAGGGCCTCGGCGTGCGTCGGGTTGCCGTCGAGTCTCCCCGGCAGGGCCCGTTCGTGCTCGATGAAGCGCGGCGCGTGGAAGGCCCGGACGGTCTCGTCGGCGGCGATACCGGGGCAGATGGCTTTGCGTCCGCCGGAGAATCCCGCCACCAGGTGCGGCTCGATGACGCCGGTGGCGATGCGGACGTCGGCTTCCACCCACTCGCGCGTCAGCACGACCGGCGTTCCGCTCTCGGTCTGGCCGAGCCGGACGTGCGTCACGGGCCGATGGCCGAAGTGGTTGACGATGCGGTACTTTGAGACGATCTCGGCGCCGAGGAGCCTGCGGGTCGCCTCGCCGGCGGTGGGTGCGTGCAGGCCCGTGGCGATGAGAATCGTGACGGCGTCGGACGGGATACCCGCCTCGTGGAGGGCCTGAAGGATCGGCACGAGCACGTCGTGGTTCGGGCATGGGCGGGTGGGGTCGCTCGTGATGATGACGGTGCGGAAGTTGCGCCAATCGCCTCGCCACCCGGCCGACCCGACGGACCGGCTGCGGTTGCCGATGCGCTGGGCCAGCACCGCTTCGAGCGGCGGACCGTCGGCCGGGGCCCGCAGCGCCTCGGCGACGGCCGTCTGCGGCTGGGTGAGGACGCTCGGCCAGTCGGGTTCGACGACGGCCACCAGGTTCTCGTCCGGCACCGTGATGCGGGCGCCGCGGCGCCCGTAGGCCAGGTCAATTTCCATCGCGGTTGCGGTTGCCCTCACGCGGGCGTGGGCCATTCCCCGCCGGCCGAACCGGTATTAGACCACGGGCGGGGTGGCTGAGGCAAGCGGTGAGCCGATCGGCCGGCGGCGTTACGGGACGATCTCGCCCACCTCGATCTCCTCGGCGGTGACCTCGGCGGCGCCGAACTTCGGATGCTTGTGACCCACGACGCGGTTCTTGGCGGGGTCGTACGTGTAGGCGATGCCGTAGGGACACCTGGGGGCCCCGTTCGGAAAGATGTCGGGGTGCTTCAGAATCTTCTCGACGAACTCCTCGTGCGTTTCGGGGTATTGGGACCCGTTTCTGGCGGCCCAGAGTTCGATCTGGGAGTTGATGATGGCGACGTTCTGGCGGCAGGCGTTGGCCTTGGAGTCGCCGCCCGTGTTCGCGAGCCTGGGTATGACCACGACCGCCAGCACGCCCAGCAGCACCACCACCAGGAGCAACTCCATGAGGGTGAACGCCTTGACGTACCGGTTGCCCATCGGGCAAGTTCCTTCGATCCCGGCCGAGGCAGCCATTCCCCCAGTCCCTCGACCGCACACACGCCGCCGCGCACCTCTGCCGGCGGTGCTCCACCCTTTATATCTCCGGTTTGGCGTGTCGGGCTTGAGTCTTTCGCCGCGTTCGAGAGGTTTTCCCCTTTGTCTGTGCGCGGCCGCCGCGCGTCGTTCGAGAGACGGCAGGTTGCCAGGGGGGGGGGGACGGGATTCACGCCCGCCAGGGGCGCGGCCGGGTTTGGGCGCGGCGAATGGCGGCGCGGGCCAGGCGGCAGTCTTCGTCGATCTGAAAATCGAACATGCCGACGGCGGTGAAATCGGCACCGTTATCGAAGGCGTACTGGAGGCCCTCGCGCGGCGGGATGGCGCCGGCAGCCAGGATCTTGTAGGCGATCCACGGCTTGGCGACCGTCTTCATGAACGCGACCGTCTCCTCCGGGTCGATGCACCACATGTTGTCGTACCAACCCTTGCCGCCGTCGAGCCAGATGAACTCTTTGCGGAGTTCCTTCGGCGTGGCCGAGGGGTAGTCGTCGCTGTGGAGCGTCTTGACGTAGAAGTCGCACGGCACGTTGTGCTTCTCACAGGCCATCGGCACCCGAAGCGAATGGCTGCCCACGCCGACCGGCAGGTCGTGGGCCTTGGCCAAATCGACGGCCCTGGCGAGTTGGTCGACGGCGCCGGCCTGGACGAGTTTGTCGCCGGAGACGCCCCAGACGTAGAGGGCGACGGCGCCGGAGTCGACCTGCCGCTGGATGTGGTCCTCCAGGTCGCCCTCCTTCTGGCCGACGTTCACCTCGATGTGGGGGATAAACTGCATGTGGCCGCGGCACTCGCGGTTGTAGCGCCGGATGTACTGGGCGCCGGTCTCGAAGACGGTGTTGATGCCGTGCTGCTCGGCCAGGCGGAGCGTCTCCAGGATCTTCTCGTCATCCACGTAGGCCCGGAACAGTTGGCCGACGTACTTGAGGTCCCGCGAGTGCATGCAGCCGGAGATCAGGTTGCCGCCCACGAGCAAGCGGCTGATTCTGGCCTTGCCGATCGTGCCGCACGGCATCGGGCCGGAGTCGGACGGCGCCGGCTTGGCGGCAGCGCCCGACGTCGTCGGCGCCGCCATGGCGCCGAGTGCCCCGGCTGCGGCCAGTGAACTGCCAAGGAATTCGCGACGGCTGACGGATTTGGGTTCAGGCATGTTATCGGCTCCTATGTCCCGCCATTGAGGGATGAAGGCAACTCTCAGACAGAACCTGGTCCTACAACGCTACTTCGCCATTTCGCGCGGTGGGTCTCCGGACCCACTGCGCTTGAAAGCCCATTTTCGCCGTTGCGCGGCGGGTCCCCGTTCGACAGGCTCAGGGCAGGCTCCGTACCCGCCGCGATATGGCGGTCGCAAGCGCGGTGGGTACGGAGACCCACCGCGCAAGACTTACGTAAGTCCGCTTAGGCGGACTCGCGGACCCACGGGCCGACCCAGTAGTACTCGAAGTCCTTGCCGCCGCTCACCTGGATGGCGCCGTAGATGGCGTACCCGAGCGCTCCCAGCGCCGCCAGGATCGCGAGGGGCGCCGTCACGCACGTACAGAAGGCGAGGAGTGCCAGCGCCGTCACCACGATCGCCGCGAAGATCTGGAACCACATCGACTGCTTCGCATGGTAGGCCACGAAGGCCGATTCCTCGCGTTTGATGAGCCAGACGATGAGCGGACCGAGGATGCAGCCAACGGTCGGAATCACGAGCCCCCCCAGTGCCGCAAGGTGCCCGACCATGGCCCACGTGCGTTCGTCCTTCGATACGTTGGCCGCCTGGAGGTCCGGTGGGAGGGGAGACGCCTCAGCGCCCGGCGCTTGGCCGGCTTCCGTGCCGGTATCCTGAGGTGGGGCGTGCTGCGTGCCGGCGTCCTGTGCCGGATCGTCTTGCGGCTGTGAGGGGACTTGCTCGTCTGTCATCGCGTGCCTCCGCTTGCGAGTCAACCGAGACTGTCGCCCTGGAGTTCCCCGGGCAACACGACCGTTCCGGGAACGGCTATGATCGCACCGGCGGATCGAGCCGATCGGCCGCTCCGTGCAAACGGGAAAGGCTCCGGCTACGTGATCTCCAGGTACTCCACGAGGGCGCCGTCCATCATGAAGTAGGCGATGCGGATGCCCGGCGCCACCGTCAGCGGGCCGACGACGACGTCTTTGCCCTCGAGTTCGGCGTCGAGGTCGTCCACTTGCCAGGAGACGTGCGGCATCTCGGCCACGGGCGTCGAGGCCAGCGGGCTCTCCGGCTTGAAACGCACCCACTCGACCTTGTTCGGGTCGGCGGTCGGGTCGGTGCCCCAGACCTGCAGCGACTCGAAGTACGTCTCGTCGGGCACGGGTTCCCGGGCCACCAAGCCAATGTGATGAAACTGCTTCATGTCCCACTCCTTTCCGGCCAGGTTCATCCGCTTGCGGCCAGGGACCGCCGGGCCGCACACCGCCGCCAGACCGCGTGGGGCCGCCAAGGCTGTCGATTATACCGGCGCGAATCGCCGTTGTCGAGGTCGCCGCGTTCCGCCCCCCGCGTTTA
>Ga0307433_1001371_pt1 | contig 13558 bp, 14 predicted proteins | sample SalMarWE160210MG_FD_202166 | JGI IMG/M metagenome (GOLD analysis project Ga0307433, IMG submission 202166) | Salt marsh sediment microbial communities from the Plum Island Ecosystem LTER, Massachusetts, United States - WE1603-210 | ecosystem: Environmental > Aquatic > Marine > Intertidal zone >... | reverse complement strand
TCATTCCTCCTTTTTTGGTTTTTTACACTAAACATAATTCAGCTATCGCTCTAATCGCTTCTTCATTCCAATCAAAATCGAAATCAACACAATTTGAAATATCGCAAAAATTTCAAACGTAACGAAAGCAGGGATTCTCTGACTTAAGAATTTCTCCGCTCCCAATCTATTAACCATAATTATCGGTGATGCAATAACGACAAAAACAGGCACAAGAAGCGGGACTAAAAGCATAAGAGCTTTTTTGCTTTTATAAACCAACGATAAAAGCGTTAATGATAATACCCCCGTAACAACCTCAAAAACAATAGCTCTTGCGGCGCAAACGAGATCAAGAGTTAAGTAAACCCAAAAGACAAACGGCGCGAGAACGACAGAAACAAGATAAGATATGTATATTTTTTTCATATAACCTCCTTTTTTGGTATATGCTTAATAACTTATATATATATGAAAATTTTTTTTAGCAAAAGAGTCAGGTTTCATTGTCCGGATGGCTGCTTTTTTTTAAAGCGTTTTCAATAAGTTCGTCTATTTGTTTTTTATAATTCTCTAAAGTTTTTGCATCTACGAAGTAGTGCACGCGAAAACCCATTCTCTTCGAGTCGAGAATGCCCGATTCCTTCAGAACCTTCAAATGCTGAGATACCGCAGGCTGGGAAATACCAAGCCTTCTTGCCATAGCCCCAACGCAAAAATATCCGCCTTCGGATGCTAAAATTTTGATTATTTTTAGTCTCGTTGGCTCCCCTAGCGCCTTAAAAACCTTTGCCATTCTTTTCACTTCATATTTCATTTTTATCCTTAATTAATATAAGTAAATACTTATATACTTATAAGTATTTTAATAATATTTTCCGAAAAGTCAAGGGACGGACTCAAATATTGATTTAAGATTCTATCTACTATGTCTACCGATATAAAAAGTAAAAGAGGGTAGAACTTATAAGTATCAAAGGAAGTTTTATTATCCATCCTGCTGTAAACTGCTTCTTAATATGGAATGTCATCGAATCCGGCGTCAATTCCTTACTTAATTTTAAAAATCAGGGCTTCCATTTTGTTAGCACAAAGATATCTATTATAAAAGCATCATAAAAATCCAAAAGGAGTAGCAATAAAAAATTCATTAACAAGACCCAAATATATTTTATTTGTCCTATATTTTTGAAAGCAAAATAATCAAAAGCTATAAAAAATATCAGTATAAGTATCAGCATAATTAAAAAAGATAGGAACCCCGTAAAGGACATTTTCTTATTTAATGTGCCGTCTTTCTTTCTGCTTTTATATACGAAGCCCGTTCGAAAAACGCATATAGTCATTATATTTAATAAGCAGGCTCCGATTAAAAACCAAATTGTTGTATTTATAATAATATTCACTTTGATTTACCCGTCTTTAAATTTATTTTCTTATCTTTTTTAAGGTTTCTTTATTTTTCTTTTCCAACTTTTCGGTCGCGGGAGAAAATGCTATCGATGATATCTTCTTAATGTTTTTTTCTAAATATTGTAATGTTTTTCCCGGATACACATTATATAATTCTTTTAATGACCAGCCAACGGCTTTTTGAACGTAATATTCTTTATCGCTAATTAACCTATTTATAAACTTAATTATTGTATCATACGGCAATATAACCTTTTTAGTCCTGCTGAAATACAAAAGGCTTACGATCGATTGTCTCCTGTCCCAGAGATTTTTTGATTTATTCCACCTTTCAAGTTGTCCTAATACCTCTTCAGGGATCAACTCAAGAATTTTTGTATAGATTTTAGACAACCCGTCACAGGAACCCCAATTATCTACTGTTTTTTGCCAGTGTTTTATCGTTTTCCAGGAATCAAGCAGAAATTCTTTGTCTTTTGTTTTTGATTCTAAATAAAAATATGATTGCACAACGGTCCAGAGATCAGAGGCATTATTCCAGATATAATCCCAGATGCTCAATTGTTCTAACGCGGATAGTTCGGAAAACGAATATCCTTGTTTAGAAAGATTTCTCTGTGCAGGAACATCTTTAGAGGTTTCAGTTACTCTTTTTTCAATCTCTATTAAACATTTTTTTAAATATTTTTTATCCATTATATAGGTATTAGGTTTTAGTAAAATCAAAAATCAAGACCTGACCCCGCTACTTGAAACAGTAAAGGCTAATATCAAAAATTACTGTTGTGGTTCTGTGAGTTTGAATACTCTCCAGTTATATTCATATTCATGCCATACTTTAACATTGTTCCTTTGTGTTCCTGCTTTATGGTAAACGGCAAAAGGAGTTTCGAAATTCATCTTTTTAGGAATTGATCTATCTCTTTCAAATTCGATTTTTTTATACTTTTTTTCTTTTTTATCATAATACTGTTTTACCTCTATATTGGTTTCTCTATCATAAACAGTACATTCTCCTTTAGCATGAACATCTGCGGCATCATCCATAAATGGAGACCAGGTTGGGAAGGGATGTGTGCTTTTTTTATAATTAACCGTATATTCAACATATAGATTTTTATCACCACCCGAAACATCACCATCCATACTCAGATATAGTTTATCATCGATTATATTGCCTTTAATTTTAAATCTTCTACTTTCAGGACCATCTTTTAATCCTTTATAGTGATATTGAACTTGCGTGACACCGGGTATAGAAAGTATTAAGCCGGTTGGCATTGCTCTCCCGATGAGGATATCAAAAAATGCTGCTTTTGCGACTTCAGGTCCAAATTCTGTTAATAACTGCTCGACGGTAGATGGTCCTATCTGTGTTCCGGCAGCAATTGTCGCAATGTTAGCTGCATACAAGCATAATTGTTCTTCTCTTTTTGCTCTTCCGAGTAATCTTTCCAGGATGGCTACTTCTGTTTTTGCGATTTCGTCGAGAGCTTTACCTCTTACCTGTTCAAGCGCAAACTCTCCTAAACTTTTATATTCACTAGCCACAGGTATATCCATAAGTAAAGAAGCATCTACGCCATTTGCAAGATTATAACCACCCGAACCGGCTCTATTCCATAACACTGCTTTTGCCAGTTCAACCGCATCGGCTTGTCCGCCCGATTGCATTAGATTCGTAATCATTACCTTGTTTTCTCCTCCTCTAAGAAGGTCTGATGCGGAGGTCTTTGAGAATAAGTTCATATTTTGAGCTAATTTAGCCTCATTTTGAAAATAAACTCGATTCATCGATTGAACAGCCTGTTTACCGATATCTCCTGCAAGTTTAAATACGAAAACAATTTTATCCATCATATTAATCGCATCGTTCACCTGTTTTGTGAGAGCTGCGACTCCGGCAAGATTTGGTATTAAGCCATAAGTTACAGTTCCTTCTCCTGTAACATTACCGTTCTTATCAACGTAAATATGGAAAACTGTGGAATGTTCTACGAGAAGAGTCATTATTATCTTCTCATTTCCATATGGCAACTCGGATTTTTTTCCTCTAAATTGTGAGACAAAGTCTCCAGATGTTTGTTTGAATCTAACTTCCCATCCCCATCCGGTACCTATCCAATCACCCGTATATTTTGATTCTTCCCCTTTACTTTCTAATGCGCTAAAAAATATTAATAAAGTAATGATAATAGATTTTTTCATTTCTTCCCTCCTGTTGTTAATTTAAAAGAAATCCTTTGTGATGTCAAGGAATTTTTTAGCCACAAAGGCACAAAGACACAAAGTTTTTATTTTTCACTAATTACCCAATCAACAAATTAACCAATATACTAACCGCTTCTGCGGTTACCCAGACCTGCCCCCTCTATTTTTAAAAACCCCTTGACTATAATGAGCGTTTGTTTTATTTTTATAAAACAAATGAAGAAAAAGAATCTTGATGTTAATAATTTATTAAATTTTCAAGGGTTGAGATTTAGCCCCAGAAATAGAAATTAAAAGGAAAGGAGGATTGAAAATGAGAATTTCGAGGATATTTTTTATTTTCTTTTTACTTGTGTTGGCAAGTTGTGCATCTGTTAGCGAGAAGAAGCAAGAGATAAAACAGACTGATGTACAGGAAGTTTCCGAAGCGGAAAAATTTTACAGTTTTGCTTTCGAACATATGAAACAGAAAAATTATAATGAAGCAATTCCTCTTCTTGAGAAAGCCATTAAAGCGGATCCCTCATACGTGGATGCGTATCTCGCACTGAGACAGGTGTATCTTGAAGTTGGAGATACGAGTAAAGCTTTTGCGATTTGCACGGAAAACGTTGGATATTTTCCTGATCCGGAGAGTAATCGTAAAATGGCAAAGGCTATTGCTTCCCTGTATGCGATGATAGGAGAACCTGAAAAAGCAGAGCTACTTTTTAAAAAAGTCATAAAAGAATTTCCTGAAGATGCCAATAGTTATGACTTATATGCGAGTTATCTTGAATCACAGGGCAGATACGATGAAGCTTTAAACAACTATAAAAAAGCTTATAAATATAAACCTGATGATGGTGGAGTCGTTTTCAGGTTGGGAAACGCTTATTTTGAACGGAAGCGTTATCGTGAAGCGATTGAATTTTTTAAAAAAGCTAAAGAAACTTGGTCTAAAGATATCGAAATAATTAAAAAGCTTGCCGAATCTTATGTTGAAATTAAAGAATATCAAAATGCTATTGAAGAGTACAGGGAAATAATTAAAATAATTCCCGACCATGTTTCCAGCAGAATAAATATTGGTAATGCTTATCTGAAATTAGGACAATATCAGAAAGCCGAGAGTTACTATAAAGAAGCTTTAAAAATAGAGCCTGATAATATAAGTGTATATTATCAGTTAATTAATCTTGAGCTTACCAGAAAGAACTTTTCGGCTGTTAAAAAGTATATTAATGAAGGTTTCTCTATTGAACCTGACGATGGCATTCTTTTAGCCCTTTACGGAGAATACTATTATCGTTTGGGTTTAAATTATATGCAGGATAAAAAGTGGAGGCTGTCAAAAGAAAAATTTGAAGAGGCAAAAAGAATATGGAAAAAAACGATAACGAAAACAAGTGATTCTAAGTGGATACAATATGCTCAAAAAGGTATAAAGAATGCACAGGAGAACATAGACCGGATTAATGGTCTTATATGGTAATTTTTAAAAGTTTGATTTTAAGAGGAAAGTTAAATGGGTAAATTTTTTTATGGCTTTTGATTTTTGTTGTTTTTTAAACCACCAACCACTAACCTCCAGCTACCAACTTGCTAAATTCCAACCCCCAAATCCTAAAATAACCAGAAAGAGCACAAAGTTTTTTATTTGTTTTTTAATTGCTTACTGCTCTCTACTCCCTACTCACTAATTATATGAATTCAAAAAACGAGACCTGACCCCTCAGTATTGCTCAGTATTTAAAAAACGGAGGGGTTAAACCCTCCGTTTTTTATTGATTGCTGCTATCCGCAGTTTTCGCCGCAGAGTTCTCTATGAGCTTCAAACATCTTCTTCAGGGCCTCAGCCTTTTTAGGTGATTTAGCCTTGATTTTGATGGTTAGCCCATCGTTGGTTTGCTCTACTTCGTGCTTGAAGTTCTCATTGAACTTTTCATGACTGCAGCAACAACGATTAAAACTCCAACACATACAATATCCTTCTTTTTTGTATTAGGTTTGAGTTATGTGTTCTTTATCCTTTTGCCATGTAAGTATAGAAAAATAAATAATCAGACCACCCTGAGTAATAGGAAATATCGGGTACCACCAGATTCCATTTAAAGCCGGTACCCTCATTATTCCGTGAACTAAGAAAGGCTGAAAAATCATCCAGCTAGCCCCAATAATTCCTAAAATAAGACCCCACCTAAACCTGCAAAAAACGCCGATTATTCCTACTATAAGTAAACTGGTAAAAAACATTAGCCCCACTTTGGGAGATATACGAGTCACCTGTAAAACATGGGGTATTTCCCGAACACCTTTATGCACCAGTTGAATAAACATCAAGGCAATGACCGCCTTAACATAAATTACAGGTACTGATAGTTTGTTTGAATTTTTCATATCATTCCTCCTTTTTTGGTTTTTTCCACTAAATATAATTCAGTTATCGTTCTAATCGCTTCTTCATTCCAATCAAAATCGAAATCAACACAATTTGAAATAAGGCAAAAATTTCAAACGTAACGAAAGCAGGGATTCTCTGACTTAAGAATTTCTCTGCCCCCAATCTATTAACCATAATTATCGGTGATGCAATAACGACAAAAACAGGCACAAGAAGCGGGACTAAAAGCATAAGAGCTTTTTTGCTTTTATAAACTAACGATAAAAGCGTTAATGATAATACCCCCGTAACAACCTCAAAAACAATAGCTCTTGCGGCACAAACGAGGTCAAAAAGCAAGTAAACCCAAAAGACAACCGGCGCAAGAACAACCGAAACAAGATAAGATTTGTATATTTTTTTCATATAACCTCCATTTTTGGTATATGCTTAATAACTTATATATATCTGAAAAATTTTTTTTAGCAAAAGAGTCAGGCTTTATTGTCTGGATGGCTGCTTTTTTTTAAAGCGTTTTCAATAAGTTCGTCTATTTGTTTTTTATAATTCTCTAAAGTTTTTGCATCTACGAAGTAGTGTACGCGAAAACCCATTCTCTTCGAGTCGAGAATGCCCGATTCCTTCAGAACCTTCAAATGCTGAGATACCGCAGGCTGTGAAATGCCAAGCCTTCTTGCCATAGCCCCAACGCAAAAATATCCGCCTTCGGACGCCAAAATATTGATTATTTTTAATCTTGTTGGCTCTCCTAACGCTTTAAAAACCTTTGCCATTCTTTTCACTTCATATTTCATTTTTATCCTTAATTAGTATAAGTAAATACTTATATACTTATAATCATTTTAATAACATCTTCCTAAAAGTCAAGGGGCGGACTCAAATATCGATTTAAGATTCTATTTGCTATGTCTACCGATATAAAAAGTAAAAGAGGGTAGAACTTATAAGTATCAAAGGAAGTTTTATTATCCATCCTGCTGTAAACTGCTTCTTAATATGGAATTTCATCGAATCCGGCGTCAATTCCTTGCTTAATTTTAAAAATCCGGGCTTCCATTTTGTTAGCACAAAGATATCGATTATAAAAGCATCATAAAAATCCAAAAGCAGCAATAATAATAAATTTATTGATAGAACCCGGATATATTTTATTTGTTCTATATTTTTGAAAGCAAAATAATCAAAAGCTATAAAAAATATTAGTATAAGTATCAACATAATTAAAAATAGCAGAATTCCGGCAAAGGCCATTTTCTTCTTTAGTGTACCATCTTGTTTTCTGCTTTTATACACAATGCCGGTACGAAAAACTGCCAGAACAATTATATTTAATAAGAAAACTCCGATTAAAAACCAAATTGTTGTATTTATAATAATATTCACTTTGATTTAACCGTCTTTAAATTTATTTTCTTATCTTCTTTAATTTTTCTTTATTTTTCTTTTCCAACTTTTCGGTAGCGGGAGAAAATGCTATTGACGATATCTTCTTAATATTATCTTCTAAATATTGTAACGTTTCTTTAGGATATACGTTGTATAATTCTTTTAATGACCAGCCGACGGCTTTTTGAACGTAATATTCTTTATCATCCAGTAATCTATTTGTAAGTTTAATAATCGTATCGAACGGCAGTATTACTTTTTTAGTTCTGCTGAAATATAAAAGGCTTACGATCGATTGTCTTCTGTCCCATAGATTATTCGATTTATTCCATTTCTCAAGTTGCTTTAATACTTCTTCCGGAATTAATTCCAGTATTTTTGTGTATATTTTGGATAAGCCGTCACAGGACCCCCAGTTATCTACTGTCTTTTGCCAGTGTTTTATCGTTTTCCAGGAATCAAGCAAAAATTCTTTATCTTTCATTTTTGATTCTAAATATAGAAATGCGTGTACGCTTGCCCAGGAGTCGGATGAATTTTTCCATATATAATCCCAAATTATTAATTGTTCGGAGGAAGGTAGTTCAGAAAACGAATATCCTTGTTTTAAAAGCTTCCTATGGGCAGGAGCAGTTTTAGGTGTTTTGCTTACTTTTTCCTTGACCTCTGTTAAACGTTTTTTTAAATATTTTTCGTCCATTATATAGGTATTAGGTTTTAGGGCCTAGATTTTAGACTAAATCCCAACCCCCAAATCCCAAATCCTATTTACCCGTGGCATTTGAAGCCATCGAGATATTTTCTAATGAGAGAATCATTGTTCTCGGATGTATTAAGTATATTGAGCTGGAATATCCTTCTTGATTGTTTGCAATACCAAACAGAAGTCGCACCGTACACTCTAGCAGAGGCATCTTTATATGACCATGTTTGAAAGAACACCCTGTGCCCTACAGGTGAGGTCAAATAATTGCCGGGATTTACTTTAAAATCCTGTTCTGCTCTTTCCCATTGAGCGACCTCTGATGCAAGTCTTAGTTTCATATTACTATATTCTTCTTCGGTTTTCATTTCACCCGGAAAAGGATTGGTGAACCAGAAAAGTGTTATGGTGTGTTCTTTTGAGCCAGCCATTAAGACGCCGGAATTATCCGTTGCAGGTAAATGTTTTTGGTCGAATCCATAGGATTCCAGTTTTTCGAATTTCGGGTGAAGCATCGATATTCCAAAATCCTCGAAAGATTCGGTAAAATTAGAACCGTTTTTACGTTTACAGGAACCAATCGAAAAAAGTATTATTAAAGTAAATATTATCGAAAAGCTTGATTTCACTTATACCTCCCTTTGCTATAATTGAAATTATATTCAACATCTAAATTGAGCGACACTTCCTTGCTTGAAAATAATAATATCAATCATTTTTAAGTCAAGGATGAATTTCCGCAACAGCGGAAACAGTTAATTAGTTGATTGGGTGATTGGTAAATTCAAAAAAGAAGACCTAATATCTCTGTCGTTTTTAGCCGGTAGCTGAGGCTGTGCCAAAAGTCCAAATTTAACGGATTTCTAAAAAATAAGCCTTTGAAAAACAAGAACTTAGTTTTCTGCAAATTGCAAAAAAGAGGGTTTTGGCACAGCCTCAGCTGTCAGCGGTCAGCTTTGAAATGAGGTCTGACCCTGTTAATACTAATTCTTGATGAACTTAGTATACTTAATGGTAAGATAAAAACTTACAAGCGTCACGAGTACTAAAAATGCTAAAAGGAGAGTACCGGCAACCAACCAATTCCATCTATTTACTGCATACATTACAATTAAGGAACTCAAACCACCCCCTACACCTCCAACTATACCCCCGATTGTCGAAATCGTCTTTTTTTTGGGGCGTAGCACTATCCCACATTGCTTGCATCGGATCCTGGTAAATTTGGTCATGAAAAGGGCTGTTCTTTTTGGTATTCCTGTCCCGCACTTTGGACATGAAAATTTTTTTACTTTCATGTTGTACCTCCTTTTTTAATTGAGTTTATATTTCATAAATGATGTTTTTATTATTGTATAACATACCGAAGAAAATATTCAATGTCAAGGATGAATTTCCGCTGTTGCAGAAATAGTAAATTAGTGAATTGGTTAATTAGTTGATTAGTGAAAAAGTTAAAAGATTCTGTTATGAGAAAAATAAAAAGAACAATTAAAACTTTAAATGGGGTAGAGGGGTGAATTCACATTTCAATGCCGAACGCTCTTGCTCTGCTAACCCCCTAACTACACATATATATCCCGGATATATATGTGTAGTTAGGGAAAAAGGATAAACGGATTTGATCACTGTCCTTATATTTTCTATTATTTATAACAGGAGGTAAAAAAAGAAAAACTTAACCCCACCCCTTGACACTTTTCAAAGAAGACCTGACCCCTCTGTTCCGAAAAAAGAACTAAATGTCAATAGTGATATGGGGGGGGGATACTGTAAAAAACCCCTTGACTAAAGTAGGCGTTTTATTTATTTTTATGATGAAAAGGAGAACAATATGGATATAAGTATAATGTTTGGAATAGTGATATCTTGTATTACAATCGCTTTACATTCTTATAATAAATTTCACAAAGTAAGCCTTTGGACAGTTGTACCTGGAGTTTATTTCTTAATTGCTCTATTTTCTTTAGGCATTCATTCGGAATACGAGACTTTTAGTTTTGTGGCATTTTTTTCATTTTTAATTATGGCTATTACTGCTTGGGGAATTTTTTTCTTACTTTATTATGTGTTTTCAGGTAGAAAGGAGAGAAAGGAAGCTGTGGGCAAAGATGCTGAGCAAAGTGATGAAGAAAAATAATCAGCCGTATTTTGTATATTGTATAATTCACGATTCAAGACCAGGCCCCTCTATGCTTTGTTTTAATTATTAAGGTCCGGTCCTGTTACTCCCTATTTTATTTCTATTGAGCCATTGTGTGTCTCGACGTATAGTTTTCCTTCTCCTTTGCCGATTGTCCCTTTTATTTTATCTTTACCGATTTTTCCTTTCAAAAGAATTGGCAAGCTGCTTTTAATTGTGCCGTTATGTGTTGAGATATCGGCTTCGGCGGAAAAGTTCGGCGGAGAAACAAAATATATGCTGCCATTATGAGAGATTATTGATATATCGGAAATAGGAGAGGCAGTTTCAGAACAGTACACCTCTATTCTGCCATTATGTGTTCGAATTTGCGCATTACTTGAAATTTCCTTGCATGTAATTGAGCCGTTATGTGTTTGGAGTTTGATGGTGCCGGTAACTTGTGAGACTGTGACTGTGCCGTTGTGCGTCTTATTGCTGATATTTCTCCTGATATTTGCAACGCTTATAGTCCCGTTATGGGTGGAAAGCTCAAGGTCGGTCTGATTAGGAATTGTGACGTCAAGGTTGACGCTCACAGACCGGTTCCTCATAAAATCAGGCTTATCAATTTTCGTGATTAGCTTATTTCCTGAGGGTTGAAGTTCTATTTTTACTTCTTCTGCAAGTTCTTTTGCATTTTCTTTGGTCGGTGCGTAAGCAACAATATTTGCCGTTATAATACAATCGCTAACGTCTGCGCCGTTAATGGTAATTAAGCCATTGTGGGTTCTGGCTTCAAATAGAGAGCCCGCAGCAAGAGGAGCTTTTAGTTCGACCATTCTTTCGGATTTTGCCTTGTTAGCGAAACTCCCGATGTAAGGACAACAGCATAAAAAAAGTAACGGAATGCAAAATAAACAAACTAACAATTCTTTTGTGGAATAAGTTTTTTTCATTTCTTTCCTCCTTAGTATTTATAAAGTTAGACGCGGGAGAATTGGATTTGTTTCAGGATTGTTTGCTTTAACACGAAACACCAAACTCTAAACACGAAACTTTAGTTACATTGTCAAGGAATTTTTTAGCCGTCGGATGTTTTTTGTTTTATTCTAACTACTAACTTCCAACTTCTAACTACTTCTTCTCACATTTCAAGGTCTAACCCCGTTGATATGACCCCGTTGATACACCTATATTTACGACTCCAAGGAAACCTTGGAATCAAGCTTCCATTGAAGGTGCCAACAGTGTATTCTCCAGAAAACTCTGGAACAGATTTAAGTTTAGGAATATTAAAGAAATAGATGAAAAGCTTAAACTTTTTAATGAAGATTATAGGAAATATTGCGAATTTCCGGATCAACCTTTACAAAATAAAGAAAAGAACAATTATATTCCAAAAATTTATTATATTCGGAAAGTTTATGAAGAAGAAGAGCTTGAAAAGGGTTATATTGAAGTAGCAAATACAAAAGTTTTTCTTCCTCCTGAATATATAAATCGCTTTGTTTTTGCCGAATGGAACTTAAAAGAAGAAAACCTTACCATTAACCTTGAAAGAGAAAAAGAATTATTGACAATTGATAAAATTCCTTTTAAAATTAATCCTGTGTCGAAAGAAAAACTCTCTGATTTTCTGAAGAAATACTAACAAAGTCTAAAAACTACATAGAGATATGTAAATTATATTTTATTTTTAAAAATAAAGTCTCTGGTTTCATTTGGCAGTCAACCATTAACAGTTTAAACTCTCCGTGTGAGATTCATTTATTACCGCCCCATTGCCAGTAAATGAATCCGAAAGGACCACTTACGAGATGGTCTACCTCTTTGAATCGAAATGTTAAAAATGCTAACTCAATTCTGAAATTTCTTAATATACCTTTTCTATGTTTGTAAAAAGGAGCAAACCTTACGCCTACATTAAACTGCTGCTTTCGTGGAACATTATCGAGATAAATAAACGTAGTTCCATAGGAAGCCGCAGCATGAAGAGATAACCACTCATACGCTCTGAAATCAATACTGGCGGAAACATCAGGAGTAACACGATTATTGTATGTTTCTCCTTCATAATTAGAGGTATCGGAATTATCTATTGTTAAATGTTCCAGGTATGTTGCCCCTCCTGAAACGTTTAAATAAAGATTTTTCTTTATCTCCCAGCTTAAATTGAGCCTATTATACCAGATATTTCCTTTTCTCTTTACCGATAAATAATCATAAGTATCGAGTTGGTCAATTTCCTTGGGTAGATACTGATACATGGTTTCAAACGCGACAGTTGGTATAAAGGTCCTCTGATTTAAAAGTTTAAATCTGAAGTTAAAACTCACGACACCCCCAAGCCAGCATTCTGTATCCAGCTCGGTTGTAATATTATCAGTAATTCCCCACCAGAACCAGCTGGGATAAGGAGTAAGAGCCTGGTTGTAAATCCACTCACCTTTTTTTAGTGTGTAGCCTGTAAAGGCGTCAACAGGGTGAAGCATTATTTCGGATTTAAGCCCATCTGTTTTATTACTACTTCCGTATAATTCTGTTACGTTAACTTCTATAAAAAATACTGTTAATAAAAAAATAAGATTTTTTTTAATTTTCTCATTGGGGCTAATTATCCACCCCCAACATCCCCGGAACCGCTTCCCCGGTATCGTGCCAGACGTTTCCGTAGGTTGTCATTTCCGTTGTATCGACATCGTTTGACCAGATGCCAAAGTTATAATCTCTGCCAAAATGATTATTAATGATAGTCAAACCTTCAAAAGTGCGTCCTGAGTTTATTCTTGTGTAAATAGTGTATGCGCCACCGGATAGGAGATTGTTATCGATTGTAATATTTTGCAAATTTTCCCAGTTGGATTGAAATAGAATGCATGATGTTTGGCCGCTTGGGAGATTTATATGATTGTGTCTTATTATCGCCTCTCTTATCTGACCCAAAAATTCCATACCGTCACCTTTATGGTCATCGATTGTGTCAACACTATCATTTCCGTCTGTTTCCCTTATGTCCGCAATATAACAATCCTGAACTGTAAGTTTAGCTTTTGGTGCAGGATCACCTCCCCCTCCCCCAAAAATCCCATCTCCGACATGATGAATATAACATCTTTGAATTGTTACTTCAGTACTGTCTGCTGTGCCTATCAAGATACCTTTCGAACTGTTTCTGTAATCTTTGCCTATTTCACAATCTTCAATCAAAACTCCCGAATAGCCGGAAGAAACGACAATCCCATAATAAGCTCCAAGCCAAGCTCTGCAATTTCTGACAGTTACGTTGTTAGCCTGAATAGTTAATGTTCCCCTTACATCCAGATTTTGAACGGTTACACCGGATACGGTGATAGTTGTG
>Ga0307433_1001370_pt1 | contig 13559 bp, 7 predicted proteins | sample SalMarWE160210MG_FD_202166 | JGI IMG/M metagenome (GOLD analysis project Ga0307433, IMG submission 202166) | Salt marsh sediment microbial communities from the Plum Island Ecosystem LTER, Massachusetts, United States - WE1603-210 | ecosystem: Environmental > Aquatic > Marine > Intertidal zone >... | reverse complement strand
AGATGCTTCGCCTGGCCGTCGAGGTCACCGACGCCAACGCCGCCGTCTTCGATGCCGCGGGCGGCTTCGCCGGCTGCCTGCCGGGTGTCCACGAGGTGCTGCGCCGGCAGGGACTGTTCGAGGGGACGTGGTGCTTCGACGCGAGCGAAACGCTTTCGCCCGGGCAGGCCGACGAGATCGACCGCGTCATCCGCGCGTATCCGCACCTGGTGGACGACGACTTCGTGGCCGCGCATCTGGACGAGTGGCTGAGCGGCTGAGGGCGAAGCGGGGCGAGACAAGTTCCTTCACGCCTGAGCGCGGCGGGTCGGAGCCTGCCCTGAGCCTGTCGAACGGGTACCCGCCGCGCTCACGTGCGTTCGTGCGCGGTGGGTGCGGAGACCCACCGCGCACGTGGGGGGGGGGGGGGGGCCCCCCCCCCCCCCCCACGACTTGCGTCATACCTGCCGCTCGGCATTGCACCGCTCCGCTTGGCAGCACAACCCTATTGCGGGGGGCGGGCCGCGACGGTACGCTCAGAGGCCGCCCGTTCCTTGAAGTCTCCGGGAGATGCCTATGAGGTGGCGCTGCAGGTCGAGTTTCATTTTTCTTCTTCCGGCTCTTGCCTGCCTCGCGGTTCCTTGCGTCTCTGCTGCGCCCAAGGCGGATTCGAGCGTGGCCGAACCCATCCGCTACGGCAAATCACGCACGGTCGCGACGCTGGCGAACCAGGAGGTGTGTGAGAGCAGCGGCCTGGCCTGCAGCCGCCTGAAGGGCGGCGTCTTCTGGACGCACAACGACTCGGGCGGCGGGCCGCGCCTCTATGCCTTCAACTCCCAAGGCGACCACCTGGCCACCTACACGGTCACGGGGGCCGGGGCACGCGACTGGGAAGACATGGCGTCGGTGCAGGTGGGCGGCAAGAGCCTGCTGGTCATCGCCGACATCGGCGATAACCTCTGGTCGCGGAAGACGTGCATGCTGTACGTCGTGCCGGAGCCGCCCGTCGGAACGAAGGAGCAGCCGATCAACGACAAGGTCGGCGTCGGTCAGCGGATCGACTTCACATACGCCGACGGCCCGCGCGACTGCGAGGCCGTGGCCATCGATTCGGCGCGCGGCACGATCTACCTGGTCAGCAAGGAGGGGCTGAAGTGCGGTGTGTACGAGGTGCCCTGGCCGCGCGGCAAGACCCGCCCGGCCGAACCGCTGGTGGCCAAGCGGGTTGCCGAGATCAAGATGTCGCCGGCGGTAGCGATGGACATGTCGCCCGACGGCCGCCGGGCCGTCGTCCTGTCGTACGTCGATGCCTACGAGTTCACCCGTGGGCCGAAGGAGACGTGGTCCGCCGCCTTCGCCCGCCCGCCGCGCAAACTCCCCATGCCTCGCCGCAACCAGGGCGAGTCCATCTGCTACGGCCGGGACGGCAAGACGCTGTACCTGACGAGCGAGTTCGCCCCGACGCCGCTGCTCGAAGTCCCGGTCGTGGAACCGAAAGGGCAGGGCTTGCCATGAGAAGCCCGTTTGTCGGGGCGATCGTGATGCTGCTGGCCGCCGCCGGTGTGGCCGCCGAGTGGCATCACCCGTTGTATCTGCCCGGCGGCGGGTACTGGCGCAGCCGCATCCGGATCGAGGTCACCAACGCGATGGACCGCGACGCACAAGGTCTGCCCGTCACGGTCGGCGTCGGAAGGGCTGACGGCCGGGCCGACCTTGCCGGTGCGGCGGCCGAAGCGGTCCGCGTGTGCGATGCGACCGGCGCCGAGATGCTTTACGATATCCGGTCGCCCGCCGGCAGTGCCGTCACGCGGGGCCCGATTCCGCCCGGCGGCACACTGACGATTCCGGTCGAGTGTGCAGCCGGGGCGAAGGCGGCCTATTACGTGTACTTCGAGAACCCGTCGGCGTGGCGCGTGCCCGATGTCCTCGATGCCGGCCCCGGTCTCCGAAACGGCGGCCTCGAGGACGGCGCCGGCAACACGCCCACGCTCTGGCGTCACGACGCTCCGGACCCGCAGCACCGCACGTTCTGGGTGAGTGAGCATCCGCACTCGGGCAAGCGGTGCCTGAAGACGGTGGTCGCCGACGGGGCCGAGCCGACCTGGATCGCCACCCGCTGCCAGGGCATCCATATCACCGGCGGGGCCCGGTACGTTATGCGGGCGTGGGTCCGGGCCGAGGCGGTTAAGGGAAACGCCGGATGGTACATCCACGTGCGCAAGGGCAGGGGGCCGTTCGTCGCGTCGCCGATGTTGATGGCCGGCGGCGGCACCTATGACTGGAAGGAGGTCCGCACCGAGTTCACCGTACCGGCGGACGCCGACCGCGCCGACGTCGGGACCGTCCTGCGCGGCACCGGAACGGTGTGGTTCGACGACGTGCAACTGGAGTGTCTTGACCCGCCGCGCCTTAGCGCCAAGGCCTCTGCCGCCGAACGGCTGAGCCTGCGCGAGGTCGGCCCCGGCGCCGCCTGGCGCGACGGCGAGGTCCGGCGCGACCACCGTGTGCCCGTCCGCGTGATGAATCTCTCGGACCGGCCCGGGAAGACCGCCCTGGTGTGCACGGACCTTGCACCGTTGGCGTCTCGTCTGCGCGGCCGCCTGCATGCGATGTCGATTGCCGTCAGCGGCGGCGCGAAGCCCGTCCCGCACTATGTCGTGGACGACATGCTGCTGTTTGAGGGCGAGACGCCGGCCCGTGCCCGGTGCACGTATCACGTGTACGTCGCGCAGGGGAAGCCGGCGCCGGGCGACGGCGGCGATTACGCCAGGCTCGTCGAGAGTCCCCGGAATCTGGTCAGGAACGCCGGCTTTGAGTCGGGCGACGCGTTGCCGGACGATTGGCCCGGTGGCGTCGACGGCAAGGCCCCCAGCGGCGCCACGACGCGGCGGGTCGAAGGCGGCCGCCTCGGCAAGCGGTGCGTCCGTGTCCGCGTGCCGCACGAGGCGCAGCCGGCCTGGACCGGTTGGCATCAGAGCGTTGTGGTCGAGCCGGGCAAGACGTATCTGTTTGCGGCGTGGGTGAAGTGCGAGGACGTGCGCGGCACGGTGCAACTGCACGCCCATTATCGAAACGCGAAGGGCGACTTGTGCGAGTCGGCCCGGTACGCGAGCGCCGGCCGTCCCCTGAGCGGCACGCACGGCTGGACGCTGATGTCCGGCCGGTTCACGATGCCGCCCGACATCGCCGCGTTCCAGTTGCACCTGACGATGAACGCGACCGGCACGGTCTGGCACGATGGTGTGGTTCTGGTGGAAGTGATGCGTGCGTCCGCGGGTCCGCCTGAAGCGCGCCCGGCAGCCACGCTGCCGGGCCTGACCGTCTGGCCGGTCAACCCCGTGGTCAAGGTGTTCCAGAGCGACGGAGCGCCGCGCGAGATTCCCGCTTTACGCATCTCGGCAGCGCGCAACGAGAAGGAGCCGCTGCAGTTGGCCGTCCGCTCGCCTGTGCCCGTCAAGGGGGTCCGGATCGAGGTGGACCCGCCGTCCAGGGCCGGCGGGGGGCGCCTCGGCGACGTCGAGACGTGCCTCGTCGGCTACGTTCCCATCGACCACCGGACGAACTACTACCGGAGCGACTCGCCGGCGTGGCACCGGAAGGTGCCGAACCATCCGGGCGGCTCGGACGGCTGGCCCGGCATGTGGCCCGACCCCCTCCTGCCTCGCCACACGTTTGACCTCGCGCCCAACACGACGCAGCCGGTTTGGGTGACCGTGAGCGTGCCCAAAAGCGCCGCGGCGGGAGACTACACCGGGGCCGTGCGGTTGGTAGCGGGCGGCAAGACGGTCGCAACGGTCCCCCTGACGGTCCGCGTGTGGGACTTCGCGCTGCCGGAGGAGAGTCACGTGAAGGCCGTGTACGACGTGCGGCTTCACGGTTCGTGGTGGCGAGACGGCGTGGCAGACCTCGGCGTGTTCCGTCGCAGGCTCTGGTCGTTCATGGCCGAGCGTCGTCTATGCCCCGACCACGTCGAGCCGCCGCCCCGCATGACGTACAGAGACGGCAAGGTGACGGCCGACTTCACGGCGTACGACGAGGCCGCCGAGTATTACTTCAACGTGCTGAAATTACCACACACGTACGCGCCGCGCCTGTTCTACGTTTTCGGGTGGGCTCATCCGCCGAAGAAGGCCTGGGGCGAGGCGCCGTACCCGGGCGAGTATCCCTACGCGGACGCCGACCGCGCGGTGCTCCGGCCCGAGTACAAGCGCGCCTACCAGGCGTGCCTCAAGGTCTATTGGGATCACATGAAGGCGAAGGGCTGGGCCGACCGGGTCGTGCTCTACATCAGTGACGAGCCGCACGACAGCCACGAACACATCCGCCGCCAGATGAAGGCCCTCTGCGAGATGATCCACGAGGTGGACTCACGGATCCCCATCTACTCCAGCACGTGGCGGCATCAGAGCGAGTGGGACGGGGCGATCGACGTTTGGGGTATCGGGCACTACGGCGTGGTCCCCGTGCCGAAGATGGCGGGACTTCTCGCCGCCGGTGACCGCCTGTGGTTCACGACCGACGGGCAGATGTGCACCGACACGCCGTACTGCGGCATCGAGCGTCTGCTGCCGCATTATTGTTTCAAGTACGGCGTGGAGGCCTACGAGTTCTGGGGCATCGACTGGCTGACGTACAACCCGTGGGAATTCGGCTGGCACGCGTTCATCCACCAGAGCGATTCGCCCGGCAGTTCCTACCACGTGCGATATCCGAACGGCGACGGGTACCTGGCCTATCCCGGCGGCCCGGTCGGGCACGACGGGCCGGTCTCCTCGATCCGCCTGGAGCAGGCACGAGAGGGCGTTGAGGATTACGAGTATCTGTACCTGTTGCGGTCGCTCGTTGAGAAGGCGAAGGCGGCGGGCGGAGACGCGGGCGCGGGCGAGGCCGCGCTTGAACGGGCCGGGGCACTGGTTGCCATCCCGAACGCCGGCGGGCGGTACTCGACGCGGTTCCTGCCCGACCCGGACGCCGTGCCTCGCCTGAAAGACGCGCTCGGCCGGGCCATCGAAGGGCTCAGCCGGTGAGCCGCACGCCGCATGCCGCCCCTCCGGCGGCAGTCGCCGACTTCCCGGCACCGAACGGCGGGCTTCAGCCGCAGAAGAGGGCGAGGACACGCATTATCTGATTGCCTTCTGCGGTGGTTTGGGGTATACTGATGACGTAGGGAGGCCCGCTCGCGAGCGGGTTTGGGGTCGTTGTGGGGGCTTCCGGGCGTATGACGGGGGAGCCTCGAAAGGAACGGCCCATGTGGCGTTTCGCGATGGTGTGTCTGTGTGTCTTCTCGTTCTCCGTAGCAACCTCTCAGGCCGTGACGTACGAGCGTATTGCCGACATCAATCCGGGGTATGGCGGCGGCGGGGCAGGGGGCTTGACCGTCTATGACGGCGACCTCTACTTCATCGCCAACAACGTCGCTCACGGCAGCAACAACGAACTATGGAAGTGGGACGGGGCGGCCGTGAGCCAGGCCGCCGAGATCCGGCCCGGAGACGAGGGGTCCGGCATCAACTCGCTGGCCGTCCACGACGGCAAACTCTACTTCAGCGCGCGCGACGACAACAGCACGCTTGAACTGTGGTCCTACGACCCTGTGGCCGGCGCCCTGGAGGTGCCCGACAACAGCCCCGCCTGGAATCCCCAGACCCATGCGGAACTCATCTCCTACGGCGCCAACCTCTACTTCCGCGCAACCGATTTCAGCACCGTCGGCACCGAACTCGGCAAGTACAACGGAACCAGCCAGGCGGTGATCGACATCGCGCCCGGCCCCGGAACTTCCTATCCCCAGGGGTTCATCCTCTACAACGGCGCCCTGCACTTCCTTGCCAACAGTGGCGACGGCGCCGGCAGCGAACTGTTTTCGTACAACGGCGCGGCGCTGGCGCGCCTGACGGACATCGATCCGGGCCTCGACGCCGGCGACCCGCGGAACATGGCCGTCTACGACGGTGACCTTTACTTCTCGGCCAAAGACGGCGTCACCGGAAACGAACTGTGGCGCTACGATCCTGCCACGGGGCCCGAACTGGTGGAAGACATCGTCCCCGGCGGCATCTACGATTCGGGCAACCCGTCCAACATGACGGCCTATGACGGCAAACTCTACTTCAGCGCCGACGGCGGCAGCGGGGCGGGCAACGAACTGTGGCGGTACGACGTGGTCACCGACACGGCCGCTCTCTTCTGGAACATCAACCAACTTCCCCCGCCCTCCGGCGGCGAGGACCCCGAGCACGAGTCCTGGCCGTCGCAGTTCTTCGAGTACGAAGGGCTCTTGTACTTTGCGGCCGACGACGGCGTCCACGGTCGCGAACTCTGGGCCACCGACGGCGACACGGCCTGGCTGGTCCTCGACATCTACGCCGGCCAGTACGGCAGCGGCGTCGGCGGGTTCTGCATCTACGACGGCGGCCTCTATTTCTCGGCCGACGACGGCCAAACGGGCAGCGAAGTCGGCTACATCCAGGGTGAGTATACCCAGACCACGGCCATCTTCCGGATTCCCGAACCGGCCACGCTGGCGATGCTTGGCTGCGGCGCCTTGGGCGCTCTCGTCTCTCGCCGACGCCGGAACCGGGTGTAGGCCGGGGCGCGCCCCGGCGGTGGGCTAAGCCGTCGACGGAGCGTGTTTCGCCATGCTCGTCGCCGTGCCGGCGACGGCTAAACGAGGAAGGCACGCGTCCGCAACCGCCGTGCCGGCGACGGGCTATCGCTTCTTCGCACCGCCCGTGACGTGGCGGCCGGGTTGGCCGGCGGGAAGCGTCTCGTCGAAGCGAACGGCGCCGGCGGGGTCGGGGTCGGCCTCGACCTTCAGCGTGCGGCCGTCGGCCAGCGCAACCTCGGCCGACGCGGGGCCCGTCGGGCGGATGGTCTTAATCGGGTTCGCGTCACCCTTCTTCATCGGCACGAGCAGCGTCAGGAAATGGTGCGTGCCCGAGCGCTTCCACGTGTGAAGGACGGTCGTCGCGGGGACGTAGCGCTTGGTGCCGCGCTTGACCCACCACCCCAGCAGTTCCGGTTTCTCCTGAGCCTGGACGGTCTTCACGCGCACACCCTTCGTGAGCAGCGGCACGACGGCGAGGTTCGCGAGGCCCGCATCGGTTGTGGCAACGGTTCCCGTTTTCTCATCGTGCGCGACGGCGGTCGTCTTGAGGTGCCAGCGGGCCTGGTACGTGGTGTCGCCGGGCGCGAGGGGCACGAGCGTGTCGGCGACGACGAACAGGTCGGGCTTGACGAACAGGACCCGCCGCGTGTGCGTCGCCAACGGGCGGTCGCCGTACTTGCCGTCGTAGGCGCCGGCGGCGAAGTCGTGGTCGGCGTCGGTTTCCCATCGGGCGTCGATCGGATTCGGGGAGACGCGCTGGGCCGCGTTGCTCCTTGAGCGCCGCTGCGGCTTGCCGCTGACGATCACCGTATTGTGCGAGAAGGTGTCGATGGCGTACTGCCGCCACGGGCTGTGTTCGTACGAGCCGCCGCCTCCGTCGAAGAGGACCTCGCGGCCGTGGGCCCAGACGGCCACGTTGAGTTTGTCCTGGTGGACGTGTCCGTATCCGAGCGGTCCGACGTCGAAGGCGAGGTAGTTGGCCCGGCGGTCCCATCCGCTCCGCATGACGGTGTATCCCGCCCAGGGCAGGATGCAAGAGGTGAAGGCAGGGGTCTTGCCGGCGCGGCCGTCCGTGGCGATCCACTCGAAGTCACCCCGCTGCGGGAACAGGCGGAACGCCTCTTCGAGGATTTGGGGCACGTTACAGTCCCAGGAATCGTTGAAGGGGGGCAGGCTGCGTGTGGGCGTCATCAGATGGAGGTTATACGCATAGGCCTTCTCGCTTCGGGCGACGAAGTCGCGGAGCAGTTCGTCGGCCCGGCCGACGCGTTCGGCGAGTTTCGGCAGTTTCATAATATTCGACAGGGCCACGTTGTGGTATCCGGGCGTCAGTTCCACCTGGGCGCCGTCGGGCAGGAACTGGCGCGCCAGTTCCGCGTGGAGCGTGCGGATGGCCTCGGCGCGGAACGCACCGGCCTCCTTCAACTCCGGAAAGACGCAGCCGACGGTGAACAGGCCGGCCATCTCCATGGTCAGCCAGTTGCCCCCGCCGCGCCGGTGCGTGCGCAGGTGACGGGCCTGTTCGAGGAACGACTTCACGAACAACAGGAGCACGTTGTCCGTGACCGCCGGCGAGGTGAGGAACCGGTGATAGGCCTCGGGCCAGGTCGAGTTCATCCGGATGCCGCACTCGATGGTCCGCCAGGCCGAGTTGGCCACGTTGCCGCTGCCCTTGCGCGGCCGGGGACAGCGCGTAACCCAACTCACGAGTTGCCGCGCGAACGCCCGGGCGTACGTCTCATCGCCCGTTGCCGAGTAGGCGGCGCCCATATGCCGCCAGAAGTGCATCCGGCCGAGTTGCCACTGCCACTCGTTGTCGTGCGGGTAAGGCGTGCCCTTGCCGGTCGGGTTGAAGAACCAGTCGATCTCGCCGTCCGCGAAGGTGTGCCGGATGCTGCACACGCTGACCGTGCCCTTGACGGCCGCGTCGGCGGCGGACTTGCTGAACCCCACGGTGCGGTCGGGGTTGTGCGGGTCGAACCACCACGTAACGCGCCTGCGGCCGCGCAGGTACGCGCCCAGGGCCCTTCTGGCGGCGACCACGTTCTTTAACTCGACGGCCTTCCTGACGGTGGCGAGTTGCGGCAGGCTCAGGTCGAGCGCGTCGAACAGGTCGGCGTCGGTCAACCGCGGACCGGCTGGCTCCGAGGCTTCGGCGGCCATGGCCCGTGCTCCTGCGACGGAAAGGAACAAGGCGGCGGCAAACAAGAAGAGATACTTCACGGCGGATCCCCCGACTTCCCCTCATTACGCGATGTCGTTCCTTGCTGCGGCACACACACCTTAACCACGTTTCGGGTTGCAGGTCAAGCCGTTCGGCCAGGTAGGCTGGGAAGCGCCCCAGACATCGTACCCCCAAACAGCGGTAGCGGCGCCAGGGTTGCAGAACACGGTCCGCCTTCGCGCTGACCCCGTTCTGGAACCGCGCCGAAAGGCCTTGCGGCGTGGCGGGTCTGTTATAGGGAAGATTCGTGCTGGACGCGGTGGCAATTCTGATGTAGGATGACAGGTCCGCATGCTGGTTTTGAGGTCTGCCCGACATGACAGCGACTGCAACAGCCATGGCGCCTGTGCCGAGCGCGCTCGACGCGAGCGTGCTGGTGTTGAACCGCCTGTTCATGGCGGTGCGGGTGGTTCGTGCGCGCGATGCCTTCCGGCTGTTGTGGAAAGAGACCGCCGAGGTCGTCAGTGTCGAGGACGAGACGTACAACTGTTACAACTTCTCCTCCTGGACCGAGGTGTCGGAGTACCGTCGCAAGTTCCAGCCCGGTTCGCACGATTGGGTCCGGACGGTGCGGTTCGAGATCGCCGTGCCGCGCGTCATCCGCCTGCTGACCTACGACCGCGTGCCCCGGACGCGCGTCCGTCTGAACCGCCGGAACCTCTTCGCCCGCGATGCGAACCGATGCCAGTACTGCGGCCGCAAGTTCAAGAGTTCGGAACTGTCGATCGATCACGTCCTCCCCCGCAGCCGCGGCGGCCATACCGTGTGGACGAACGTCGTGTGCGCCTGCCTGAAGTGTAACGTCAAGAAAGGCGGCCGCACGCCCAAGGGAGCCGGTATGCGCCTGGTGCGCACCCCCAAACAGCCGCGCTTCAGCCCCGTCATCAGCCTCCATGCAGGCAGCCCCAAGTACCGCTCGTGGAAGCAGTTCCTCGATTCCGCGTACTGGCACGTGGAATTGCGGGATTAGCCCTACAGCGCCACTTCGCCATTTCGCGCGGCGGGTCGGGGTACGTGTTTAGCGTGTCATTCCGAGCGAGCGAAAAAGAGTCGAGGAATCTCGCCGTTATGCGTTTCGCGCGGTGGGGCTCCGGACCCACCGCGCTCGAAAGCCCATTTTCGCCGTTGCGCGGCGTAAGCGCGGCGGCGAACTGGCTTGAGCAGCACGGCAATGCGGTTTTTCGTGCGTTTTTCAGGCCGGTTGCGCACAGTGCTGCGATGGTCGCCCGCGTCCACGCCTTCCTAACCCCTTTGGCGACAAGGGGTTACGAGTGCAGGCCGAGATCGCCCGGCATCCGGGTTGACCGGGCCCCGTTCGTGCGTACCGTATAGGTGCGGACCGGGTCGGTGCGGGCGGCCGCAGGATGAGACGTGTGCCGTTTGGCGTACCCGGCCGCCCGACCGTCTTATCCGCGCGATGAGGTGTTGTGTGCGGCGGCTTCGAACCCGCCGCTTGGCTGGAGGTTGGAGCTGGAATCGGCGTTGTCAGGGGCGTGGCGCCGCGAAGGCTCCGGCCTCCGGCCGGAACGAGGCCGGTTTCGTAAAGGCCAAGTCGGTCGGGCTGAAGCGGAACAGCGGCCTGCATCGCCGAAAAACAGGCTTTTCGGACATTATCAGCATCGGGCAGGCGCGACTGGGCAAACTGCAACGCTCCGCGCAAGCGGCGGCGTGAGCGACCGAGCCTTGGCGTCGCGCCTGCCCGTCATCGGGCCGTACGACCCGAAAAACCGGCATTTCCTGCCTATTTTCCCTCCCCGATTTGCATTGTGCCAACTCCTGGGTATAATGGTAGTGGCGGGATGAGAGATTTTCCCGCCTAGACCCGGGGGAAACGGGCAAGACCTACCCAGGAACAGATGCTGTGTCCGTTCGCACAGCCGGCGTACGGGTAGCCGGCGGGTTCCTGTTCCGGGCGAGGTTCTGCAAGGGGCTGTAGCGATGCGTGAGGTCACACACCGGAGCAAAACGCTCTCTGCTATCGTCATGGTTGCCCTGTTGGCAGCGTCCGCTGCCGAAGCAGGACCCCTGATGGATTCGGAGGTGGCGGTCCATTACGGCAGTGGTTTCGACACCACGCCAACGGCCGACGTCGGCGACGTCCTGGCGTCGTACCTGGGGTCGAACACCTTCGCGGCGGTGGCCGACATGGACACCGCTGTGCTGGCCCAGGCCATGGCGGAGAGTCCGATCGCGCTGCCCCAGTACATTCCGTTGACGACGACGGTCGTGGCGTACAACGCGCCGGCCGTCTCGCACGGTCCGGAGGCGCCGCTGCCGGTGCCGATGGAATTGGCCTCCCTCCAGGCTCCTCGCGTGACGGGCCTGGCGGACTTGGGGTCGGGCGGGCGAAGCGTGCCTCTCGGTGATACGACCTTCTTCTCGATGGGTCCCGGCGGATTCGGCGGCGTCATGACCGGCCGGCCGGCCGGCGGTATCGAGAACTGGAGCCACATCAACCGGACGGCCATCAGCTACATCCGGCCAAGCGTCAACGTCCAGATGATGCTGGCGGTGGAGGTGCCCGGCACGGAACCCGCCGGCCGCTTCGAGGGTCCCGGCCTGGAGCCTCACGCGTACCTGGCCATCGACCGTCAGACGAAGGTGGACTCGGCCGACATCGGCGCCAGCACGCCGCGCTTCGGACGCCGACCGACGCCCATCCCCACCGACGAACCGCAGACGGCGATTGCGGCGGGGCTCGACCTCGGGCTGCTGCCGACGTTCCTGTCGCAGATGGGCGTCGGTGTCTCGGTGGTGGCCTCGCGCGGAAGCGAAACCGGCAACCTGAGAGTGGCCCTGGTCGGAACGGCCGAACTGCCGGTCGACTGGGCGCCGCGCGAACGTCCCTATCAGCACCCCGTTGGTGTGGCGGCCGACCCGATTCTGGCGGCCAGCGTCCCGTGGTACTACCCGTCCGGCAACATCGGCGGGCACCCGCCGGGCGGCGGCGGAGGCGGCGGGGGCACCACGCCGACGCCCATTACGCCCACGCCCATTCCGGAACCGACGATGCTGACCGGGCTGGCCATCGCGTCTGCGATCACACTTCTGCTGCGCCGGCGCCGCGGTTAGGGTTGCCCTTGCGAGCATTCTCTTCGGGTGGTCGCCTTCCCTGCCGGCCACCTTTTCGCACACGTCCTCGGTAGGCTGAACCTCCAGGCCGCACGTGTGGCGCGGCGTGCAAAACGCTTTCCCGGTCACCTGGGCTTTGCTACAATGCGAGTAGAAAGCGGGCCCCACCACACACGTCATGGACGCATGAGTGAGGCCCTTGCGCTGGGATGGGCACATTCAACTCAACAGGACTGCGTAATAATGATTCGGATTGCCGGCTTGTCAAGTTTAAATTGTCGTATTTTTTCGGGCAACTTGCGGCCCCCGACGGGCCGATTCCTTAAGTGAACCCTCTAGAACGGGTATGCCGGCCGCCAAAACCGGCCTTCGACCGAAAAAAGGAGAGGCACCATGGGAATGCTCTTGCGAAGCAGGCCACTCGGCCGCGAACTGCCGCGACCGAAATGGACCGTCGTGCTGCTCTGGGTCCTCGGGATCCTCCTCTGGCTGGGGACGGCCGCCGCGGTCGTCGCCCTCGGCTTGATCGTTCCTCCGGCGACCCCCGACACGTTCTGGATCCTGACGGGCGTCGGCGTGATTGCGAGCGTCCTGCTCGGCGCTATGGCTATCGGTTTGGCGCTGCTCATCAAGTACGGCTTCAGCGCGGCGGTGAGCGCGAAACTGGCCGAACGGGCTTTGCGTGAAGTCTCACAGAAGACGGAGGCTCGCTTGCCGGTGTCCGGAATCGGCGGGGCGTCGCACGAAGAGGTTGTCAGCCTGCTGTCGGAGATCATGGAGAACACGCTCCTCGACGACAACGACAAGGCTGCCAAACGCGAACTCGCCAAGAAACAACGCCAGCGGGCACTGCGGCGCGAGATCGAGGCCCTTATCAAGGCCGCCAAGTACCGCGAGGCCCACGAACGCCTCGAAGAGTTCCGCCTCCGCTACGCCGCCGACGACGAGGTGGCCGACATGGAGGGCCAACTCTCCGAGGCCCTCCGCCAGCACGAGCAGAGCGAGATCGAGCACATCACCGAGCAGGTCGAGCGGTACATGGGCCTCGGCCTTTGGGAACGCGCCATGGAAATGGCCCGGGCCCTGGCCGAGCAATTCCCGGAGAACCCCGACGCCGCACGGCTGCCCGAGACCGTTCGCCTCGAACAGGCTGCCGGCCGGCGCCAGGAGCAGCAACGCCAGTACCGCGAGATTGAGCACCTCGTCGCCCGCAAGCACTGGCGTGAGGCCCTGCGGACCGCCGAGACGCTCATGGAAAACCACCCTGACAGCCCCGAGGCCAACACCCTGCGCGACCAGATGGACGAACTCAAGCGAAACGCCGCCATCCTCGAACGCCGAGAGTGGGAAAACCGCATCGCCGAGCATATCCAGATCGGACGCCACCGCGAAGCCTTCGACCTGGCCATGGAACTCGTCGAGAAATACCCCGAGTCACCACAGGCCGCCGAGATTCAGAAGAACCTCAACCAACTCAAGGCCCGCGCCGGCGTCGCCGACTAATACTACTACGCTACGTCGCCTTTTTGTCCGCCTGGTGGCCTTCCCAGGCCACCAGGAACAGGCAACAACTGCGTTCGCGGCGGCCTGGGAAGGCCGCCGCGCGAAACGTAGCGTAGTCGTACCACGAGGCTGATGAGGAGGTTGTGCCATGGCAAAAGTCCTGGTCACGTATTA
>Ga0307433_1001361_pt1 | contig 13623 bp, 8 predicted proteins | sample SalMarWE160210MG_FD_202166 | JGI IMG/M metagenome (GOLD analysis project Ga0307433, IMG submission 202166) | Salt marsh sediment microbial communities from the Plum Island Ecosystem LTER, Massachusetts, United States - WE1603-210 | ecosystem: Environmental > Aquatic > Marine > Intertidal zone >... | reverse complement strand
TATTCCAGGCACTGTCATCGAAATCAGGGTCGGACCTCCACGTATCTGAAACCGGCCCGGAAGGTATAAGGACTGCTTTGGCAGCATCTTCTTCTGCCAAAGTTACCTGGCTTATGATATCACCGCCGCCTTCTCCGAAAAACCATTGGCCGGTAATCGAATCCCAGGCAGCCTTCAGGCCGTTAACCAGAACGGATTTAGTCTCCAGAACATTTGCGGTGCCGCTGACTACAGCGATGTTTGCGTCTGTTCTGTAATAGCCGCTCGAAACCGGCAGAGAAACGCTGGCACTGAACTCCTGCGGAATTTGAGAGAGCACCGAGGCAGCACGGTTAGCTGCATATTGCTTCATAGCATCGATATTGGCCTGTGGAACATAGGAATTAGCAAGGATATTATCAAGAGTATCATTGAAACTCTGCTCGGCAAATATTGTGTTAATCAAATCTATAAGCTGGTTGTAATAAATCTGAACAACCCGAGGGTCATTAAGCAGTCTGTATAAACCATCCATATCTTCGAATGAAAAGATACTTCTGGATGTTGATGCCGAGTAATCACCCTGCCCGAGAATAGTATCGAGGTCGTGCGGCATCAGCCAGAAACGTGTATCATTAACGCCTCTATACATCGCATAATCGTCGCCGTCACCTGTAATCAGCCCTCCTTCAGCGTTTCCGATGAGCGTATCAACTGCCAGGTACCTCATCCATTTTTCGATGTGCATAACTTCATTTACGTCTTCAAAAAAGTTTGCATCAGCAATACCGCTGATATATTCAGGACTTAAAACATAAGTGAGATTGAAGATATCATTGTAGTCGGCCTCTTCCTCGTTGGTCTGTTTTATATAGTTCAGAACATAATCATCAGGATTCGTTCCCCTGTAAATCAGGTTTGCATAAGTCATCGGGTCAACATTATTCCTGAAATAAGAGCAGCGGTACAGATTGCCGTCGGGATCATCGGGAAAGTGATTTTCAGCCCAGTAAGTGTTATACGATTCAAGGGCTGCATATGAGCCGTACATACGGCTCTCGTCGGTCAATGCAATGTTGTCACCGTTTACCCTGACCTCGACAAGGCTGGTTACCGGTGCAGGCAGGCCAGCTAATCTGTAAAAAGCGCTTCCAACAACCTGCACAAAAGCATACTTGCTGTTAATATTTATCGCTGCAACATTTTTCCACAAATCATCATTTCTGAAATTGACATGATAATTCATAGGAGGGTCAACTCGTGAACGATTACCCCTGTTTCTTACACCTGTATTGTAGCGTATTTTCATATCGGTGCCGTCGAGAGAGATAAATGTTGCATTCATTTGCGCATTACTCATTCCCTCGCCCGTGAACGGGTTACCATCATCGGATATATCTTCGAGCTCAGCTCGCTCTGCTGCCGTCATAATAATGTAATAAACAGGCTGATTTCCCGCAGTCCAGACAGGATTGAAAGTATCATCCACCACATAAAGCATATTTGTAACCTGGGTGGGTGTGCCATCAACATCACTCGGAGCAGGAAGCGTTCGAGTATTATTCGATGAATCCTCGGCCTCGATATAGAATTCGATAATCGTTTTATGGGAATAAGCAGGAATCTGAGCGGCGTAAATACCATCGCCGGTTATCTCGTCGCCGTTCAGGCCGTCGTCAGCCATAGCAACCTGAGTAAAGGATGTGGCACCATCGACTCGGTAATGCAACGTTACGGTTATACCCGTTGAAAGCTCGTCGATAACGCTGGCCTCTACTGTTACCAAATCGGATGAACTCGGAATAAAAGGATGATGTTTTGCATTTGTAATCAAAGGTGCAATATTCGATTGAGCAGCAGTATTGGCCTGTCCGGGCGTTCCCTGGTCAACTGCACTGGCAGTCCAGTTTTGCCCATATTCATTGGGCATACCGGGATTTATCAGCTCAAGCGATTTTCCGCCGCCGTCGGTTTCATCCGACCACTTCCAGCCTCTATGGCCATAATCAAGCGGACCAAGAAATCTCTGTGCCCAGTCGCCCTCATCTGCGTACTTAACCTCGTCAATAACAACTCCTATCTCATCGACCAAAGTAATCCTTTCACCCTTTCTGCTCAACTGCCCGAACCAGGAGCCAATTACGTTTGTAACAGATGGGTATTTTGCCTGGAAAGCAGCCAAATCCGCTGCAATAACGAGATATTGCCCTGCTGGTAAGGTCAAATCAGGCGGAAATGTAAAGCTGACACCATCGATAAATCTCCAGTTGCCCAAACTCACGGTAGTGGAACCCTGATTATAAATTTCGATATATTCTTCAAACTCATTAAAACTCGAAGTGTTATACATAATTTCGTTTATGACAATCTGATTCGCAGAAGGTGCGCCGGCATTGGCTTTACCGGGAGTCGGTGGTGGAGAAGTGCTCACTATGAAAGTCTGCCAGTTTTCGGATCCATCAGGCAACCGTCCGTAAGATTCATTAGTATTTTGAGGCCCGAAAACAACACTATCAATTAAATTGCCCGCTGCATCGTAAAGGTAAATCTGTTCACCATCATTTGCGCTGAGTTTAAAAGCGGCATGCAGTGTTCCTTCGTCCTGCTCATCATCTGCCCATATAAGTAAATAGCTGTGAGGCGGAATAATTGTTGCCGACGGATTATCATCAGGCACGCGCCACTTTGTCGGATTTGCCGGGCTGTCCGACATATACATATCCGCAATATCAACAGGTGCATCACCATAGTTGTAAAGCTCGATCCAGTCGTCAGAATTCTCGTATTCATCGAGAATGTAGCCGGAGTTGTCAGCCATCAATTCGTTTATCACAAGCGTTACCGGTTTTGCACTACTTAGCCAGGAATCCGCAAGTAATGCAAAATCCCTGAAACTTACACCGTTTATGCCTTCAAAATCAGCACAATTGGAACCTGAACACCCTGAAGGATTCAGCCATTGCTGAGCAAACAGGTTTAAATCAGCGAAGTCGACTTTATAATCTGCGTTGAGGTCGCCGTAAGGCAAATGCCTGGCAACTGTAAGGTTGGGTAAAGAAATGATAATAAAAACGCCGACCAGCAAAACAAGTTTTTTACCCACGGTATAAATCCTTTAGGATAAAAGTGTGTTTAAAACACCACTTCCCCTTTTTAACTCCCTCATACTGTATGTAATCTTGTTTATTTTGACATATACTTAATAAAAAGTCAAGGGTTTCTCAGACCGAAACCCAACGAGGCGTAACAATTATTCTTCCACAACTAACTGGCATATAAGAACTTATGTTAATTTTGCCCCCGTTTTTTAGGTTGTGCCGGAGGTGCTTCTATTTACAAGAGGTGTTGTCGAGATTGTGAATCATAATATCCGATCGTTTGTTGCTACTGAACTTGTTGTTCACCTGTCGAATGGTCACTTCACCTCCAAAGATCCAAAGTTAGTTCACAACCTCCTTTTTGAATGACAAGTATCTTTTTTTTCACAACAAGAATAATCATCCTGAAAGGTTTACTTTCCGTAAGAAGAACGAACTTTCCCAAAGGTTGTGGATCACTGTCGACCTCTTTGGCCTGTTAGAGCATAAAATGTTCGAGAGGCCTGATACTAAAATTGCAAAAGTCTAAACTCAAAGTCTTCACAAATCCAACCTAATCCTTTCCGAAAATTAAATCCGACTATAAATGATATCTACAAAGTTGCAAAATAAAAATGTTGTCGGGGTTCGGACAGGCGACATCGCTTAAGATTTTATGTAACAAAAACTTATAACTTTACAATGGGTCTGCCGACCGACAAATCCGCCACTCATTTAGCCGTTTTTAATGCTGAATTCTGCCCTAGGTTGTATCTATAGGTCCCCATATTATGCCCCCGCTATTTTTTTTAGCCGGTCACGAGAACAAAAAATCATAAATCCAGCAACTCTTTAGGGCTTCTTTTTAGCTCCTTCCCCGGTCGTCACTTTTTTACAAAAACCTTTTTTGTTATCTTATTATCTTTTGTATCCTTATCACCTTCACATTCTACATAGCCATTTATGACCTGATTACCTTCTTTTTTCGGCACCCAGGTAAATATTACTGTTTTTTCAGATTCCGGCGTTAATGAAGTTCTCACCCTTCGCTTCGTGCCGTCTTCGGACTCGAAAAACGCGTAGCATCCCTGTATCGCACTGCTGGAGTTATTTTTCACGACCATGTTCACTTTGCAGCTTTTACCCAGGTAAGGTTCTTTCGGCAGCTCCAAGGTTTTTACTGAAACATCTACTATGGGGCCGGCCTCAACGGGTCCCTTCGTCTTTTGTTTCAATTTTGTCTGGAGAGCTGTTGTATCAGTACTCTGCGTGCCTCCTGTATCATCTTGGTTGATCGCGACACTCAATGTCTGTTTTACCTCATTCTTCTGTGAATCCACAGCTGTAAGTTCAACTTTGTAAGACGGAACTTCGGTGATTTTACCTGTCAGTTCGTTTTTGATTTTTCCTGTTCTCTTTTTATAATGATGGGTAACATCTTTATCGACCTCGCCTTTCCCGGAGAGACTCGACGGTTGTGTTGCTTTGTCTCCGAAATCGATAGTCCACTTGGTGACAGGATTCGAACCGGCTGTTACCTTTATGTGGAAAACCTGGTCGTTCACGCTCGAAGTTGCTTTTCTTTCAATAATTACCAGTGGCGGCGCAGCACCGACTGATATTTGTGTAACAGACGGTTTTGAAACTATTGCCTGGCCGGCTGATTGGCGTAACTGAGCCGCTGCTCGACCCTAATGACCTCATCGCCGGCTTTGAATACGATGAGAACGGCAACCGCTCTCTGCTCACATATTACCTCGACGGCAGTGATTCCGGCCCAGCTACAACCATTGATTACACCTATAACAATGATAATATGCTGACCAAATTCGAAACCACTGGTGGGTCGACATTTGAGTTTGGGAAATACAATGCCCAGCAGGAGCTTGAAAATGCTGAAGTCGATGGTCTGGGAAGACTAACCAGCGCTGATGAAAGTATCTCTAATGCCAGCGAGAATGTTGTTGACTTTAGCTATAGTTTCGATTATGATATGCGCTCGCAGCTAAAGCAGGCGGACATAGATAAATTCAGCAGCTCTTTCTGGAAAATAGACTATAGTTATCGAAAAGACGGAAATCTGGAATCGAAGACGTTAAACGATACATCAACGACCTTTACCTATGACGGCGACCTTATGGAATCGGCCTCCGGTGGCGATAACTTTGCGCTTACCTGGGACGACAACGGTAACCTGACTCTTACTAACGATACGACATTAGAGTATAACTGGGATAATAAGCTTCGAAATGGCGAGAAAGAAGGCGCATATAGCATCGATATTAAGTACGACCCGGATGGAAATCGTATCTTCAAGCAATTTCATGAAACTGCTCGCAAATATATCGTTGATATTGTGGGCGATTTGCCGGTGATATTGATGGAGCTTGACCCGCAGGACTATATGAACATCAAAAAGACCTATATTTACGCCAACGGCCAGCTTCTCTGCCAGCACGATGGCAATGATACCGACCCGCGGTATTTCTATATGCACGATAGATTAGGCAGCGCCAGACAGGTCATCAATAATAGCGGCAGTGTGGTCAAATATTATACATATAAGCCCTTCGGCGAAGTCCTGGAATCGAATCAAGATATGTTTTCAGCGAGTAACTCCTTTTTGTTCACAGGCCAGTATTATGATTCCGAGATAGATGAATATTACCTCCGCGCCAGACAATATGACCCTGTCTTCGGCCGGTTCACCTCCAGTCCCACAAATTGGGCTCAAAATACGACCGTCTTATGTAGTGACCTATCTTTTTCGGGCGTGTAAGTTTTTTCGGGAAAAAGTTGACAAAAAATCAAGACTGGACTTCCTCGTCGGTTTGTTGTGGATTTTCCACGACTTGAGATTCAACAAATTTTCTGCGTGAATCGCCATTATCACCTTGATTTACTTTGTGCGCCGTTGTTTTTTTCCTGCTAAGCCGCTGCAGAAGTTGGAAAATCAGCAAGAAAATAAAAATCCCGGTCAGTATTCTAAGCAGTTTAACGAAAAACACTGGTAATACCCTCTGGAAAATACATTATTAAGGTGGCGATATAGCAAGTCAATAAATGGGATTCTCACTCTTCTTTGGGCCCTTCTTTGGTTTGGAGTATTTCACCCTTGATCATCTCAAGCAAAGGATTATCTGCTCCGAGAATTAATCTGGTTTTTTCTCCGCCTATATAGTTCTCGTAAAGTTCGAGGGTCCTCCAGAACCTGTAAAAGTCCGGGTCTATTCCAAAACCTTCTGCATAGAGCTGTGTTGCCTCGGCATCGGCTGCTCCTTCTATTTCCTTTGCGGTTTTGTATGCCTCGGAGAGAATCGTTTTCACGTCCCTCTCCCTGTCCCCCATAATCCTCTCGAATTCCCCTTCACCCTCCGAAGTATATTTCTTGGCTATCCTCAATCTCTCCTCTATCATCCTGTCTTCCACCTTTGTTTTGACGTCCTGCACATAGGTGAGTCCCTTGATTAGAACGCCGGAGCTGTGTATTCCTATACCGTAATCTTCACATGCTTTTCTGGAGGATTCTGTTATTTCAGCCACAATTTTGGGTCGCCCTTCCGCCACCTGGCCGACTTTGGTTGTTTCAAGAAGCTCCTCTTCGGCCACCCTCATATCGCGGTTATCTGTCCTGACTATCTCGAGAAGGTCTCTTTTCGTAATGGAGTTTCGTGTGCTTGAATCTATGATATCGTCAAGCCGTGCATGGGCCTGCTCTTCTGTGCCTACCGACCTCAAAAATTGAAGCGGGTCTTCAATATACCATCGCGCTGTGGAATCGATCCGGATGTATTTTTTATCTTTTGTCGGGATTTGTTCGGGGTAACCATTCCACCTCAGCAGTCTTCTCTCGAATTTTCGCACACTTTGTATGAAAGGCACCTTGAATCTCAACCCTGCACCCTCTGCAACTGCAATCCCCTCTCCCGTGTATTTGTCTTTCAGTCTGGTCAGAGTTTCCTGTGTTCTTCGTCCTTCTATCGGATTAATCACAACTGTTACGGGCTTGCCGAACTGGGTTACGACCGCCTGCTGAGTCTCGTCAACTATATACATCGAAGAAGAAGACACGATGATAACGATTAAAAGAAACACTATTACGATAATGCGACCCATTTTTATTTCCTTCCTTTCGGTTCTTACTACTGATTCTCAAGGTCGAGCTTCATCAGGATTCCGCCTTCTGCCCCGCCCTGCTCGATTATCCACTTTTCCGGTATCTGTGGCAAAAGCTTGGCCATTGTCTCAAGATACATTCTCTTCCTTGTTATATCCGGCGCCTTTTTATATTCCTCGTAGATTTTTTTGAACTTGGCGACATCGCCTTTTGCCCTATTGACCCTCTCAGCTGCGTATCCTTTGGCAGATTCGATTTGCTTTTTTGCCTGGCCCCTGGTTTTAGGAACTGCCTCGTTGTATGCCTTCATTGCTTCGTTGATTCGCTGCTCTTTTTGTTGCAGGGCCTTATTTACTTCGTTAAAGGCGGGCCTCACCCTCTGAGGCGGATTGGATGACTGAAGTTTGACTGCTACAATATAAATTCCGGTTTCGTACTCATCGAGCAGCTTCTGCAGCATTTCCTTGGCGGCGCTTTCATACTCTATTCTTCCAATGGTGATGGCCTCATCAACGCTTCCGTTTCCTACAAGCTGCCTCATTATTGCCTGGCTGGCATCTCTTATAGTCTGTTTGGGTTTTCTTACATTGAACAGATATTGCCTTGCGTCCTTTATTTTGTACTGAACTATCCATTCGACATCGGTGATATTCAAATCTCCTGTCAGCATTATATATTCGCCTTTGAGTATCTCCTGGGCCATTGCCACCAGCTGGCGGGACCCGCTTCTTGAGACCCTTTCGCCGCTTTCTTCTATCAATCTCATTAAATCCCCGGAATCCAGTCTGCCGGAGTCTATTTCTTCGGTGCCGAGATATCGCGAATCCACTCCCGCTTTGAGCGTTCTAAAGCCGAACTCTTCCTTCTGCACCTTTTTGACCGGCACGTCGGTAGCATTTTCGACGCCGAAAGGCCACATCAGGTGGATACCCGGCTCGGTTGTTCGATTATATTTCCCAAATCTTTTTACCACGCCGGCTGAATCAGTGGCGATAGTGTAAACAGACGTCTTAAATAGGATAACCACCAGGACAATTAAAACCACCGCGGCCAACCATCTGGACAGTTTCGGCGTGTACATTCCCTGTTGGGGTCTTTTTATCGATTCCAGGAAATCCATTATGTCCATAATTCTGCCCTCACATAGAAAAAGATTATTAATTCGCCCACAAGGCAAATATTCCCCTCAGACATTTATTAAGAATAACATCCATCTCTTATATCTCCACCTTACTTAATGAGCTTCGGCTGTCAAGTGCAATTTCCCATCACAAAAACCGAAAAGCAAGCTGCCCTACCGAAGATATCAGCAATCCGATATTCAGTTTTTACCTTTTTCAGAAGGGCTTATTATGCTAACTAACTTCCTTTTTCAGATACGTAAGCAATACACCCTGTAGCTTATTCAATTCCAAAAGGCGGTTTACATACTCTGTTGCCTTTGTTTCTCTCTTCGCGTTTTTCCGCCTTTGGGAAATTTTTCTTGTGCCTTTTGTCGCTGTTGTTACTCTCCTTTTTTTTCTTTCGGATTTTGACATTTTTGCAGCTCCTTTATATTGACAAATTATGGTTTTCCGCTTATTTTCGATTTCACTGTAAGAACATTTGTAAATATTATCGCAACTGCGAAATAATGCAACCTCTTATTTCGCAATTACGTAAAATAAATGAAAAAATCTGACGACAATGCGATAATCGAACGTATCAAATTTCTCCGACAGCAATTTGCAGGCATCAGAGGAAAGAGCAAATTCGCCCGGGCTTTAGGTATAAGTCCTTCTACATACAGCTATTACGAAGACGACCGGGTGCCTCCAGTTGACCTCCTGCTGAAAATATGCGAAGTAACTGGCGCTGATTTACACTGGCTATTGGAAGGCAAAGAGGCAGCGGAAAATTCCGCATTTGGGTTAAATGGCGAACTTTTGCAAAAATTAGATGTCCTGTTTACAAAAAATCCCGAGCTGAAAGAGCCGGCCCTGGCCTTTATTAAGCTATTGTGCGAGAAAAAAGGGCTTGAGGAAAAGCTTGGCTACGAAGTTTCAGCTACCGGACGGGTTCGGCCCGGCTGGATTCCGATACTGGGACGGACCGCCGCAGGGATTGTTCATTTCTGGGACCAGACGCTTCTTCCGGACCCGAAACAAGCCGTCACACAGCTTGAAGACCTCGTAGAAGAGCACCTCGGCAAAAAAATTGTCAATTCCAAAGACGGCTCGGTATCAATTGACCTGCAAACGAAGGCGCTATTGGATGGCATAAAAATAGAGCAGGCAAACCTTATTCAGGTCAGCGGGACAAAAGAAAAGCAAATAGTCGAATTTGTGCAGTGCGAGGAGATTCATAAGTTGTTTCCAGACAGTTTCGCGTTGCAGATAGACGGCGACAGTATGTCTCCTAAGATAAATGACGGCGACATTGTAATAGTAAGCCCCTCCGTGTCAGCGGTGCAGGGACAAATTGCAATTGCCCGCATTGCGAACCAAATAGGGGTTACCTGCAAGCTCATAAGAACAACAGACAAGGATGTCCATCTTATACCGATAAACGAGAGGTATGAGACGAAAGTCTTGAATAAAAAGGATTTGCTTTGGGCGCTGGCGGTTTTGTGCCATGTAAGTATCTGACACTATTCGTATCGAAATATCCATACCCGCGTATTTCAAAAAAGGTAAAAATACTATGAAGCAGCATAAACTTAAATCCGGCTCAGATGCTCATCTATGCAAACGTATGGATATGGCGAGTGGATATAAAATTGGATTCCAAACAGCAACTCGCAGATTATTCTCTAAAGCATTATAAGTCAGTTACTGTTTTAATGGTCGCCTTCGTTTTGGCGCTGGGTGCGCTGACACCGCGAATCAAAGTTGATACCGACCCTGAAAATATACTGTCGCCGGATGAGCCGGCAAGAGTATTTCATAACCGAAATAAGGAACAATTCGCTCTGCACGATATAGTTGTGCTCGGCATTTGTCTTTCAAGGTCTGAACGCTTATCTCAAAGCCCGGTCAGATTACACCTCCCTGGAAAATGCCGTTCTGGTCAACCAGGTTGATGGTGACAGCCGTTCCGAAATCGGCAACGACAACCGCATCTCCAACTACATCATAAGCCGCTGCGGCAGAGACAACCCTGTCGGTGCCGACTTTTTCCGGCTCATCTACCCAGCAGGTCATCGGCAGCGGTATGTCTTTGCCGATGATATATGCTCTCTCGCCGAGAGCTTGATTTGGTAAAGCGAATAGCCGCAAGGGACAAGCGATCGTGTAATCGAATCCAAAAGGGTCGAATTTATTCAAGATTTTCCAACGGTTGTAAAATCGCTGGTTTCGGATTTAAAGACCGGCCGCAAGACAGAGATGAAATTTAGCGACACCAAATACAATGTTGGCCTTAAGGAAAATATCTTTACGGAGCGCTACCTGCGGGAATAAAACATAAAAAAGCTTGCCAAAATGAATGTTTGGAATTATTATATTTACTTTGTTTTTGCGTTAGAGCTATATCAGAAAACTCTATTTTAGGAAGCAGGCGATGAGTAAATCCGTGAATAGTTTAGGTCTATCCGAGCTTGACGAGCTTTGTGTCCAAACGATAAGATTTTTGTCGGTAGATGCCGTGCAGAAGGCCAATTCCGGCCATCCCGGTATGCCGATGGGTATGGCGCCGGCGGCCTTTGTTTTGTGGGACAGGCACCTCAAACATAATCCGTCCAATCCCCGCTGGCACAACAGAGACCGCTTTGTTCTCTCGGCCGGCCACGGATGTATGCTGCTGTATTCTCTGCTGCACCTGACCGGTTATGGCATCACGCTCGATGAGCTGAAGAATTTCCGGCAGTGGGGAAGTAAAACGCCCGGCCATCCGGAATATGACCCCGACCGCGGAGTCGAAGTTACAACCGGGCCTCTGGGGCAGGGAATTTCCAACGCCGTCGGAATGGCAATTGCCGAAAAATATCTGGCCAACTATCTCAACCGGGACAGCTTTGATATCATCGATTATAAAATCTATTGTATTGCAAGCGATGGCGACCTGCAGGAAGGAGTCGCTTCAGAGGCCTGCTCGCTTGCCGGGCATCTCGGGCTGGATAATCTGATTGTAGTTTACGATGACAACCATATTACTATTGACGGCAGCACCGAGCTTGCATTTACTGAAGACAAGGCAGCACGCTTCAGGGCGTATGGCTGGTTCGTCCAGGAAGTAGGTGGCGATGGCAACAATATGGCCGCTTTCGAGAAGGCGCTCGTCAATGCCAAGAACGAAAAAAGCCGGCCTTCGATTATAAAATTACGCACGCATATCGCTTACGGCAGTCCCAATAAGCAGGATTCCGCCGGCTCGCACGGCGCCCCCCTCGGTGAGGATGAAATCAAGCTGACCAAGGAAAGATTCGGCTGGGACCCGAAAAAGTCCTTCTTTGTGCCGGACGAAGTATCTGCTTATATGCGAAAGGCGGCAGATAAAGGCAAAGACCAACAAGAAGCGTGGGACAAGATGTTCGAACAATACGCAAAAAAGCACCCCGACCTTGCGCAGCAGTTTCGCGATACAGCGGCAGGCAGGCCCCTCGTCAATCTTGATGAGCTATTGCCGGACTTTGAAGCAGGCAGCTCCGTCGCAACACGCAAGGCATCCGGCAAAACGCTCGATGCATTGATGCCGAAGCTCCCCTTTGTTTTTGGCGGCTCAGCGGATTTAACGCCTTCCAATAATACCAAATTTGCCGGCGCAAAGGACTTCCAAAAAGATGAACGTGACGGCAGGTATCTGCGCTTCGGCATCAGGGAACACGCGATGGGGGCGATAATGAACGGTATTTCGGTAAGCGGCCTAACCAGGGCCTATGGCGGAACGTTCCTTGTTTTCAGTGATTATATGCGTGGGGCGATTCGCGTGGCGGCCCTTTCGAAATATCCGACTATATTTGTTTTCACCCATGACAGCATCGGCGTCGGCGAGGATGGCCCGACGCACCAGCCGGTGGAACATCTTGCAGCTCTTCGGTCGATTCCCAATTTGCTTGTTTTTCGTCCTGCTGATGCTAACGAGACAGCACAGGCATGGAAGTTTGCCCTCGAATATCACGATGGCCCGGTAACAATGCTTCTAACACGTCAGGGATTGCCTGTCTTGGACCAGAACAAATACGCTTCCGCTGCAAATATCAGCAAAGGTGCCTATGTATTGCTCGCTGCAGACAAGCCCGACGTCCTGCTTCTGGCAAGTGGCTCGGAGGTCAGCGTTGCCCTTTGTGCCGCTGAAGGATTAGCCAAAGAAAGCATAAAGGCCTCTGTAGTAAGTATGCCCTGCTGGGAGTTGTTTGAAAAACAGACTCAGCAGTATAAAGACTCGGTTATCCCGCCGAATGTCAAGGCAAGGGTTGGTATCGAAGCCGGCATCGAACTTGGCTGGCACAAATACATTGGCGATAAGGGTGTCTTTATTGGCATGTCTCGGTTTGGTGCATCTGCGCCGGCTAAAACTTGCTTCGAAAAATTCGGTATTACAGCAGACAACGTCATAAAAGCCGCAAAGAAAACTATGAATTCCAAACTATAACCGGTTCTAAGTTACCGAAAATTATGGCAGCGAAAGCTATTAAATCCATAGCTGTAATGACAGGCGGAGGGGATTGTCCCGGCCTAAATGCCGTCATAAGGGCCGTTACCAAGACCGCAATGAACAAATACGACCTTGAAGTCTGGGGAGTCGAAGACGGCTTCCTGGGCCTGATTGAAGACCGGATGCACATTCTAAGCTACGGCGAAGTAAGCAATATCTTAACGGTTGGCGGCACAATCCTCGGCGCATCCAACACAGCCAATCCTTTCGCATACCAAGCCAAAAACGGTAAAGCGGGACAGGCCAAGGACATCTCTAATAATTGCGTCAAGGTGCTGAAAGAGCGTAACATCGATGCCCTTATCTGTATTGGTGGTGACGGAACGATGAAGTCCGCGGCGGCGTTTGTCAAAAGGGGTCTTACAGTTATGGGCGTCCCCAAGACGATTGATAACGACCTTTACGGCACGGACATCACTTTCGGTTTCAATACCGCTGTCACCACCGCCACGGAGGCGATTGATAAGGTCCATACGACAGCCAGCTCACACCATCGTGTTATGATTGTTGAGGTTATGGGCAGATATGCCGGCTGGATTGCACTTCATTCAGGCGTGGCAAGCGGCTCCGATGTTATTCTTATACCTGAGATACCATATCAGCCGGAAAAAATCTGCGAATTCGTCCTTGGCAGGTCGAAGAAAGGAAAGAGGTTCAGCATAATAGTCGTGGCCGAAGGCGCAAAGCAAAAAGGCGGCAAAATGGTCGTCGCAAAAAAACTCACCTGCAGTCCCGACCCTATTCGCCTCGGCGGGATTGCGAATGTGCTGGCCGAGCAAATCTGTAAACGCACCGGACTTGACTGCAGGGCTATTG
>Ga0307433_1001360_pt1 | contig 13628 bp, 17 predicted proteins | sample SalMarWE160210MG_FD_202166 | JGI IMG/M metagenome (GOLD analysis project Ga0307433, IMG submission 202166) | Salt marsh sediment microbial communities from the Plum Island Ecosystem LTER, Massachusetts, United States - WE1603-210 | ecosystem: Environmental > Aquatic > Marine > Intertidal zone >... | reverse complement strand
CGCAGAAGGAGTCACCTTCCATAACAATCCCTCGTGCGGATGAAAAGATGGCCACATTTTGAAAAAGAATACTGCCACGATGCTCAATACGCACGGCACAGTCGGCTGGATCAGTGCTGAGACAGTTAATCAACATATTTGTCAGCGTAATACTTCCAAGATTCATGGAAGTCGGGGCCACAAGCACATCGCCAGCGTATTCCAAGTAAGTCCCATCAGCAATGAAACCGTATAAACCGAGAAAAGGCTTCAAGACAAGCGGTTTGGTCAGAGTGTAGCGACCAGGAAATAATATGATCGCCATGCGATTAAGTTCTGTTGAATTGGCTACTTCAATAGCTGTTTCAATATCTCGGTACGGCTGAATTATCGTGCCATCTGGTTCGTAATCCAAAAGTCTATTTGAATCAACGAACAATAACTTAGTTGGCACGCACGGAAAAATACGACTTTCAATTGCAATCACTTCAGCAGTAATGCGATCCCAGTCTTTTGCATCAGGCGCAATACTATTTGATAATCCGTCGCGCCACGGGTTTTCTGTATCACCGTCCCAAATCGCAGCAGGAAAATGAGCACTTGTAAACATTGAAATACCTCTTCTTTTGATAAGACACTGTTATCGTAGCTCCAGGACCAGGGCTCGAACCTGGAATGACAGATTAACAGTCTGCTGTGTTACCATTACACCATCCCGGATTGATCGGGCTTTTTTGTTTTCACTGAGACAGGCTAACCCGGTCGGTCCTATCGGTACGCTTTCGCCATCCGATTCGTTCCTCCCTGTCCAATCTCGGGCGCTACCCGAGCCTCTCGCTCTTGGTTTCACTCGAACCACTTGTTGTACATCTGCAAGTAGATTCGATACATCCTCGCCCACTCCACGCCGAATATCGGGCCGTGGTCGTCTTTCTCATTCACAAACCACGTGCCGATGTGAGCGAACTCATGCAGCAAGTAATCAATGACTGTGCCAAACTGAAGTCGATCGTCGAGTGTAACAAAGAACGCACCGCCGCTGTATGCAACAAACGCAGTGTCGTCATCATCAGACTCAATCGGTGCATACTCAATTGTCACCCACCGGGAAGTTGTCTCAGCAATCAGCCGATCTTCAAGAGCCCCGAGGAACCCTTGCTCACGGTCTGAAAGCTTCGCCAGCGACTTCAGCCGGCGTTTGAGATCAGGATTCATCGCCAGGTCGCGTCCCGGCAGGCACGCGATCTTCATAGTGGCGCGGCGCAAACTTTCCGTTGCGGTCGAACGTCTCCACGGCAGCCACAAGAAGCGTGGCGGCCTTGAGCATGTTCGCTCGCTGTTCCTCCGGTGTTGCTGTCATCACTGACGCCTGGGCCATGTAAATGTTGACATACGTGGACCAGTCATTCAGCGTGTTCTTGTCATCGAACTCCGTTCCCCAGTTGGCATCCTGATACTCGCGCTCGGCGCGAATCTCGTCGAGTACAATCTGAAGACTCACGGTTCAAACACTCCCACAAAGGCGTTTGCGTCCGACCAGAATTCTTTCAGTCTTGGTGTGCGGGCGCTCAACACACGCAAGCCAGTGAGTCCCTCCAACAACATCTCAGGCGACAGCACGTGTGGATGACACTTGTCGGCTTTGATGTAAATCCACTCGAAGATTCGGAACTTGCCACCTGGCGCTATATGACGGATAGCATTTTGCATCACCTTCTGCGGATCATCGACGTGTTGTAGCACGTTGTACATCCACACTTCATCAAACAGCCCTTTGTCACCGGGCTCTGGCAACTCTTCAGCAGGGCACTGAATGAATTTGATGCCGTAGTTGGCATAGCGACGAAGAGCGGAGGCTGGCCAAGACAGAGGGTCTGCGACAAAGAGTCGTCCGGCATTGATGCAACGCAACGTCATGGACACCGGGCCGCCGCCTATGTCAAGCACATTGCGGCCGCGCACATCCAACTCGCCGAGTAGATCATTGCCTTTCTCATCCTTGCCATACTCCTCAAACAGACCCATCTCGCGTCCGTACATTTCCTGCTTGACGAACTCTCCCCACGCGCGCATACCAAGGCAATTACCCCAGTAATCAGCTTCGTGCTTCTGGGCCTCAGCCCATCTTGGATCAGTCGTCATCGTCGTCATCCTCCCAGTCTTCGTCTTCGTCCCAGTCATCGTCGTCCTCGAAGTCGTCGTCCTCGTCCTCGTCCTCGAAGTCGTCGTCCTCGTCCTCGAAGTCGTCGTCCTCAAAATCGTCGTCCTCGAAGTCGTCGTCCTCAAAATCGTCGTCCTCGAAGTCGTCGTCCTCGAAGTCGTCGTCCTCGAAGTCGTCATCGTAGTCGTCAAACTCGGCCATTTGCGGCTCTCCTATAAAGAGAAGTGGTGGTAACGTCACTCAGCGGGCGGCAACTCAAACACGAGCCGCCGCATGTCTTCCAAATGCCTCTCCGTAGCAGCAAGGGCTCCTGCGCTTCCCTTGCCTTCAGTCGGTCGGTAGCCGGCCATCCAGAGTTTATCTATCAACTCCTGCGCCTGTTCATCAAGCAGACGCATTGCTGCCGGTGGCATCATTCTCTCGCTTACCTGAATACACTCCATGTTTTGAACCCAGGCTCCATCATGCTGGATGTACACTTCGCAGCCACGTGCCCAAGGGACCGGCTGCACATGAAATCTGATATTGTTCATTTCTCCCCTCGCTCCAGCTTACGGCGCAACGATATGATCGGCGGCAACCAGCGGGTCGGCCGGCGGGTCGGCCGGCTTGGGTGTTCTCACAACGCGGACCATCGGTTTGGCGGCATACCAGCGTAGAAGCATCTGGAAGACCTGATCGGGACTGATGCCTTCAAACACGGCCAATGGAAACTGCATCTTCTCCCCTTGGAAAAAGTGGACGTGATACTCGACGATGATGCCGTTGTCCAAAGTCGCCTTGATGCTCGTTGGCACGAGCGGGCTAATTGGCTGGTCGATGTCTTTCAACTGGCCGTCCAGTTTGCCGCCGATGAAAAGGATTCTCATGTTAATTTCCCTCAAAGAGTTGTTTATGTGGACACAATTGGCATTGAGTCACAGTCGTTTCGGCTTGAGTCAAGATACAGCCCATCACAAGTTTGTAACTATGACAGGGTGTACGTTCAACTGATTGCGGTTTCAAATGAATACAGGGAGGCCACAACGGAATCAATCGTTCTGGAGCACCTATATTCACAGCGAAACCAGTTAATGGTTTCAATGGCTCCTGATCTCCATCTTTGAATTCGTAAACAAGCACCCCATTTGGTTCAAAGTGAAAAAGGTAATCACCTTCTTCATACGGTGGGATGTATGATTCCAAATTACAAAGAGGCGAGCGACCTGTTTTGGGTGGCAGCGGCTCCACATAATCCACAGGAAAATCTCCCGTAGGAAACTTCTTCGTAAGATGTGTTTGCATCTCTTCAGGCGGTGGCGGCACCCAACCCCAAACTGTTGGCTTTAATTTTCTTCCCATTAGAGTTGATCCATGTAATGTTCCCAAGAACGAAAGAAGCTCCCTCCCGTTTCTATGTCTTCATCCTCTCCCTCATAGGAGCCGCCACTATAGTGATCTCCAGTGCAACCTTCAGGATGAATGAGACACCAACAATCATTTGGGTTGTTTTCACACTGACTGGGATCATAGGGACCAGGATACCCATTATACTGGGTTATTATTTCACGGTCGATACAGTCATCATAGTAAGTCCATGTTTTCCATATCCAATATGGATCACAAGTCATTACACAGTGATAATGTGATGTCCATGAATACGCCATCCAATGCTGACGACCTTTTAGTGCCTTTGTAATTGTCGCCAACTCATCAACTGGCTTGTGAACATCCTGCACCAACTGCATCAACCAAAAACTATCATTACTGGGTCCGCCTGTTTGAAGAGTCTCTTCCCAACCACCACCTCCATACCCAGCGATAGGTGGCCTCATTATCCCATCCAAATCAATAATCCCGGCATTTGAATTGTACCAATATGAATACTCAGGATACCGTGTCCAAATCCAAAACCGATGTGATTGACCAGCCGGCGCGACTTGAGTACCAACATAATCTTGCCAACTGTCGCAAGAAGCGCTCTCTTCACGTTCAACGTAATAACGCATTCCTCTGGTCGTGTAGTCAATGCACCAGTCATGCAAAAGTTGAAACAGACTTCGCACATCCTGCTCATACTGCATATTTGGGTAGGTCGCAAGACGCCGAAGATCATTGATGTCTTTTTTGTGAAAATAATCCTCCTCGCCTTTAGGAATCTGCCATTCGTACACGGACCCGGGATTCTGTTGCCACTCCTCTATGTCTTCTTTGAAAGCTTCAATCTCGGCTTTTGTGAGCGGAGCATTAGCTAACCACTCAGGACGAACTGATTCTGTAACAATTGCGTTGCGTACTTGAACAATCTGATTATACGCAGCAAGTGTTATAGGCTTTGCCTTCTGTTTTGGTGGGTCCTCATCCGGTATTGCTCCAGGTTCAGTCGGATAGCGGAATGCTGTGCCCTCGCACCACTTTGGTTCGTCTCCCTCTTCTATAGGCGGAGTTGCATTCTCATCCTTGATGTCGTATCTCAGTGGTGTCCAGATCGTGTCGCTCACTCGTCTATCTCGCTTAGGTGCAACTCGTCCTTCGTCGAAATCACCAATCCGCCAGCCAATTCATGCGGCGGAAAAGTAATCACAACTGTGCCGTCTCTGTGTTGAACCATCTCATCCGTGAGTTCCATTTTCCGAATCTTCTCCCCGTCCCGCCATTGCTCAACAATCCACTTGTGCATAGCACACCTCCGATTTAGAGGTGGGGTCGGACTCCCATACGTCGGGCCGCTGCAAGCGCCTGGGCTCGGGCTCTTTCTTTTGCACGCTCGCGGCTTGCTTTATTACCCGATATGTACGGGTACTTTTTGCCAGTCGAACCCCATTGGTACGCTGGTCGGCCATTGACAGTTGTTCGGTGGATCGGCATCACAATCCTCCAGTTAATCGTACAAAGGGGTCAATTTCGCATAGAGTGACCCGGGTGATTCACGGAAGCGACTTGAAACAATCCAACCAGATCGTTCAATGACATTTCCAACAAATTGTGAACACATGATACCGCGCACTTCTCGACCCTTCCACCAGCCGCGCATCATATAACGGCGACCCAATTGCGAATCTGCATACTGCTTCATCACTATGAGTTCATTCATAGTGAAAGATTGGCGCGGTTGCATCGTAAACCATGTGAAGCCACGTCGAGCCCACACAGGATTTTGTTGCTTCTCTTCAAGCTTCTTGAGATACACATCCAAGGGCAGACGATGAACTAGCGGTGCCGTGGCCTCATAGACATACGGATCATTGCCAACATAGAGAACAATCGCAGCGTGAGTCAAATCGCTGCCCGTGTACTTGAAAATCGGTTTCACCAAGATTCCATTCTTCCAAAAGATGACTGATCCATCCTGCACAGAACACGGCTTGGGACAAGGTTCCGGGCATGGCCCGGGACAAGGCTGGCGCGGTGGTTCACATCCGACCAACAAAACAAGCAGCAAAACTGCCGTAAGTAGTTTTCTCATGGTCACACCTCATTTAGCACTGCAAACTCACCAAAGTGTTCAAGTGCTGCTTTGTTGTAGGCTTTGGCGGCATCATCAATATCATCGAAACGTTTCTGAAACACATGGCGACCATTCTTCTTGAGTTGCGTCTTCCACCTTTGCCTTGCGGCGTCCCACGTCACGCTCTTATACCCAGAAGTATTATTTTCTTGTGGTCCACGATTAGCACTATTCTCACTGCAACTTGCCGACCGAAGATTTTCTCTTCGATTGTCAAGTGTATCCCGGTTCCTGTGATCGACCTTACCAAGCAAACCTCGTCTAGTTGCAATTACATTGTGCATATAGATGATTTCACCGTATGCACGATCAAAAGACCGAGTATCACGCGCAGCATATTTGCCTCCCTTAGCCGCGTGCCATTTCCACTGCATCAAGTAGTCGTAATCCTGATCGTCCACCAAGGCTTCCATGCCTTTTGTCAATGGGATTCGTTTCATTAGTCTGCCCACACAGGACCAATATCACGGCCGCCGTCAATCTTATACCGCTTTGGTCCAAGCTTCTCGTTTGGATGACGTAGTTTACAGTTAAGTCTCCATGTAACTCCGCGCCGAGGGTTGACCCCATGTAACCATTGTGCAGGTTCTCGATACCCTGCCAAAGCGTTGTAGGCAAACTGATCGGTTGCCAGCCACGCACCATTAACCATCAACTCGCCGTCTATGTCAGAAAGCGTACTTGCGGTGTGATGATGTCCAACACAGAAGTAGCGAACTCGCGTAGCCCCGGCGGCTGCACCAAGAGCCACGAGACCTTTCTGTCGCCGCACCATTCCGTACCACGGAATGGAAAGCTGACTACGAACATCATCGCCGTGGGCGACATTGAATCCGACGCCGTTGATGTCCACATTAGCACTCCAAGCGTCCGGGATCATAAATGTGACATTCTCCAGGTCACGACAATGTAGCCGAGCCATCTCAGCACAGAGATAATCCCAATTGTCATGTGCCCCGAGGTAGTCTTTCTTCCGGGATCGCCGACCGTGATTACCTGCGAGATACAGGACGTTCACGTGCTGGAAGTAGGCCGCCAAGTCTCGGTACATCAGGGCGTGCAGTTGCCCGATGGCGAGACAATTGCGGAAGATGTTCCGATAGTAGGATCGTGGCGCGTGGCCATGAATCTCGCCACTGGTGAAGTCACCATAAGCCAGAATCCACAGCACTGGGAAGTAGAACTTTGGAGCAAGCGTGTCTTGTGTCCACTCGATCACGGTATCAATCAGCCGTTCGGCCCGGCAACACGACACCGGGAAGTTGTAATTCTCCAGGCCACCAACTTCCTCCGGACGAACAACTTGATCGTGATGACCGTCACTCATGTGAAGCACAACGTGCTCACTGATTTGCGCCTTACGCGGATGTTCTGCCACCGGCGGGAGCGCCGAAAATGGCTTCACGCGGGTACCCATCTCCTCAACAATGGCACGGATGATTCCGCCCTCGCGGGCCCCCGCCTTTGACTTCCTCCGCTCCAACAGCAACTCATCACGAAGACTGACGACTTCAGTCTCCAACTCTTGAACCTTGGTATTCGTGGGATCATAGTTGGTGATCTTGCGTTGGCCGCCAGAGACCTTTGCCGGCTGGTAACCGTCAGGCCACGGCACGTCTTTGTGAACACGCCCTGTCGCAATATCAGAAATGATTGAGCGGCTCACGCCGTGCCACTTGGCAATCTGCGGCTGCGACTCCCCCTGCGCCAAGCGCTGTTTGATGTCGGTCACGTCTTCGTTTGTCAGTTTCATGGTGTGTCTCCGCTACTTGATGGACCCTTGCACTTCCGTGAGTTGAAATTAGTAGAAGGGCGATCCAATCGCCCCTCTACTCTCCCCTCTCCGACGTTACTCCCTCAACACCGTAGCGGTTGGTTACTGCCCGATATGAATCAGGCTGTCGATCTTGAAGAGCGACTCAAGTGGCGACTTCTGGGCCGGAGTTGTCTCGGGCAGAATCCACTTGCCAATACCGTTCTTGTTGGCGGGCTTGCGGTATTCGCCGTGACCCATATCATGGAAACCGGCCGGAACTAAGCCAAGTTCTTCCACCTTGATCTTGGCGATTTCTTCCAGCGATGGCATCGGAGCATTCGGGTCAAGCGCCCACTCAATGCCACACTCTTTGGCCCAACCGTGCATACGGCGAACAGGCACGATAAAGTTGAAGCCTTGCAGAGCCATGACACCTTGGGTAAGCATACCGATATAGACGCCATCGTCTTTCAGATACATACCGCCGCCGGACGAGCCGGGAAACGCGACGGCCGTGACCTGATCGAAGACCTGCTTGTTCGCACCAGAACCTTCCAAGAGTCGGCCTGTTTGACTGAGGACACCCGTCGTATAGCTGTTGGCACCAAATTGTCCAAGCAAGCTACCACAGTGACTCAGATCGACGCCAATTGGCGGGACGTAATTCAGGTCGGTGTGAAACTTCGCGCTGATGTCGAGCGGGTAGGAATTCTTCAAGCGGATCATCAAAACGGCAAGGTCTTCGCCGTAGTCAGCATCGCTGTATTTGATAACCTTGCAATCCAATGTCTGCTCGCCAACCCGGCGGCCGTCCTGATGTCGCTCTTGGACGATCTGCGGATCACGAAACTCAACGAGAACCTTCATGTCGCCATCGGCGGTTACGACCTTGCGAATGGTGCGCAGCCCGTCCACAACGTGACCGGCAGTCCACACAAACGAGATGGTGTCACTGCCGACCTGACGAGTAACCAGCGTGCCGGAACCCTGGGCGCGCTCGGCCTTGACGGTGACGCTAATGTCTTGCAGGTAAGACGGGACCGACGCCGCAGGCGTGACTTCCGCCGCGACCGTCATTGTGCCCAGTGCGAGCACAAGAACCAAAGCCATCAGAGAACGAAACTTCATTGGTACACCTCCAGTTGAAACAGAGTTAAAGAGATACATCGACGGAAACAGTGTCGCCATCCATGTTCTTTGGGTTCTCCCAGTCGATGTTACCCACAACTTCGCCCATTGACATCAATTCCAAGCGGCGGTTGGCACGAATAACTTCCAACACGCGCTCGTCACTGGGCAGATGAATGAGATCAACGATCAGGACACCCTTATTCATATCGGCTCCGATCCGATGAATACGGTCTTCACTTTGAGAGCGGTACTCTGGCTTGTACGAATTAGACCAGTACACCGCCATACGCGATTCAGTAAGCGTCAGGCTCATACCACCCGACTCTGGATGAGCTACAAATGCGACATTCGCGCGGGCCTGTAAGTCTGCCCAGTAGTCCAGCGGATCAACATCAGTGATGACTTCGCCTTTCCAGGTAGACACCTTGAATCCTCGCCCGTCGCATCGAACAACATCCCACTTCTCCTCCAGACACAGACGCTCGCAGCGGTCCACCGAGCCCGTGAAACCGGCGAAAACAACAAGACGGCCTTGCTCTTCATTTTCGCCTAGCAAGTTTTTCAAGGCTTGGTCTTTCGGACACGGAACCTCGCGTGTATGCCGCACATACTTCGGCATCTTCAACGACCCACGGCAGGCCGGACAAACGATCTCCGTCTTCTGTAGCCGAGCGACTACTTCTGGTTCCACTAAATCAATAGCGCGGTATGTTCGATCCGTGTTCTCAGGATCAACCCACTCCGAAATCTTCCCCTCTTCGCAATGCGAGCAGCGTGTCGTCCCGTCCTGAACCTCTTGATACTGAAAACCGTCACTCAACTCACGCAGCAACGTCATGGCGGTAACTGCATTTTGAGCGGATTGTGCCAACGCTCGTGCCACTCGCAGTGCGCTGGGTTGCGGTTTGCAATAGATGAGACGATACCGTTTGTCTGGCAGCGTAATACAGTCTTTTTTGTGCTTGATTGTGACAAGTCCCTTCATCCGCCTCGGGAGAAGAGCGACTTCATTTACACTGGGTTTGTAATCATGGAAGTCCTCGGGGGCCTCACACAAATCAGCTTGATGATTTTCATGGTCTTCAGGAAGGCCGCACTCATTGCACTTTGCCTCATCATCACGCCAGCCATCAACAACATAGGCCCCGACGCCGCTGTCGAATTGCTTCAGGCTCATAAACGAAAGCCGTCTTCGGAATGCCTTGTCGCTCCCCTCAGCTATGAAACCGGGCCACACGATCTCGCACTGCGCCCACCAATCAACTGGCGTCTTCGGCGATGGCGTACCAGACATCAAGATCACGAAACCAGCGTCTCCAAATTCCTTGCGAATCAAGTCTGCCAGCTTCGCAGCGGCTTGTGTGCGTTGAGCACTCCAGTTCTTTAGCTTCGATGATTCATCACAGATCATGCCGCCAGGAATAGGGTCGCCCGGCTTCCATTCATCCATACGTCGTGTCATACCCTCATACGACATGAACTCCATGACAAACTGATCGAAAGGAAATTGCCACCGACGAAACTCACGCTGTATATTGCCGAGGCTATTCTTCGGCCCTACCCACCACCACTCTTGCTGCCCAGAGCGTTCGATCACTTCCTGTGCCGATAGCGTCTTACCGACGCCCATCTCAGCGGCAAAAATCTGGTAATGATACGTGAGGCCCGCATCTGACATATCTGCCTGATGAAGCATCAACGGCCGAGTGTAATCAAAATGTTGCAATTCGCGGTCGAAGTGTTCATAGATGTTTTCGCCCGCCAGGAAACGCATTGCCAAGTGATTACGGTGGCAATCTTCAACTGACCAAACCTTCCTTGGATTGGTATCATCGAATCCATGCCACTTCGAGCCCCGCATCGCTTTGATGACATCCTTGAAACAGAAGTCACTCTTGACAAAATAGATGCGGCCGTTCTCCACTTCAAAGAAGATCGGCGCTTGTCGTTTTCGTCCGAGTCGATCGGTCTTGAGCCAGACGGTGCTTTGAATTGGCATCAATGTCCCCGCTTATCTTCGAGCAGAAATGTTCTTTGGTCGCGGGCCTGGCGCTGTCGATAACCGACCCAAAGATTCAGTCCCTCGGCTTTGAACAGCCCTTGAATCTTGTTGAACGCATAGCGAACTGTTGGTTCAATCTCTTGGCTCGCCCCGGCGATCACAGCCGCCTTCCACTGTGCCAAAGTGCCCGTCACAACAGCAAACAACACATTGCGGACCTGTGACTCAGTAGTGACAAATGACATGCCAGCGGCGCACTCCAAGATGTCGAGTATGTCGTGTTCATCAGCAACAATGAGTAAGCTGTACGATAAATGTGGCAGGAGACGCGGACTCATATCCGGTCCGTCGCTGCGCATTGACGATAAGCAAGACAAAAAGCGACTCGGGTCACTCCGCTTCACTGAAGAAGCATCAGCCGCAGACGCTAAACTATGCCCCAAAACCTTCAGCGCGACGCCTAGAAACGTCGAGAAGTCAATCTCCGGGCGCAATATGATAAGTGCTTCGGGAGTCATAGGAGCCAATCGTGCGGTTAATGATAGAAGAAAAAACGGACGCTGCCGGGGCTCGAACCCGGAACCCGCTCAGCCTTAGCTTCACAAGCGAGAATTTCGCCTGACGGTGGTTACCTTCCCAGCGTCCCGTCATCCTCCTATCAATAGATCGTCAAAATGCGGTCGCTACCGCCACTTTTTCGGAATTATCTGACCCTGCCGTCAGGATCGTCAGAAGCGGTGCTCTCGTCTTGAACCACAGCCGCACCCTCCCGCTTCACATCCAAGAAGCGGACGATTTGCTTCGTAAGTTCTTCCGAAGTCGGCAGTTCCGTGAATGGCGTCGAGCATCTTGCCGCCACGGGCACGTGCCAAGAATAGGTGCCTTTCTCAACGAGCTTCGACCGTAGTGTCATCGGCCTCGGGCCGCGCGGCTCTTGATCGGCCAACGTGGGATTGGCATCAATCTGTGCCTGCGTCAGCGGCAGGTACGGGAAGATGCGCTTGGCCTCGGTTCGGGCGGACTTCGTGCCGCAGAAAAACTCGTAAAACTGGCCGGTGCTCCGCTCGAAAACAAGGAAGCTCGGGCCATACATACATCCGCTATCCTTCTCCGCCGATGCCGCCTGGATGCGCTTGAATTCGTCGTCGTTGACATCGTACACCGCGACGATGTTCTCTGTGTCCTTCAAATCAATCGCCTTCGGTCGGCGGGCCAAAGGAATGATGTCAATCTCGTCGCCCAAGTCGGTGACTTCATCATCCGACACTGGAATCCCGTAACTGCCGGGTTGAACGAGCCGACGGTTGACGGCCTTCCCCTTCGTGTAGAGTTGGAGACGAGGCAAGAAGTCTGACGACTTTGCGATTTCGTCGAAGTCCTTGTCCGTGCCAATCTGGGTGGACGGTAACTGGGTCAAATCTACTGGAACCAAAGCATTCTCGTCTGACATGTGTGATCTCCTAAAGATCGGGTACCAAAACCAGGAATCGAAACCAGGGACAAATGCTAGCGATTTCAAGAAGTCTCGCTAGGGGACTTTAATCGTGTTACAAGCCTCTTCTTCATCCGCCTCAAAACAGACCTACGCTGACGCTCGCGGCTATCAGGATCGAGATTAGCGGCCCATTCCAATGCGGCTATCCATCCGTCAAGCGGGGTTTTGTGTCCATGCGAAGCGAGAAGCAGAGGGCCAACCCTCGGGTCCTCAATTTCGTTTATCACGTCACCCAACCTTCGTGTGAATGGGTGCGGTGTGAATTGGGAGTTGCTCTTCAAATCCAACTCGCCGGCGTAGGACATCGCTCGAAACTTTCGGAGCGTAGCCATTATCAACGCTCTGAATTCCTGCGTCGGCAGTATGCAGGCATCCGTAGCAAACTGCGGCCAAAAGGACATCGGCAGCCGGGAAAGACAATAGGCTGAATCCAACGACATCTCACCGCGATCAATCAATGCACGGTAAGCTTTGAGTCTCGCCAAGCTGGCAATGCCAAGCATCTTTCGCACCCAAGTCGGGCCCTTGTTAAGTATTTGGCACACCTCTGCCTGTGTCATCCCATCATCGCTGGCAAGTAGTCGTTTGATTTGTCTGGCGAACGCTGTTGGCGGCGTCATCGGTCTCTGTGCATTCGCAATCACTTGCATCGCCAAGACATCCTTATCAGAGAGCCCGTACTTCACAATGCAAGGAACCTCAGAAAACCGAACTTCGCGCGCGGCTGTCGTGCGCCAGCGCCCATCCACAACCTCCCACTTCTCCGGTGAGCGTTTACACGGTCTAACGCAGATCGAATTAAGAAACCCGAGCCGCCGGAGTGAATCACGAAGCTCAGCGTACTCCACCCCGGTCTGATCGACTTCGCGCAGGACAAGCGGCGGGTCAACCAGGTCTTCAATTCGGATTGTGCGGAATTCGTCGTTCATAGTGACCGCGCCGTGGCACAAAAGACTTTGCTCGTCACCGGAATAGGTCGAAAAATGGCCGCTTGTGGGCCACCATTTCTCCGATTTTCCAAGAAAAAACGGCGCGTGCGCCGTTACCAACCCCACAGATGGGTGGGACCCACGTGTTTTCCAAGAAAAACCCGAAAACCACGGCCCTAAATCGACTATTTTCCGACCTATTCCGATGACGGACATGCTGCGCTACCACACAAACCCGTCTTTCGGAGTTCACACATGCCGACAGTCACCGGAGGTCTCCGGCGCTTTCTGGCCGCCCGGCCAGACTTGCCCGGCGCAGACCTGATCGAACGCTATCTTCACTTAGGTCCCGAGAATCTTGAAACGCAAGTCAACGTCGCTGCGGACGACGGGGACCCGGTTGAAGGCCGGCGCAACACGTGGACGGACGGGCTCTCTACATGGTTTCACATCCGCATCCCCAAGAATGCCATGTCGGTACCCGAATGGGACGACTATGAGCTTCGCTGGGCCCCAGAACAGCACGCTGAAGCAATCGGCAGCACAGGATGGGACTGGCAAGCCCTTCGTTCGCGCTGGGTTGGCTTCGACTTTGACACAATCACTGGCCACGCCAAGGGCGTTGGAATCAGTGACGAAGAGTTGGAGCATATTGCTAAAGTGGCGCAGGCTCTTCCTTACGTTGAGG
>Ga0307433_1001358_pt1 | contig 13648 bp, 7 predicted proteins | sample SalMarWE160210MG_FD_202166 | JGI IMG/M metagenome (GOLD analysis project Ga0307433, IMG submission 202166) | Salt marsh sediment microbial communities from the Plum Island Ecosystem LTER, Massachusetts, United States - WE1603-210 | ecosystem: Environmental > Aquatic > Marine > Intertidal zone >... | reverse complement strand
CGTCGAGATGCGCAAACTCGCCTGCGAGACGCTCGGCCAGTTGCCCGGCGAAGACGCCGCCAGGCGGCTCGTCAAGATGGCCCTCGCCGACCCCTCGGTCGAGGTGTACAAGGCGGCGGTGGCGGCCCTGGAGGCGCGGGTCGAGAACCGCGGTCTGCGGCAACTGCTGAACGCCCTGAACGGGTCGGAGAACATCCTGAAACGCTCCGCCTACGCCCTCGGCGAGATGCACGAGTGGCGGGCCGTGCCGACGCTCATCAGCAAACTCAAGACCGCCGAGCCGCGCACCCGAACCTACGACGCCCCCCGGTCCGGCACCGCCGCGCCCGGCGCGTACTTCTTCTCCGGAACCATCGTCCCCTACATCGCCGACCTCAAGCCGGTCGTGGCGAAAGGGGCCGTTGGGTGGGACCCAACGATCGGGGCCGTCCCCATCGGGACGATGGTCGCCGCCGGCAACCCGCGCGTCACCATCCGCCGGACGGTCATGGAGTTCGTCCACCAGCCGGTGGTCCGCGAGGCCCTCAAGAAGATCACCGGCCAGGACTTTGAGTTCAACTCCCAGGCCTGGCGCGACTGGCTCCGCCACCACGAGTCGGACCGCGGCACGGCGCACTGAGCGGGCGGGCGCCGCTCTCGAGAACCTGGAGCGCGGTGGGTCTGTGCATCCACCGCGCGTAACAACCCCCATGCGCGGCGGGTACGGAGACCCGCCGCGCAAGATTCCGGGTCGCTCGGCGGCGGAAGCGGCGCGGCCAACTGAACACACGGCGATCGGTTTGCCAACGGACATGCGGGGTGCCATGCTTTCGCTTGTGAAAGCATGCGCTTTCGGTCCACGTGCCCCCGCGGTTGGGCGAAGCACGCTTTTGCGAGCAAAAGCGTGGCACCCGCACCACCAGCCGGCCCGCCAGATACATGCCGCACTTCAGCAGCCCGAAGGGCGGCCGTGTTGGACACCGGGTGCCCACGGCCGCGGCTGCACCGCTGCCGTGCCACCCGCGCTAGACACGCACCGCGTTCGGCCGCGCACCGTTTTTCGTTGGCCCTCGTGCGATCCCCAGATATAAGGGTGACGGGGGATGGTCCTGCTCATGCGACATGGCCTGCTCATCGTGGCCGCACTCGCGACGGTCGTGGTCACAGGGTGCGGCCCCCTGCGCGAGGGCGGTGCGCCGGCCGAGGCGGCCTGGCCCGGCCGCCTCCACCGTCTGCCGCCGTGGGGATGGGGGGCGCCGGGGCTCGCGATCAACGTGCCGGAAGGCTACGAGAGGGGCCTGCGGGCGGAGGAAGACTTTCTCGTCCACCTTTTCCGCCGCGCGCCCGGGGCCGCGCCGCCCGACGCGGCCACCATGGGCATCTACGTCGGCCACAACCCGCGGGACTCGAGGACCCAGGCCATCACCGAACCCGGCCGCATCGCCGGCCGCGACGTCACCTGGTACGGCGGCACGCGGCAGGACGAGAAAGGCCGCACCGTCTACCAGGCCGAGGCCTACGTGGACGACCTGTTCAAGACGGGGACCATCTGGCGGCTGTCCATCCGCGGGCTCGTCACCCACGTCTTCATCTGGGGCACCGATAAGGCCCAGGTCGAAGCGCTCATGGAATCGGCCAAGTCGTTGCGGCTGGATACGGGCAAGTAAGTTAGAGGCTGTTTCAGATCCCCTCTCCCCTGGCGGGAGAGGGTAGGGTGAGGGGGGATAAGCGGGCTTATTCGGGGCTTGTCACCCTCACCCCAGCCCTCTCCCATCAAGGGAGAGGGAGTTATGAAACAGCCTCCTGGCCTCGCGCGGGAAGAAAGGATTTGCCATGCCGAAGATGAACCGACTCCCCCTGCTGACCCTTGCGTGTGTGATCGCCGCGGCCGCCGGCGCGCTGGCCGGGCCGAAGCCGATACCACCCGCCGAGGTCAAGACCGGCCAGCACGCACAGGTCCTCGAGACGAAGGCCGCCGCAACGGGTCGCATCGAGTACTGGCTGTATATCCCGGCCGACTACGCCAAGGCCAAGGAGCCCTGGCCGCTGGTCCTGTTCCTCCACGGCGCGGGCGAGCGGGGAGACAATCTCGACAAGGTGAAGGTTCACGGGCCGCCCAAACTCGTCGCGCGGGGCAAGCCGTTGCCGTTTATCTGCATCTCGCCGCAGTGCCCGGCCAAGTCGTGGTGGCCGATGGAGACCAAGGCCCTGGTGGCCCTGCTCGATGAGATCGGGGCGACATACAACGTCGATAAGGACCGCGTCTACCTGACGGGCCTGTCGATGGGCGGGTTCGGCACGTGGGCGTTGGCCATCGACCAGCCGAAACGCTTTGCCGCCATCGCGCCGATCTGCGGCAAGGGTGACCCCAAGAAGGTGGCCGCTATCAAGCACGTGCCCACGTGGGTCTTCCACGGCGGCAAAGACCGGACCGTGCCGCTGAAGCGCTCCGAGGAGATGGTCGAGGCCCTCAAGGCCGCCGGCGCCGAACCCAAGTTCACCGTCTACCCCGACGCCGGCCACGATTCCTGGACCAAAACGTACGAGGACCCCGACTTCTGGAAATGGCTGCTGGCGCAGCAGCGGAAGTAAGCGGTTTTGAGGCCTGGCCTGGGCTGGCTGGCGTATTGCGACGCCGGAGCGTGAAAGGAACCTTTCTGGTCTTGGGAGGAGAGGAGGTGCGCTCATGGCACGCGTCATGTGCGTTTTGGCAGTCGCGGCGCTTGTGGTGACCTCTGACGTTTGGGCAGCGGATCACGAGGTCCGACTGCATCGGCCATCCAAAGTTGGTGATGCGTATCGCATAGAGGCGGAAGCCCGGGTCACCGCAAAAACCACCATGAAGAGCAAATTGCTAGGTGATACAACATCCGAGCAGGACAGCACCGTAGAACTCCAGGCGACCGTAAAGGTCCTGGAGACCGACGCTGATGGTTCACCGACCAAGCTGTCTCTGAACGTGGTGAAGTGCTTCCAGACAAGGAAGCAGCGCGCACAACTCATTCCTGCAGGGGCCGTAGTGACGGTGCGGCGGGTAGGCGTGGCCGGTTTCGCCTGCGACATAGGCGGCCAGCCTGCCCCCAAGAAGGTCACGGATGCGCTGGACAACCTCTTCTTACTGGACGCCGGGCCAGATGAGCGTGAGTTTGGCACGAAAGGGCGTAAGAGGGTGGGACAGTCATGGCCCGCCAACGGCACCGCAATCGCGGCCGACCTGCGTGAAGGGGGTGTTGCCGTTCGTCCAGGAGATATCAAGGGTAGCGCGACCCTTCACGGCGTGGTTTCAGAAAGCGGCATCCCCTGCCTCGACATTCGGGCCACACTTGCAGTTCGTTGTGTGCCCGCGCCTGCCACAGGCATGCGAACCAAGTCGACGTATACCTGGCTATGCCCTTTGGATCCATCCCTACCTGTGGTACGGGAACGCAGAGAGATCGTGGGTACGCTGACGATGAGCCTGCCAAGTGCTCCAGGCGAGCCCCCGAGCACCGTGAAGACAGACAGCACCCACATCGTCAAGTGCCGCTACACCCACTTGAAGTAGCAGACTTGAGGCACCTCGCCAATGGACGAGGCTCGGACCAGGCTCGCGGGGCCCCGGCCTTTTTCTTCGCTTGACTTCCCTCCACCCCCCGCTAGGCTTGCGCGACGAATGCCGTTTTGAGTCTCGAACTTCGAGCCGGGAGCGGAGGCTCCCGGTTACGCTGATGGGCCCTGGCACACCAACTTCGCCGAAGGAGACCCCGATGGTCCGTATCGTCATGCTCGGCGCCGGCAGCGGGTTTACGCACACGCTGGCCGGCGACATCATGCAACTGGAGGGCCTGGACGGCGGCGAGATCGCCCTGGTGGATATCGACGCCCGTCGCCTGCGCCTCGCGCAAGGGTGCGTCAAGAAAATCGCCGAGATCCTCGGCAAGGACAAGGCCTGGACCATCCGCGGCTCCACCGACCGCCGCAAGGTGCTCGAGGGCGCCGATTTCGTCATCAACACCATCGAGGTCTCCGGCACGAAGACCATCCGCTTCGACAACAACATCCCCCTGGAGTACGGCGTGAGCCAGTGCATCGGCGACACGATCGGCCCCGGCGGCATCTTCAAGGCCATGCGGACGGTACCGGTGTGGCTCGATGTCCTCCGCGACGTCGAGCAGATGGCCCCCAACTCTTTCGTCCTCAACTACACCAACCCGATGAGCATCATGACCCACGCCGCCATGCTGGTGACCGACCTGCCGGTCGTCGGCCTCTGCCACAGCGTCCAGGGCACCAGCAGGCAGATGGCCGGGTACTGCCGCGTGCCGTATGAGGAGTTCGTCTGGGAGTGTGCGGGCCTGAATCACATGTCCTGGTTCACGCGCCTGGAGCACCAGGGCGAAGACCTGTACCCCGCGCTCAAACGCCGCGCCAAGCGCAGCAAGAAACTGTGGGAACAGGACCCCGTGCGGTTCGACGTGATGCTGCACTTCGGGTACTTCGTGACGGAATCGAGCGGCCACTTCTCCGAGTACGTGCCGTACTACCGCAAGCGCAAAGACCTCCGCCGCAAGTACTGCCGCGCGGAGTACCTCGGCGGCGACAGTTTCTACGCCAACGAGTGGCCCGGTTGGCGGAAGGCCGCCGACAGGCGCCGGGCCCGCATCCTCGCGGGGAAGGAGAAAATGGAGGTCGGCCGCAGCCACGAGTACGCTTCCAGCATCATCGAGGCCATCGTCACCGATGAGCCCTTCGTCTTCCACGGGTCGCAGTGGAACTCAGGGCTCATCGACAACCTGCCGTTCGACGGCGTGGTCGAGGTGCCCGTGCTGGTGGACAAGACGGGCTTCAACCCGTGCCATTTCGGCCCTCTGCCTGAGCAGTGCGCTGCGCTGAACCGCGCCCACATGGCAGTGAACCAACTCGTGGCCGAGGCGTGTGTCGAAGGGGACCGCGAGAAGGCCCTGTACGCCCTGCTGCTCGACCCGCTGACCGCCGCCGTCTGCTCGCCGGCCGAGATCAAGGAGATGTTCGACCACCTGTTCAAGGCCGAGCGGCGCTATCTGAAAGGCTTCTAGCGCAGTTCACGTTCTTGTGTAGCGATGACTCGCGCGGTGGGCAATCTTGCCCACCGCGCTTTGGCGGCTTCATGCGCGGCGGGCAGGATTGCCCGCCGCGCTCGCACGTGCTTTCGCGCGGTGGCTCAGGAGAGCCACCGCGCGGGAATCCGCTACACTCAACCGTGAACTGCCGTAGCCACAGGCTCCGGCGCCGCCGGATTCGTCTCGGGCAGGCTCACTCGGGCAGTGCCTCGAACACCTCGCGGAACCTCTGGTACGCGGCCGCATCGTACAGGACGAACCGCACGTCTTCGACACTCGTCTCGCCGCCGAGGTGCGCCGCCACCTCCTCGAGCATCACCTCGGCACACCGCCGCATCGGAAACCCCGCGATGCCCGTCCCGATGGCGGGAAAGGCGATCGACCGCAAGCCCTTCTCCTTGGCCCGCAGCAGGCTGTTACGGGTCGAAAGGCGGAGATTCGCCTCGCTGGTGGCCTCGCCCAACCTCATGCTGGCGGCGTGGATGACGTGGCGGGCCTTAAGTTGCCCGGCGCCGGTGACAGCGGCCTCGCCAAGGGGAATGGGGCCGACCCGATCGCACTCGGCCTGAATGCTCACACCGCCGCGCCGGCGGATGGCCCCCGCCACGCCGGCACCGAGTTGCAGATCGTTATTGGCCGCGTTGACGATGGCATCGACGGCCTGGTCGGTCAAGTCGCCCTGCAGGACGTGGATCTTCTCTCTGATGCCCATCGGGTTGCCCCCCGATCCTATTGGCTCTTACGGACCTTTCTACCACCCGTGCGGGCCTCCGGCAAGCCGATTACGCGGCGGCCCTTTCCATTTGCTCGTTCGTCTGCTAGTATCCGCCGGAGCGCAAGAGTCGGGAGCACGGCTTCTCGGAGAAAGGACGCGGGCCATGGCATTTCCCGAAGGTTTCGTGTGGGGCGCAGCGGCGGCCTCGTACCAGATTGAAGGGGCCGCCCGCGAAGACGGCAAGGGACCGAGCGTCTGGGACATGCTCTGCCGCAAACCGGACGCCGTCTGGGAAGGCCAGACCGGCGACGTCGCCTGCGACCACTATCACCGCTACGCCGAGGACGTGGGCCTGATGAAACGCATCGGCCTCGGCGGCTACCGCTTCTCCATCTCCTGGCCGCGCGTCATCCCCGATGGCACCGGCCACGTCAACCCGAAGGGCCTCGACTTCTACAGCCGCCTCGTGGACGAGTTGCTCTCGGCCGGCGTCGAACCGTTCGCCACGCTCTTCCACTGGGATTTCCCGTACGAACTGTACTGCCGCGGCGGCTGGCTGAACCGCGACTCGGCCGGCTGGTTCGCCGATTACGCAACCGCCGTGGTCGAGAAACTCGGCGACCGCGTCACCCACTGGATGACGTTGAACGAGCCGCAGTGCTCCGTCGGGCTCGGCCATCACGAGGGCCGGCACGCGCCCGGCGACAAGTGGAACTGGCCCGAGGTGCTCCGTGTCGGCCATCACACGCTGCTGGCCCACGGCCAGGGCGTCCGGGCGATTCGCGCGGCGTCGCCGCAGACGTGCCGCGTCGGCTTCGCGCCGGTCGGCGTGGTCCGGATCCCCGCGACGGACTCAGAGGCCGACATCCAGGCCGCACGCACCGACATGTTCGCCGTCCGCGACAAGACCACCTGGAACAACACCTGGTGGATGGACCCCGTCTTCCGCGGCGCCTACCCCGAGGACGGTCTCGCCCTGTACGCCGACGACCTGCCGCCCATCGAGGACGGCGACCTCGAGACGATGCACCAGCCGCTCGATTTCTTCGGCGCGAATATCTACAACGGCACGACCATCCGCGCCGGCGAAGGCGGTACGCCCGAGGTCGTCCCGAACCCGACCGGCATCGGCCTGAGCGCCTACAAGTGGCCCGTGACCCCCGACTGCCTCTACTGGGGGCCGAGGTTCTTCCACGAGCGGTACCGACTGCCCGTCTACATCACCGAGAACGGCACGAGCAGCAACGACTGGGTGGCGATCGACGGCGGCGTCCATGACCCGGCGCGAATCGATTACACGGCCCGGCACCTGCTGGCGCTCAACCGGGCCATCACTGGCGGCGTCGACATCCGCGGGTACTTCCACTGGTCGATCATGGACAACTTCGAGTGGGCCGAGGGCGTCAAGGAACGCTTCGGCCTCATCCACGTCGATTACGTGACCCAGAAACGCACCCTCAAAGACTCCGCCCTCTGGTACAGCGAGGTCTGCGCCGCCAACGGCGAGAACCTGCTGAAGACGCAGTAGGCCGGTGCCGAGCCCGACGCGGAAGCGTCGGGGCACCGCAGCCAACATGGCACGGCGTCCGCGCCGAAAAGGAACGCGATGCTGCGCACCATCGTTATCAACATCGCCGGCCTCAGCCGCAGCCTCCTCGACGAGGTCCCGTCCCTCACCGCACTTGGCGAGCGCGGCATGGTGTGCGACCTGGAGCCGGTCCTGCCGGCCGTCACGTGCACGATGCAGGCAACGCTCACGACCGGCCGCCCACCGTCCCATCACGGCATCATCTCCAACGGCCTCTACTTCTTCGACACGGCCGAGGTCCGGTTCTGGGAACAGTCGGCCCACCTCGTGACGGCCCCTCGGGTCTGGGATTTGCCGATCTCACGTCTCGAATCTCAGATCTCAAATCTCACATCTGAAATCTCAAATGTCAGATCTGAAATCTCAGCTCGCCGTCCGAAGACGGCCCTCCTCTTCTGGCAGCAAAGCCTGTACGGCACCGCTGACGTCCTCCTGACGCCCAAGCCGGTCCACGGGCCGGGCGGGGAACTCATCCAGGACTGTTACTCGCGGCCGGCCGACCTGTACGGATGCCTCGTCGCGGGCGAGTCGGCGCTGACGCCCGGCCGGCCGCGCGGGCCCTTCAACCTGATGCACTACTGGGGCCCGATGGCCGGCGTCGAGGCCAGCCGATGGATCGCCGACGCCTCGCTCCAGGTCTGGCGCCAGGAGCGGCCCGACCTGCTTCTGACGTACCTGCCGCACCTTGACTACTCCGGCCATCGGCACGGGCCGGCTTCACAGGAGCACCGCGCCGCCGCCCGCGACCTCGAACCGCTCGTTGCCCCGCTCATCGCCGCCGCCGACGCCGACGGCGCCCGCATCCTCATCCTCTCGGAGTACGCCTTCCTGCCCGTCGGCCGCACCGTGGCGCCGAACCGGGCGCTGCGCGAGGCGGGGCTGACGGCGATCCGCGAGGTGAACGGGGCCGAGTACCTGCATCCCGGCGATTCGCGGGCCTTCGCCATGGTCGACAACCAGGCGGCCCACGTCTACTTCCCCCGGACCGAGGACCTGGCCGCCGACGTCCGCAACGTCAAGCGGCTGCTCAAGCGTCTCGACGGTGTGGCGGAGGTACTCGACCGCCCGGCGATGGGCGAGCGCGGCCTCGACCATCCGCGAAGCGGCGAACTGGTGGCGCTGGCCGAGCCCGACGCCCACTTCGTCTACTACTGGTGGCTCGACGAGGCGGCGGCGCCGCCGTTTGCGCGGACGGTGGACATCCACGCCAAACCGGGCTTCGATGCGGCCGAACTGTTCATCGACCCCGAGACGAAGGCGGTTCCCCTATCGGCGGACCGGGTGCGCGGCTCGCACGGTCTCGTGCTCGACGACGGTCGCGGTTGGGGGGTCTTTCTGGCGGCGCCTGCGCCGGAGGAACTCGCCGGCCGCCGGTCGCTCCGCGCCACCGAAGTCGCCCACCTGATGCGCTGAGCGCCGCCGGGGCGGCCGTGTTTAGCGTGTCATTCCGAGCGAGCGAAAAAGAGTCGAGAGCCTGCCCTGAGCGCAGCCGAACGGGAATCTCGCCGTTATCCGTGCCGAGACGACGAGATTTCCTGCGGGCACTCGCGGTACAGCGCTCCGCTCGCCCTCGCCTTGTACGCGTTTAGCGTGTCGGTTGTGGCTGTCGCCCTGAGCGAAGCGAAGGGTCTCGCCGTGGAAACGACGAAACAGCAAAGACCACGGCGAGATGCTTCGGCCCGCAAGCGGGCCTGAGAATGACAACGCTAAACATCTACCTCGCCTTTGGCGAGGGCTCGGTCGAAATGACAGGCCCGACCAGCCGTGGGCACAACGGCCCTGCCACAAATCGTTGTCACATCTCCGTCGCGGGCCCTTACGCACGATGTCTGGAATCCCGCACCCGAAACCGGTAACCTGAAACCCTTGGCGCAGGGGCGCAGGGCCCCGCGTGCGGGAGTTCCGGCCCGATGACCGACACGCGCATCGAACGAAGGCGCCGCTGGTCCTGGAAACGGACCGCTTGGCTCGTCGCGTGCGCCGCCGCGCTGGTCGTCATCACGCTCATCGCCCTGCCGGGCCTCCTGCCCGAGGGGACGGTCCGGCAGCAGGTGGCCACCATCCTGGCCGAGCACCTCGGGCGGCCCGTCACGGTCGATTCGGCCCGGCTGACGTGGGGTGAGGGCCTGACGGCCACGGGCGTGAGAATCCGCCGACGCCAGGGCGACAAGTACCTGGCGGTCGCCGACCGTCTGACGGTCCGACTCGACCCGCTCGACGCCGCCCGCGCCGCCGCCGGCCGCGACGTGCCACTGCAGGCCGTCCGCGTCGAAGGGCTGGAACTCTGGCTCACCCTCGACGCCGAGGGGCGGCTCAACGTCGCCGACCTCGCCGACCGCGAGCCCCTCAAGATCAACGCCCTCCAGGTCAGCGGCGCAAGCGTCCACTTTGAGAACCGCCGGGTCGGCCAAAGCCTGACCCTGCACAACGCCCACGCCAGCCTCGGCGAACTCGCAAGCACCGGACGCGGATACGTCAGCCTCTCGGCCGACCTCGGCGAACCCGCCACCGACCCTGAGGGGGCGGCCGAGACGGCCAAGCCGGGACACATCGCGCTGACCGCCAACCTCGACCGCCTCGACCTCGGAGGCAAAGCGAACGTCCCCGGCAGCCTCAAGGCCGAATGGACCGATATCCGCTGGCCCGAGGTCGCCGCCGTCGCGGAACTCTGGCCCCCTCTGGCCCGCGCCTTCAGCCGCACCTCCGGCCGCATGTCCGCCTCCTTCAAAGCCGACGCCTGGAACGCCGAGGGGGCCGTCCAGGCCGCCGACCTGACACTGGCCGCAGGCGACAATGGCCACGCCGTGACGATCCCCCACGCCATCCTCGGCTTCCAGTTGCATCAGGCGTCGGCCGCCGCGCCGCTCACGATCAACCTGGCCAAGTTCTCTGCGCCCGGCGTCGACCTGAAGGTCTCCGGCAAGGTCCATATCGAACCATCGGCCACGGAACCCGACGCCGACCCCGACCGGACGCCGTGGACCGTCCGCCACGCCGACCTTCGCGCCGAAGGCGTCGTCGCGTGGGTCGCCCTGACGCAGAGCGTCAAGCCGCTCGGCAGTGTGGCCAAACGGTTCGACCGCATCGGCGGCAAGGCCCGAATCGACCTCAGCGTCACGACCTTGCCCGAAGGGCCGCACCTGACCGGCTGGGCCGACCTGACCGACACGCTCATGGTCTGCCAGGGCCTCGTGAACAAGGAGGAACGCCAGAGGCTGCGGCTGGAGGTCGATGCCGAGTGCGGGCCCGACCTGGCGGAGACCAACCTCTCGCGCCTCGAACTGCTGACCGATGCCGGCCGCATCCGCGCCGCCGGACGCCTGCCCCTGGCCACGCTCCTGAAGGCCGCCCCGGCCGGCGACGACACGGGCCTCGGCCGGCGGCTGACCGGCACCAACCTGACCGTCCACGCCGACATCCACGACGCCGAGAGGCTGGTGGCCCTCGTGCCGGCGCTCGGCGCGCCGGTGCCGACGCTGCGCCCCGCGGGACCGCTGACGCTGGAGGTGACGTGCGCCGCCGCCGAGGCGGCCGACGCGCCGCCCGATGCGCCGCCGACCTGGGTCGCCAAGGTCCGCGGCGACCTGACCGCCATGACGCTGGCCGGTGCCGCGCGAACGTACAAGCCCGGCGGCATGCCCGCCACGTTCGACGCCCGGATCGACCTCATTCCCGACACGCGCCGATCCAACGTCCGAAGGTTGCGCGCCGACCTCGGCAAGGGAGCCCTCGAGTGGAACGGCTCGGCTCGCATCGACTGGCCCCGAAAGGAAGGCGAGCGCCCGGTCGGCCGGTTCGAGGGCACCCTGCGCGTCTCAGGGGTCGAGGCCATCGGGGCGATCGTCGCGCCGGACCGCTTCGCCGAGGACCCGCCCGTCGCCGGCGGCGCCACCTTCAACGTCGAGGCCGACCTGGCGGAGGGTCGCCTCCGCAACCGCATGAAGAAGACCAGCCTCGAACAGATGGCGATCCGGCTGCGGGACTACTTCGCCAAACCGGCCGGGTCGCCCGCGACGCTCTCCGTCACGAGTTTCTGGCACACCGGCAAGTGGAACCAGGTGGAAGCCGAGGCCCACGTCGAACTGCCCGGCGCCAGCCTTGACGCCAAGGCCGAGGCGGTGCTGGGCTTCAAGTGGCTCGACCTGACGCCGGAGGCCGACTCCGACGCGAAGAGGCCGCCGGAGGCCCGTCAGCCCGCCGCCGGCCCCAAACCCACCGCCGCCGTCAGCCTGATGCTGCTGCCGACCACAACGCTCGACGTCCAGGCGCACGTGTCCGACCTGGTCAAGGCGGCCGACCTTTCGCCTTGGCTCAAGCGCAGCCTCAAGGGCTGTCGCGCCTTCGGGGCCGCCGAGGGCCAACTCGCCCTGACCATGCATCAGCAGACGCTCGACGTGAGCGGCGGCCTGGACCTGACGGACGCCGACCTCGACGTCGGACCGTACATCAAGAAACCCGCGGGGCGGGCCCTGACGCTCGATCTGGAAACCGAGGTCGCACCCGCGCCGCAGAAGTCCCTCATGGTTCGCGAGGTGAACGTCAAGGCACAACTCGGCGACTCGACGGCCCGAGCCGACGGATGGGTCCGGCTGGACCAGACGGGCCTGGCTTCGCCACTGGGCCGCGCGGCCCGCGTCGCCGCCACGCTCGAGGAGGCCGACCTCAAGGTCCACGCCGACTGGACCCACACCCCTGACCTGCGCCGGTCGTTGCCGTGGCTGGAACCGCTCTACGACCAGTGCCGGCTGGACGGGCCGACCGCCTGGTCGCTGGCCTTCTCCGGCACGCCGACCCGCGGCCGCCTTCGCCTCGACGTCAATGCCACCGACTGCCGCATCTCCGCCGCCGGACCCGCAAAGGCCGACGGCGCCGGGAACGACCGCCCGGCCGTCCTCAAACCCGCCGGCACGAAGGCCGTCGTCGGCCTGGACGTCCGATACGGCGAGGTTCCCGGCGAGATGGTCGTGGACCGGTTCGAGTTGGGCCTTGCCGGCGCCACCGCCTCGGCCGAGGGGCGATTCCTCTTCGACGACCCGCGGCTCGTCCTGCTCGAGCGCCCCACGGCGTGGGCGCTTCGCGTCGGCGGCCGCGTGCCCGACTCGCGGCTCGTCGCGTCGCTGCTGCCGGGGCACCTGGCCGACCTGAAACCCCGCGGCGCCGTGACGCTCGACCTCAAGGCCGCCCACGACACGAAATCCACCGAGATCGAATCGTGCCGCCTCACCTTCGACAACGCCCGCATCGAATGGCTCGGCAAGACCGTGCGCCTCGACGGCCCCATCGATTACAACCACCAACGTCTCAAGACCGGCGACGGGTTGACCCTGGCGGCCGGCGGGTCGGACCTGACGCTCGTCGCCTACATCGCCCATCCGAACGACGATCCGACGGGGTCGCTGCTGGTGCGCGGCAAGGCTCTGGACCTGAACGAGGCCGAGGAGATGATCCGCCTGACGGCCGAGCACCTGGCGGCCCGGAAAGAGGCCAAGCCGGCCGAGGGCGATGCCGGGCAGCCCGTCCGGTCACTCTCGGACCGTCTCGCGAGGCGGCTCCAGCGTCTGCTCGCGAGGGCACAGATGTCGGCCGAGGTCAAACTCGACCGCGTCAGCCTCGTTGTCCCCGACTGGAAGGCCCGGTACGACCTGACGGACCTGGCGGCCGAGGGCCGGCTGGCGGGCAGCCGCTTCGTCATGCCGCGCTTCGCCTGCGCGCTGAACCACGGGACCGTCGCCGGCAACATGGCCCTCGACTTCCGCCGCGACGTGCCCGTCCTGTCGGTGACCTACGACGCCCGCAACCTCAAGATGGCCGACAACCTCAAGCCGTTCATCGACTCGACCTTCCCCGGGATGCAGGTCTTTGGATCGGTCAGCACGCGGGCGACCCTCACGCGGCGTTTCGAGAAGGGGGCGTACACGGTTGGCCGCGGCGAGAACGTCCTGACCGAAGGCATCCTCGAGGGCCCCGGCGCGCCCGATTACATCACGCGGCTGCTGCCCGGACTGAAACTGACCCGATACGACTTCAACCGCATGAGCAACGTGTATGAAAACAAACCCAACGGCGACGCCGACAACCGAATGCTCTTCGACGGGAAAGCGTACGACGTGTACATCTTCGGCGTCACGCATCCCGACGGGCGGACGTCGTACCAACTGGGCGTGGACCTGTCGGTCAGCCTCGGCTCGAAGACGATCAGCCGGACCCTCGACCAGGGCAAACTGCCCCTGATGCACTACACCGGCCGCATCGTCGGCAGCCAGTTCGCCGAGCAGCAGATCCGTTACG
>Ga0307433_1001357_pt1 | contig 13649 bp, 11 predicted proteins | sample SalMarWE160210MG_FD_202166 | JGI IMG/M metagenome (GOLD analysis project Ga0307433, IMG submission 202166) | Salt marsh sediment microbial communities from the Plum Island Ecosystem LTER, Massachusetts, United States - WE1603-210 | ecosystem: Environmental > Aquatic > Marine > Intertidal zone >... | reverse complement strand
GCATTTCTATTCCAAAGATATCAACACCAGGCAGACCGTAATATCCTCTGGCCTCACCAAAGAAGACGCGGTCCATATGAGTTCCTACCCCTCCATACTCAGGAGGCCAGCCGAGCCGAAGCCATCCCCGCTTGGCAAATTCCTTACGGCAACGCATCACGTAAGGTCGGTTCTTGGCCTCAAAGTCAGCTTCTACACCTTCTATGAAATCATCGGGCCTTTCCTTAGCTAGTTCCTCGCAACCATCGAAAAATTCCTTCCTTCTTTTCTCCTCTTCCTCCGAAAGTTTAAAGTCCATCTGTAACCCTCCTTCTTGAATTTATTCCTTGAAAGACCTTACCATAGCTTATTTCCCAAGAACGCTCTATTTCTCGACCCATCAGCCCAAACCGCTCAATTTTACAACCCCCTGTCCTTCATGTCAAATGCCAATTTAGTAGCTATCAGCCTTCAGCCATTAGCCTTCAGCCTCATACTGACTGCTTTTCATATTGTTTAGTATTTCGGATTTAGTATTCTATTCTTTTCCGTCACTTTGCATTTTGATTTTTGACTTTTGACTTACTTTCGCTCTGTCATTTTACATTTTGATTTTTGAATTTTGCTTTCCTGAGATTGCATCTACCTCTTCAGCGTTATAGTATTTACCAGACCGATGACCGCAAAAGCTATAGAGTGGCTCGATAACAAGCTGCGGATTCTAGACCAGAGCAAGCTTCCCCACAGGCAAATCTTCATTGACCTGTCCGATTACCAGGATGTCGTTTCCGTTATTAAAACGATGCAAATTCGTGGGGCACCTGCCATCGGCGTCGCTGCTGCTTATGGAATCGCCTTGGGCGCACAGAAGATAGAGGCGGAAAATAGAACCCGCTTCTTCAACGAGTTTGGCAAGATCCTGGATGCCTTCGCTACCTCAAGACCTACCGCAGTCAATCTCTTTCGTGCCATTGACAGGATGAAAAAGGCTGCCCGAGGCAACGATGTTTCTGAAATAAAAGGGGGGCTCATAGATGAAGCAAAACAAATTCACGACGAGGAAATAGAGGCAACCACGCAACTCAGCCAACTGGGAGCCGAGCTCATCAAAGACGACTTTACCATACTCACCCACTGCAATGCCGGACCTTTAGCCACCGCAGGTTATGGCACTGCCCTCGGGGTGATTAAAGCAGCTAACGAACAGGGAAAGAGAATAAGCGTAATCGCCACCGAAACCCGCCCCCTGCTGCAGGGAGCAAGGCTCACCGCCTGGGAGTTAAAGCAAGAAAATATTCCGGTAACTTTAATCACCGACTCCATGGCGGGCTATTTTATGAGTCGGGGCAAGATAAGCTGCGTTATCGTCGGCGCCGATAGAATCGCCGCCAATGGCGATATCGCCAACAAAATCGGCACCTACACCCTGGCAGTGCTGGCTAAAGAAAATAACATTCCCTTCTATGTCGCTTGCCCCACCAGCACCATCGACCCATCGCTGTCTTCAGGAGCGGAAATCCCCATTGAGGAGCGAAGCCCCGAAGAGGTAACCCACATCCAGGGAATCCCTATCGCCCCGGAGGGCGTAAATGCAGCCAATCCCGCCTTCGATATAACCCCCCACAAATACATAGCCGCCATCATCACCGAGAAAGGTGTAATAAAGGAGCCCTATGTAAAAGGGCTGAAACTAGTTGCTTAAAATGATACATAATTCACAAGGAGGTAATTCAACTATGCCGGCTCCACTTGAGGATATAACCGTAACGGATGTCTCACAATTCATCTCTGGACCTTATTGCGCAACGCTTCTTGCCGAGATGGGGGCAGAGGTGATAAAGATAGAACCTCCTGATGGTGACCCAATGAGAGTGCTAACGGCAGCCATTGACCCTAAGCTTGAGTCACTCTTCTGCGCCTTAAACAAAAACAAGAAGGGAATCACCTTAAACCTTAGAAGTGAACAGGGGGCAGAAATATGCCAGGAGCTCGCATCAAAATCCGATGTGTTCGTTGAAAATCTCGGCCCCGGAGTAATGGAAAGGTTTGGACTTGGATATGACGAATTAAGCAAACTAAACCCCAGACTCATCTATGTCAGTATAACTGGATTCGGGAAAAACGGACCATTAAAAAACAGACCATCGTTCGACCTGATAGCACAAGCGATGGGCGGGACAATTCCATTGGTGGGATTGGTGAGGGGTAGACCAAAAATGTTCCTCGGTGACATAGTTACCGGGGTATACTCCGCTCTCGGGGCGATGTATGCCCTTTACCATAGGGAAAGAACTGGCAAGGGACAGCTTGTAGATATGTCCATGCAGGACGTCGTCTACTCTATTAACATTGGTGTATTTACCCATACTATGCTTGGCGAGGGAAAGCCTGAGCAAATTGGATTCAGCTTCGAACACTATCCACCCGGAATAAGGATACCATTCTACGGAATTTTCCCTGCCCAAGACGGAAGGATAGCAATAGCCGCGGTGACGGATAAACAAGCACGCAGGTGCTTCAATGCCCTGGGAGTGGAGGAACTTGCTGATGATGAAAAATTCTCAAATTTCTTTGCCAGATTCATGCATGATGAAGAGCTGCTCAATATGGTGAGTGAATTCACCTCCAGGATGAAACGGGATGAAATCGTCAAAAAGCTTGTCGCAGCAAGAGTCCCCTGCGGACCGGTATACGAGTCCACAGAAGTAGGAAAAGACAGCCAGCTTAAAGCCAGGGATATGTTCCATGAGGTAAAGTATAAGGGATTTAAATTCCCGCTGCCCGGGGTTTGTATTAAGCTTCCAGAGTCCCCTGGGGCAATAAACTCCCCTGCTCCAGAGCTCGGTCAGCACAATGAGGAAATTCTCTGTGAAATGCTAAAATACCCAAAGGCGGAGATTGAGAGGTTAAAGAAGTCAGGGGCGGTTTAGCAAGATGAACAACAAATCACGAAAATGGCAGCACCCCGGCGGCAAGCTCCGGACGCTGGGCGTCTCGAGATTCTGCCGGATTTAAGGAGATAAAAGCACCCAATTCGCTTAACAGGATATAATGAGACCCATGAAGTAATACTCGAAAACCACAGGTCATGACTTGAAAGGAGACCTTTATATTGAGGGATGTCTGGCAAAATGAAGTTCAACTTACCCAAGAGCGTCTAGCACACCTCCTGGAACATCCTGAAATGAGGGGGCAAGAGAATAAGCTTGCTGAGACGCTACTTGGACCCGACATAGTAATCCAGTCACGAAGTGACGAAACTGTCAGATTGTTTCACCGCTTTTATGGTGGAACTTCTGTAGGAGATAAATACCTCTGCGTGGTGGTAAAATATCCTCAGGAGGGTGATGTTTTTATTATCACGTCATATTTCACCGCGACAATTAAAAGGGGAGGAGTTCTATGGAAAAAGTGAGAGTCTGGTATGACACTGAAGGCGATTTCCTTGAGGTGATGTTCCAGCAGAAGGAAGGCTACTTCCGAGAGACGAATTCTGACCAGGTGATGCAAAAAATAGATATGGAGGGGCATGTCATAGGATTCTCTATCTTGAAGGTCAGTGCCTTAAAGGCTAAACCCCTTAGCATCGACTTGGTGGACATTGCTAAGTAGACAAACCCAACCTGGCGGCTCGGAAATGAACGATAGCCCGCAAAAATGGCAGCACCCCGGCGGCAAGCTCCGCGAGCTTGGCGCCCTAAGATTCTGCCGCATTTAAGGGAAGCAGTAAACGCCTTCGAGGTATAATAATGATATGTCCATAACCAGAGAAGAGGCTCGCCAAGAAACAGCCAAACTGGTTGCCAAATATCAGAAGCTAACCCCAGCAGCTATCAAAAAACATACCGAAGCCGATACCCGTCGTATCTTTATTATGCCCTTATTCCAAGCTCTGGGCTGGGATGTATATAGCCGAGAGGAAGTTGCCGAGGAAGTTAAAGCAGCTAGTGGGCGAGTGGATTATGTTTTTAAGCTACATGGCGTCTCTCAGTTCTATTTAGAAGCTAAGGCTTTGCGTGCCGAGTTGACCAAGCCTGAATATGTCAAGCAAGCGATTACTTATGCTTACAATAAAGGAATTACCTGGGCAGTGCTTACCGACTTCGAGGGATTACAGGTGTATAACGCTCAAACAGGGCGCCTTTTTATAAATCTTTCCCATGATAATTACCTGAGAGATTTTGATGACCTGTGGCTTCTGTCTCGAGAATCGTTAGAGAACAACATACTGAATGAAAAGGCTGAAAAATATGGAGCCCTTCTTCCAAGACTAGGGATAGAACAGCGACTTTATAATCAGCTCCGCCAGTGGCGCGAAGACCTTTTTACCCAACTCTACCGCTACAATCCAAACCTGAGTTTCAACCAAGTAGATGAAATCATCCAACGATTCTTCAATCGGCTCGTCTTTATTCGCACTTGTGAAGATAGGAGAATAGAAGACAGAGTATTACTAGGTGCCGTGCATGAATGGCGTAGTAAGGGACGCCAAGGAGAACTTATCGAAACATTGCGCCGCATCTTTCGAAATTTTGATGGCTGCTATGATAGTGACCTTTTTGAAATTCATCTTACCGACCAAGTCTTTATTGAAAGCGCTATCATCGAGGGCATCATCAATGGGTTGTATGAAATTCCGGGAGGCATGGCCAGCTACGACTTCTCTCTTATCGACGCTGATGTGCTTGGTGCAGTTTACGAGCAATATCTGGGACATGTAGCCACTGTAGCTAAACAGCGAGCAAAGAAAGCACAAATTCGCATGGATTTAGGGTACCCGGTAGAACCAACCTTTGAACTTACCGCTAAAAAGGAACGCCGCAAACAGCATGGCATTTACTATACTCCCAGATTTATAACCAACTATATAGTCAAGGAAACCGTAGGGCGTTTCCTTGAAGAGAGCAGCTACAATGAAATACTCAATATGAAGATTCTAGATCCAGCCTGCGGCTCAGGCTCTTTTCTAATCCGCGCTTATGATGGACTCTTAAATTACCATGCTTATAGGCGTAGCAAATCCGTTCCCGAGCTTGACCAGTACGAGCGATTGCCTATTCTAACCAAAAACATTTTTGGCGTTGACCTGGATATGCAAGCTGTTGAAATAGCCCGCCTCAATCTATTATTGCGTAGTCTGGCAAAACGGGAGACACTTCCAAGCCTTGCTGATAACATTCGCCAGGGTAATTCCCTCATTTCTGGCACTGAAGAAGAGCTAAGAAAATACTTTGGCGATAACTGGCGAGAAAAGAAGCCCTTCAACTGGGAGCAGGAATTTGAGGATATTATGGCTCAAGGTGGCTTTGATGTCGTGATTGGTAATCCACCGTATGTAGGTTTCCATGGTTTTATGGATCAAAAAGATTATCTCAAAAATGTGTATGAGTCTGCTCAAGGTCGGTTTGACGTATACCTCCCATTTATTGAAAAAGGTGTTGGGCTTTTAAAGGAGGGCGGACTTTTAGGGTTCATATGCCCAACCAATTTCACGAAGAGGCAACATGGCCAAGCCTTAAGGAAATTTTTGAAGAGCAATTGTAAGATTTTGCAGATCGTAGACTTTCAGGATCAACAAATCTTTGAGCAAGCACTAAACTACACGGGTATTTTTATTCTTGAAAAATCCAAAACTATTTCTAAACACCTCGTAACATACATCCCTGAGAAAATAGATGGAGCGCGACTTTCCGTAGAACAGGATGCCCTACAAGATGATGGATGGATATTTAGGCATAAAACATATGAACAAATCGTGGCTAAGATTGAAGCACAAGGAAATATGCCTTTGGGCGTGTTAACAGAAGGTATTTCAGAGGGTATCGTGACTGGGAAAAATCAGGTGTTCCTCCTACCTGTAGATATAGCTAATAAGCTAGGACTGGAAAAAGAACTTTTGAAGCCAGCTATTCAAGGAAGGCAGATTCAGCGATATTTTCATGAACCACCGGAACATGTGGTTATATATCCCTACCGGAGTAAGGAAAATCACACTGAGCTTATCCCAGAAGAGGATTTGGCGCGTCTTTTCCCGATAGCTTGGGAGTATCTGCTCTCCCGTAAGCACAACCTTACGGGGCGAAAATACTTTGATAAATCCGCAAAAGCCTGGTATGAATTATGGTGTGAGCGCACCTTTTCTCAACAAGCAACCAACAAGATAATTGTCCCAGAGCTAGCTTCGTGCAACAGGTTTGCTTACTGTGAGAAGTCTATATTCTACTTAGATACAGTTTGTGGGATCCTCCTCAAAAGTAAAGATACTAGAGCCTATCTATACTTACTGGGTCTTCTGAATTCATCCCTCTTAGAATTCTATTACAAAAAGACCACGGTCCCTAAAGCTGGAGGATTTTATATTTATAAAACCATGTTCTTAAAAAAGCTCCCCATTCATCTTATTATTGACTTTGATAACCCCACTGAAAAGAAGATGCACGATGACCTAGTAGCTCTGGTAGATAGAATGTTGGAGCTAAACAAACGCCTGGCACCTATCCGCAACACGCCCTGTAATGAGCGGGACGAACTACTTAGAGAAATAGACCGCACCGATAGTGAGATAGACAACCTGGTCTATGACCTATACGGACTGACCGAAGAGGAAAGAAAGATAGTAGAAGGAGGCTGAAAGCTCTCTGCTGAGAGTAGAGTTTGAGAATCAAAATAATGCACAAAGGGGTATTCTGATGCCTACTGGAGATTTCGCTACTGGGTCTGACGGTAAACTTGTAATTAAAGCGGGCCCTTGGGCAAAAGATAAGCTATTCTATATTAAGCGATACTGCTACATCCTCAATGTCGGCATGAAATATAAATGGCCAATTCGAACCTATATAGACCTATTTGCTGGGCCAGGGAGATGCATTATTGAAGGAACAAAGGAGGAAATCGATGGCTCGCCCCTAATAGCCTTGAATCGCGAAGTACCATTCACGCACTATTTCTTTAATGATATAGAGCCTGGTCTCATTGAATCCCTTCAGGCACGAGCAAAATCATTTGATTCTGTGACTATCAGTTACTTCAGTAAAAATTGCAATGAGCTCATAGATCACTTATTACTGAAGTTGCCATCCCATTCTTTAGACTTCTGTTTTATCGACCCAACTAATTGGCAGATCAATTTTGATTCTATACGGAGGCTTACAGAGAAAAGGCAGATGGACATTGCTGTAACCTTCCAAGTCGGAGCTATGAAGAGGACTGCCAGTAATCCTCCGCAAGATTTGCTGGATTTCTTTCCTGATTCTAGCTGGCAGCAAGAATATGAGGAGGCTAGGAAAATGCACAGAGCAACAGGACGTGTATTACTTGATGTTTATGAACAAGGGTTAAGGAATCTGGGGTACGTTGCGATAAAAGACTATGTGCTCGAGAAAAATAGAAGAAATGTGCCACTTTACCATTTGATATTTGCCAGCAAGCACCCCAAAGGTGCGGAGTTTTGGGACAAAATTGCTGGGCGCTCAGAAGCAGGACAACTGAGAATGGCAATGTGACATGTAGGAGAATCATTAAGAGAAAAATGGCAGGTTTAAGGATTGTTCTCCATGAATACCAGTTATTAGATGACACCACAAATCTTTTAGCCCAGCAGGTCGGAGATGGCTCTATTATCAAGAGATTTGATAAAACGCCTCCTCCCATTAAGCAAACAAATGTCATATGTCCTCACTTCCTTGAATTGAAATGGGCTTATGGCTGTCCATTTGATTGCGCTTGGTGTTACTTAAAAGGGACTTTCAGATTCTTACCCACTCGCACAAGACCGGTGATTAAGGATTATGAAAAAATAGAATTGCATGCCAGAAGATTCCTCAGCCAAGTAACAACGCCTGAGATACTTAATACAGGCGAGATAGCTGATTCTCTAATGTGGGAAGGCTCGAACAAGGCATTTTCCAAATTTATTATTCCTATCTTTGAAGAACAAGATAGACATAAAATACTGTTCGTTAGCAAGTCCGATAATATAAAGAATTTGCTGGAGATTAATCCTCACAATCAAGTCATTGCTAGCTTTAGCCTTAATGCAGACAACGTGGCCCAGAGATGGGAAAGAGGTGCCCCATCGGTTAATAGAAGGATTGAGGCTGGACGAAAACTTAGCCAGGCAGGCTATGAAGTGAGGATACGGATCGACCCTATAGTGCCTGTAGAGGACTGGAAGATACATTATACAAATCTTATTGACCAAATTTTCACGAATTTTGTCCCAGCACGAATTACACTCGGTTCACTTCGAGGACTGCAGAGCACCATCAATGGAAGCACAGACAGAAGCTGGGTTAAGTATTTAGATGAAAGCTCTAACTGGGGTAAGAAGATCAAATTTGATACCCGCTATGAGGTATATGCCACGATTATTAACCAGCTAAATCAAAAGTATAATTACAACGAAGTCGCCCTTTGTAAGGAAACTCTGGCAATGTGGGCAAAGCTGGGGATGGACTATAAGAAGATTAGGTGCAACTGCGTGTGGTGAAATTTGAAAGAGATTATTTTTCGGCAAATAAAAAGCGGCCCCTGCGAGCGACTAGCTTACAGCTAGTTTATGCCACCTTCCGGTAACACACTTAACGCAGGACTTACCCGCTACTACAAATATAACACGGTGATACTGACTCCGTCAAGATGTTTGTGACACAAAAGAGGAAACCCTGGCAGTGCGGGCAAAGCTGGGGATGGACTATAAGAAGATTAAATGTAACTGCGTGTGGTGAGAGGTGCAACACCAAGCTATATGGTATACTGTCAGTAGCTTGTGGGTGATGTTATGAAGGAAATATTCCTGGAGATTCAACTAGAACCCCTACCTGAGGGGGGATTCTTGGCTACTAGCGATGAACTGCCCGGGCTGGTAGCTCAAGGACGGACTGCCACAGAAACCGTGGAGATTGCCCAGGATGTGGCTCGTAAGCTCATTGAGTCCTACATGGAACATGGTGACAAGCTCCCACCCAAGCTCCAAGCTGCTGCTGCTCCCGTGAGTGTCAAAGTCCGCATTCCAGTGAGCATATCCTGATGGGAAGGCTGGCTGGATTTAGCGCATAACAAATACCAACTGAGGGAAAGCCTAATGCTTGGCGCAAAGCTGGAGGTGGGTTACAAGAAGATTACAATCTCGGGGGATTAACTTCTGCCCTTGACATGCCTGGCGAAATCCTCAAAGGCCTCCTTTGTAGTATACTTAAATTTATAATTTAGTTCTTTCTTCAGCTTTTCATTACTGGCAATCCAGGGATAGCGGGTCATGTTTATTGCTGGGGTTGGATTTCCCGTCAGAAATTTGATACGCAAAAACCACATTATACTGTTGAACGGATACAGCACGGATGCCGGTAACTTTAAAGGCCGGTTGCCGAGGATGCGCAGCATCTCGTCAAAGGTCATGGTGCCATCAGCAGCCAGATTGTATGCCCCTTCTTTCCTATTCGACAGGAGTTGATAGATAATCTCTACAAGGTCATCTTCATGTATGAACTGAAACGGTGCAGTATCTTGTGGCAGCATCGTCACCTTCTTTCTTAGATGCCACACAAGCGGGTTATCCCATCCAGGACCCACTACGAAACTTGGTCTTATAATAGTCAGGCATACATCAGGGTGGGCTTCCCTAAACTCTTTATAGATAAACTCCAGCTCCTTTTTGTTTTTGGAGTACGTGAAATCGTCATTTCCCCTAAGCGGACTGTCCTCTGTCAAAATAGGCGGGTTATCTTTATGAAATCCATACGCGGTAGTAGAAGAACAACATAAAAGCTGGCCCACGCCAGCCCTGGCGCATGAATCCAGAAAGTTCTTTGTCCCTTTGATATTAATGTCCTCCATTAGCTTCTTCTTATGTATCGGCGTTACAATAAACGCAGTATGGATAGCACAATCTATGCCCCTTATTAAGAGTATTGGGGACATATCGGCCCTGACATCATGTTTTATAAACTCCAGTTTTTTCGAGGTATATGCAGGTGGCTTTACATCAATTCCTGCAATGCTTTTCACCTCATCCTTTTGGTCAAACAGAGAGACAAGCTTGGAGCCAAAATAACCTGAAACACCGGTTATGAATACATTCTTCATAAATAGGGCCCCCTATCCTTACTCATGTGTCACCCATCTATCTGAACTAGATCAGAGCCTGGACGTACGAATTGCCCTGGCTCCTGGTCAATAAACGCGCAAATGATTGGCAGAAGCGTCCTTTATGACATAAAGGAATAAGTAGTACGAAAGCGAAGCTAACCAGGCCTTTCGCCATCTATCAGCCTTTATATTAAGTGAAATAGAGATAAGCCGTGAATGCCGCAGTGAGGGCGATAAGAGACAGACAAACTGCTAGCATTATGCGATACTGTCGGTTAATCTTCTTCAGTGCTTCTCCAGTCGCTCTCATTGGCGCCCTTAGTTCAGTCCACTCCTCCTCAGGTATTGTTTCATCGTCGTCCACTTTCATTATCTTTCCCCTGAATTCTTCGAAAGGAGGAGGAGCCTCCATCTTCTTCCTAGTGGCGAAGTAAAGGACTAGCCCGATTATTGCGAATAGCACGCCCAGGGCTACTGAAATTATTTCCCCCATAAACAGAGAAACTCCCATCTCTGTTGCTACCTGCGTACCAATATAGTATGTTAGACCAACAGCAAGGGCAGCACTGAAGACTATTGCCAGGATTGGGGCAATCATGTGCACTTTAAATGGGCGTTCGATGTCAGGCTTCCGTTTTTTGAGCATGATAATGGACATCATCAGCACAATGTAGAGAACAAGCGACGCTACACATGCTCCGGCACCCAATATCATGACCAGATTGGGGGCAATAACAACAAAGAATAATATAGCCACAAATATTAATGCGTTAACAGGTGTTTTGAATTTCGAGCTCAGACGTCCAAACCATCCTGGTATTACTCCCTCCCTACCAGTAGCATAAAGGGTCCTTCCTGTCTCACTTAGATTGGCATTGAGTGTTGGAGGATGCATACCCACAGCGGCAGCAAGGGCAATCATGACAATGGCGAAACCACCGACACCTGCATATTGAGTTGCTAGGGCAACAGGTGCTTGAGGATCACCCAGAACTGAAGCAGGCGCTAGACCTAAAGATATACCAATCACCCAGGCATTCACCAGGAACACAAGCATAACGGAAATAAGAAACCCCTTTGGCAGTATGGTTAGGGGATGCTTAACTTCGCCAGCCAGTGTACCTCCCAGCTCCGTTCCAACAAATGCCCAATAAGCCAGTCCCACTGCCATCAGAAACAGTAACGGGGTTATTCCCTCAGCGAAGAACGGCTGTTTGTACAATTCCATTTGAGTGTGTGGCATCGCCACTACCCCCCAAATAATCAAAGCGACGAACATAAAGCCAAGTAAGTAAAATTGCGCTCGGGAAAAAATCTTCACTCCAAGAATGTTTATGACGCACACTGCAACCACCAGCAGGCAGGCAATTAAAGCATCTGGAAGGACAGCTAATGCTGGTATCAAATGTTTTATATAGTATGCAAAGGAAAGGCTCTCCGTTCCGCCACTGCCCAAAATCAAGGCGAGCATCGGCAAGAGCATAAGCATCAAAAGGAGATTTGCCACCCCAGGTGGAAGGCCATATCGTATGCTGTATATCGGACCCCCGGAATAAGGAAATATGGTTGCTATCTCCGCCATGCTCATTACCACAACCAGAGATATGGCGAAGGCGATAAATAATACGAGTAAAATGCTGGGGCCGGCAATCGATGCAGCCATGGGAACGAAGATCATCGTCCCACAACCTATGGTAAGCCCGGTATTGATTAGGACAAATTCGATAAAGCCTATCTTTCTTACAGCCTGGGTCTCTTCAGCTGGTCTAGAAGTATCCAACTTTTATCCTTTTACTGCGGGCTTTCGAGGTTCCTTATAGCTTTTTTCTAACTTATTTCGCACTTTATCAAAAACAATGCTTTATAGCAATACCCCATCAAAAGAAATCGAGTATGAAGTGCACCAATGTATAAACGGGTTTCGTAAGTTCAAAAAAAGTTAATTCCAAAAGCGAAGGTAGGAATTATTGGCAGGCTTTGCCCAAATGTTTTTCTTTACGAGGTCTTCCCGAGAAGGGTGCGCGATACATGCCCACGTATGCCCTTCTTTGGTATATCATTCAGGTCTATTCCCTTCTTCGCTCTCAAATAACGATTCCTTCCATGATAATATATAACTCCTACAACCATCCATACTACGAAGAGAGCAAAACCAGGTGGACTTTCCACTCCAAGTGCGAATATGAAAAAGATACCAAATAATATAGCTAAACCTGGAAGTAACCAGACCCAGAGTCCTTTTACTCTAAAGGGTGCTTTCGCATAAACATCAGGCATCCTGCGGGGCAATAGATATGCAGCGATAAGTATCGGAATAAGAAGGACGATAGAACCAATAGATGCAGTTACACCGAGGATCTCCAGCGAACCCGCTCCCATAGGAAGGGCAGACAAGGAAATAAGGTACATAGCAAGCAGACCCCAGTGAGGCGTCCCATACTTTTTATTCACTGCAGCTAAAGGCTTGGGGATTACCTCATCATCAGCTAAAGCTAAGAAATACCTGGAGCCATACATGTACGTGGCATTCAAAGTAGTCGCCATAGCCAACAGCCCTCCTCCAACAATGAAGAATATCGCCAGTGGACTGGAAAGGAATCGTTCCGCAGATATGGATAAAGGTTGATTTGCGCTGATTTCCCATGGAACCACACCTACAGCAACCAATCCGATAAGTGTGTACAACACGATAACCATGGGAATTGATAGGGCGAATGAACGGGGTATAGTTCTTCCAGCATCTTTTATTTCAGCACCCAGGTCTATGATGTAGTTTGCCCCCATGTAGGCAAAGAAAAGGAAGCCGGCGGCAATGGCAACGCTTCCAATTCCCTTGGGAAACAAGGGGACCAGATTGGAAGAGTCAATATTCGGTATGCCACCACAGATATAGGTAAATAAAGCCGCTATCAGGACGAAAAACATAGCAATCTGCACCTTACTGGCAATTTTTATGCCGAGGAGATTTATGAGGAAGAAAAAGGTTAGCGCAATCACTGCTATGCCTGCTCTGGGCAGAAATGGAAAAAGCACCTGAAAATAATCTGCAAATGTATATGCATAAAGTGGTAATCCACCTAGAAGTATTCCCATCATGATTCCCCACACCCCCATAAACCCCCAGAACGGAGAAAATATCCTGCTCGGGTATCTAAAGCTGCCGCCAACCGTGGGAAGCGCAGAGCCGAGCATACCAAGCGGGAGTACAGCAAATACCATGGGTAAAGCCGCTATGATGAATGCAATAGGAACTGCTGAACCACTTATTCCTATGGCTATGCCGGTTAAGGCAAAAATGCCAGCACCGACCATGGCTCCTATCTCTATGGACACTGCATCCGCTAACCCCAATTCCTTCTTGAGTCCTAATTCTCCTGCACCGGCCCCTTTTTCCATTACATCGCCTTTCATTGCTTATTGTTACTCGTGATGAGTGCCACCTGGAATAAGACTAAGTGATGAGAGTTTTTGAAAATAAATTTCTGTTTCAATGCTACCTTATTGGATATAGGGGATTAAATTCGTGCTAAAGAATTTGTGGAATGATTTTGGTAACTTGTTATAATCATGTTCTTCTTTGATAA
>Ga0307433_1001354_pt1 | contig 13672 bp, 12 predicted proteins | sample SalMarWE160210MG_FD_202166 | JGI IMG/M metagenome (GOLD analysis project Ga0307433, IMG submission 202166) | Salt marsh sediment microbial communities from the Plum Island Ecosystem LTER, Massachusetts, United States - WE1603-210 | ecosystem: Environmental > Aquatic > Marine > Intertidal zone >... | reverse complement strand
TATTCTCAGCAGAACCAAATGGGGTAAGTGTAGAAGCAAGATTGATGCAAATTGTCATTCCTAAGAGAATAGGTGCTGGATTTATTTTCATTTTTTCACTTGTGTTGATAATCATAGGGATGAAAATGATCGCAACTGAGACATCTTCTATAAATGCTGCACTGATAGTTGATGTAAGACAAATTACCCAGAAAAATCTTCTAGTATTGGTGCTAAATTTGGTTGTTATTCTTCTTGCTATTTCTTGAAAAATTTTTTTTTCTTCTAAGATTGCTACAATGGTGAATAAGGATATTAAAAAAAAAATAACTGCCCAATCTACTGATAGAAATAAGTCTTCCATTGATACAGGCTCTGTAGACAAAAAGTAAGTTGCTGCTGCTGCGATAAGCATTGCAGCCATAGAATAAAACAAAAAATCAATCTTATCCCTAAAAAGTGCTATAATGACTACTATGAAACAACATATTACTATTATCTGTAATAATAACTCCATCTTTCTGATTAAACCTATGTTAATAACTTAAAAACTATAATAAATAAGAAAATAAAAAAAAAAATTAAAACTTGATCTATTTTGTTCCTTTCCATAAACCGTGGATATTACAATATTCGCGAGCCCACATACCTTCTGGATTAGCAACGGTAAAGGTTGCTTTAGGTTCCATACCAGGCTTCAAGAATCTTCTTTCATAGCATCCGTCCTTACAGATTATCTCAATCCACATGATATAATGCTCAGAAGTCATTGGATGAGGAGTACCCATGCTAATACCTATGTCAACGGTAATCTTATTCCCGTTCACCGTGATCTTTGGCACATGTTTCTCACCTTTCCAGTCCGCTGTTTTCTCTTCCATTAATTTCATAGGTTTTCCGCAGCAAATCGTTTCTGGAGCAGTGCCGGGGTGAAGAATCTCTATAACTTTTCCACAAATTTCGCAATGGTAAATTTCTTTTTGTTTCATATCAAATCATCTTTTTGCGCTACAATATAGATTGTAGTTCCATCTAAAAATAGATTCTATCCTATTTAATTATTTTGTTTAAATTTTATAATATTGCTTAAATCGTTTAGAACTCTTCACATTTCTTCATGAAATATGCTCTGGGATGGCCACATGAAGGACATTTCCAATCATCTGGAAGCTTATCCATTTCTACTTCATAACCACATTCTAAGCATACCCAAACGACCTTTTTTCCACGCTTAAAGAATGCATCGTCACCTATTAACTTTAACAATTTTCCGTAGCGTTCTGCATGATGCTGTTCTGCTCGAGCAATTGCTCGGGTTCTCTTTGCGACCTCAGGATAACCTTCTTTCTCAGCTGTATTTGCTAAATCGGGATAGAGCGTTTGCCATTCCATATTCTCACCTTTTACGGCTGATTTTAAATTTTCGATGGTATTTCCGTATGTGGTTGGATATTCTTCGCAAACCTTAAAATCATCGAATTTTTCTTCCTTCTTAAAATCTTGTAACATTTTATAAAACCAAGTACCGTGTTGCAGCTCTTGCATAGCGGTCTCTTCAAAAATCTTTGATATTAAAGCATAACCATCCTTTTTTGCGACTTTAGCGAAGAAAGTATACCGATTACGTGCTTGGCTCTCCCCGACATAGGCGGCGAAGAGTTTTTTTGGAGTTTCTTTCATAATTTCACCTTATTTTAAAATTATTTTAGATTAATTGAATTATAACTATATCTAAATAGTTATATTTGCCCATTTAATAATAACTCTTTCACTTATAATTTAAAGATGTAACAATATATTTAAAAAAAGAATATTAGGTTCTAAGATATTTTACGGCTGAATCTATAGCACTATCGATTGTGGGATATCCGAGTCGTAACCATGCTCTAATCCCTCCTACTAAATTCCTAACATCACTGAACCCGGCTCTCACCAAAAGTTGGGCTGCCATAAAAGATCGTCCCCCAACAGCGCATAAAACTACGATCTCTTTATCTTTATAGGCTTCTAATTTTCCCAAATCACTCATCAACTCTCCTAGAGGGATTAGTTTGGCACCTCTAATAATGCCTGTTTCCAGGTACTCATTGGGCATTCGAACATCTACTATTACTGCCGGTGAATCATCACCACCAAATCTTTCATATAGTTCCTTGGCATTAATTTCTGATAAGGCAGGCGCGTCTGGTCCTCTTAAAGTTTTTCTTGTCTTTTTTTTTGTTTTAACTGGCGCTTCGACCTCATCTTTGGTTAATCTTCCCTTCTCAAGTATCGCCAGCAATTTACCTTTTTCTTTTCCTAAGTGTAATAAATTTACACCTTCATTAAGTTGCACATAGGCTTCTACACTAGATTTAAATCCGGGGTCAGACGCATATATTTTTAATTTTTTACCTGGAGGCAACTTTTCAAGTCCTTGTATGAGAGCGTTCAAAGGACCAGGACAGGAAATACCACACGCATCAACTTCAATGAATTCATCTGTTTCAATAGTTTTTTTCTCCATCATATCTTCAATAATTTCCTCCGGTGGTCCGCATGCTTCAGCTAGTTCTTGGATTGTTGCTTGTGCGGTTTTTAATAACTTATAACCCCCAGTCAGATTACGTACACTTTTGAATCCTTCTTGAAGCAATAATCTCGTTGCTAAATAGCCTCTAAATCCTACCTCACAGAATACATAGATATTTTTATTTTTCGGAATCTTACTAAGTTTATTTCGCAAATCTAAATCATTGATATTGAGGGCATTTTCTATGCTCCCAACTGCAAATTCTTCAGGTGTCCTCACATCTAAAAAGAGACTATTATTTTGTTGAATATCTGGCAAATCCTCCCAATGCCATATGGGATGATCCCCTCGTAGTACATTTGCGGCGACAAATCCCGCCATGTTTACTGGATCTTTTGCTGATCCAAAAGGTGGAGCATAAGTAAGTTCTAATTCTTCTAAGTCATATACAGTTCCCCTAAACTTGATTGCGGTCGATAATACATCTATTCGTTTTTCTGTACCAGGGCCACCCATAGCCTGAGCTCCCAGAATTCTCCCGCTCGGAGTTTCAAATAATAATTTCAATGTGATTGGAATCGCACCAGGATAATAACCCGCATGGTTATTTGGATGGATATAAATTTTTTCATAAGCAATATCCGAACCTTTTAATTGCTTCTCGCTTAATCCAACAAACGCAACTGTAAGATCAAAAACTTTCAGTACGGATGCTCCTAATACTCCTTTATATGTTGAATCTCGTCCAGCAATATTATCTGCGGCAATCCTACCTTGCTTATTCGCTGGACCTGCAAGTGGAATGGCAGTAGGTTGATTTGTTAGATAATTTTTAGTTTGAACAACATCCCCTACAGCATATATATAGGGATCAGATGTTCTCATATGATCATCAACAACAATATGGCCTTTTGGTCCAATTTCTAATCCAGAGTCTACAGCTAATTTATTCTCTGGTTTCACACCAATCGCCATAATAATCATATCCGTTTTAATTTTTTTCCCGCTTCTCGGAATCACATAATTACATTTTTGATCGTCACACTGAAACGAATCAACAGCATCCCCTAATTGCAGGCACACTCCATTTAAAATCAATTCCTGGTGCACAAATTGAGCAATCTCTTTATCTAAAGGGGCTAAGACTTGATCAAGCATTTCAACAATTTTCACTCTAATTCCTTTTTTTTTTAGGTTTTCTGCCATTTCTAATCCGATATACCCACCTCCGATTATCGTTGTATGTTTTACTTTATTTTTTTCAGCAAATTCTTTAATTTTCACAGAATCGGGAATAGTTCTAAGAGTAAAAGTTGGTACGTCCTCTAACCCCTTAAAAGGAGGTACTATAGGAGCTGCACCTGGAGAAAGAATTAAATAATCATACCCTAACCTATATTCTTTGTCATCTTCTAAATTTTTGATAGTAATTGTCTTTTCATCACGATTAATGGATATTACTTCCTGCTTTATTCTTACGTCAATGTTAAAACGATCATAAAAATCTTTAGGGGTCATCAATTCTAATTGTCCTCGTTCTTTAATGACGTTACCTACATAATATGGTAAACCACAATTAGCAAAAGACACGTATGAACCCTTTTCAAGAACTATAATCTCATTATCTTCCCTTAATCTTCTTAAACGAGCTGCTGCTGAAGCTCCACCAGCAACTCCGCCGACAATAATAACTTTTCTCATTCTAATTATCTTAATTTAAAGAATAATATAAAAAAGATCATTATAAAATATTGTTTGGATTAAATTCTTATTTGCGGAAGATTAAGTATTTAATTCTTTCAATTTACAATCTAAAAACACTGTTTTTATTTAGATAAATTGTAATTTTTTAGAAATAACACTAACAAATTAAATAATAAAGAGGAGTAATTTTTAGTTAAACTTCTTGTTTTATGAATTACCTAAAATAAAAGGATATGTTAAAAAAAATGTATTTGAATATTACTCTTCATCCAAAATTATTACAGAGTCCAGATATAAATCGTATTTCTCTTCCTCGTCATGATCAAGAATAACAACTTTTTCTACATCATTCGTACCTTGGACTTCTAAAAGTTCTGATTGATACAACACTTTTACATCAGAAGCTTTTAGTTTCATCTTTACTTCTTGAGATCCAGGCATCGATTTAGCAGAAGTAAGTACAATAACTCGTCCCGTGTATTTAGTTAACTCTAATGCAAGTTCCAATGATCTGTCTCCATAATCTAATACTAAAACTCTCTTATCTTTTAATTCTGAAAGTTCTGGAACCTTTTTATAGACACCTTTTCCAATAAATTCTTCTAAACCAAGGATAACTTTAAGGTTAGGTACACTACAAGAAGCTGCGATTTCAACATCAGAATTAGTACCCAGCCTATAATTATCGATTGCTGCTTTCAGAGCGTCTGCACCTAAATTAGAGCAATGCATCTTAATCGGGGGTAAACCATCTAATTCGTCAGCTATATCTGTTCTAGTTATTTTATAAGCATCGTCTAATTTCATACCTTTAGCCATTTCTGTTACCATTGAAGATGTGGCAACAGCAGAGCCGCATCCAAAAGTTCTGAATTTGATGTCATCAATAACATCCTCACCTTTCTCATCCTTCTTTACTTTTATAAATACTTCCATCAAATCCCCGCACACGGGGTTCCCAACACGTCCCACACCATCTGGGTTCTCTATAACCCCTACATTGCGAGGATTTCTAAAATGTTCCATTACTTTCTCAGAATACTGCGTAGATTTCATTCTTTTTTCTCACCTAATTTTATTCTTCTTTTAATAATTCAGGAGGCGTTAGGGGTGATAATATGCGTAATCTTTTTACAACTCCAGGCAAAGTTTCAATTAATTTATCGATATCAGATTCTTTTGTTGTTCTACCTAATGAGACTAATAAACTTCCATGAGCTTCTTCGTGGAGTAAACCCATAGAAATTAGTGTATGAGACGCTTCTAACGTTTTTGAACTACAAGCAGAACCGGTGGCAGCAGCTATTTTATGTTCTTTTAATCCTAAAATTAAAGATTCTCCTTCAATGTAATCAAATCTAAAATGAGCATTGTTAGGAAGTCTTTTTTCAGGATGACCATTTAAATGTGATTTTGGAATTGTCTCTAAGACATTTCTAATTAATTTATCTCTCATTACTTTTAATCTCTTTGCTTCCATTTCCATTTCACGTTTTGTTATCTCTGCAGCCTTAGCAAAACCAACTATTCCTGGAATATTTTCAGAACCAGATCGTAATCCTTTTTCTTGTCCACCACCAATAAGTATTGGATTTACTCTTACTCCTTTTCGTAAATATAATGCGCCAACTCCTCTAGGGCCATAAATATCATTTGAAGAGAGTGTAATTAAGTCTATGGGTGTTTTTTGGACATCTATAGGGATAACACTTTCACTTGGAATCGCATCCGTATGAAATAAAACGTTATTTTCTTTTGTTATTTTACTAATTTCCTCTGTTGGCTGCAATGACCCCACCTCATTACTTGCTGTAGTGATAGAAACTAAAATGGTATCGTCTGAAATTAGCCTTTCTAACTTATCTAATCTAATTATTCCAAATTGATCAACCGCAACTCTACTGACTCTGAATCCTAGTTTTTCTAGGTATTTTGCAATATTGTGAATAGATATATGTTCGATTTCTGATATGATTATATGCTTCCCTTTTTTCTGATATTTTAAAGCTGCACCAATTAAAGCTAAGTTATTTGATTCTGTGGCTCCTGAAGTGAATATAATATCAGATGCATCTGGTGCGTTAATAAAATCAGCAACTTTCTTTCGAGACTTCTCTAAAACGTCAGTAGCAATGTCACCATCACAATGAAGAGAAGCAGGATTAGCAAATTTCTCTCTGAAGTAGGGCATCATTTCTTCAATAACCCGTTCATCCACGGGTTTTGCCGCTTGATTGTCTAAATAATAACTCATTCAATTTACCTCTTTTTATCTCTATTTTTACTTTTTTTTCTTAAAATAAAACACTAAATCTTCCCCATCTTTAAAGAACTCTACTATTTCTGTATCAGTCCTTTTTGCCCATCGAGTTAAATCCTCTTCTGCGGCAGGATCATCTGCCAATACTTTAAAGCATTGACCGATTTCTAGCGATTCTGAAAAATTACGCACCTCAAAAAGTGGTTCTGGACAAAATAAACCTCTTGTATCTAGTTCCCCATCATACTTTATCTTCTTTTTTTCATCAGCCAAATTAAAAACCTCCTTGTAAACACATTCATTCAAAATTGAACAATATTTTGAGTGAATAATTCTTAATAATTGGTTCTAATACTAATAATTCACCTTAAACAATTAAAGATTCTTCTTATAATTTAACGAAGAATCTCTTTTAATGAACGTATAAAATTAAATGTATTTTAAATCAGTTTTATAAATTATAAACCACATAGGATTTTCTTCTATTTAATTCCAAGAAGAAGTATTATAAAGAAAAAAATGTAAAAAAAGTATCTATTTTCCTGCTAATTTCTTAATATGCTTAACACCATCGACGGCATCTTCAGCGAAGTCATCAGCGCCTAGTTTTTTTGCAAGTTCCATATTTAATGGTGCGCCTCCAACAATTAAACTAACTTTATCTCTAATACCTGCCGCTCTTAATGCCTCATCCACAACCTTTATCTGTTCCACTGTCATCGTAAGTAAGGAGCTTAAAGCTATAATGGTTGCTCCCGTTTCTTTGACCTTTTGTACAATTATGTCTTCGCCAACATCCATTCCAAGGTCAATAAGTTCAAATCCTGAGCTCAAAAGCAAGGATGCGAGAATATTTTTGCCAATATCATGATTATCCCCCTTTACTGTCGCTAAAATAATTTTAGTCTTGTCTTGCGATTTATCCACAGCAGCTAAGGCTGGCTGTAATACCTTAAATGCTTCTTTCATGGTTTCACCGGCCAAAACAAGCTCTGTAAGGTAGTATTCCTTCTCTTCATAACGTTTACCAACTTCATCCATCCCTTTCGTTAAAGCATTTAAAATGTCAAATGGATCTTTTCCATCTGCTTCTAACGCTTCTTTAACGGCATCCGCGATATCATCTACTTCTAATTCTATAATAAGTTCTGTTAATTTTTCAAAATCCACTAAAATTTACCCCATTTTTTATGTAATACTTTAGATTATACTTTAAATTTTATAAATATTGAAGTTGTTAAAATTTTTTTGAATAAAAGTCGAATTTAATTTTTTGAATTTGACATTTTTGATAAAAACATTTAACATTAATAGATATTGAAGGGAATTTAGAATGTCAATACGCTATAAGAATTAAAATTAATGAAACTTTCTCAAAAAAGAGAGTAGAGGGAAGCGAGAAAATCAAAAACCTAAGTACAGGTTTAAGATTTTGGGATAAAATTTAGGTATTTTTACCATTTTTAATTAGGAAATTAGGGGATATTATATTTTTACACGAAAACGATCGTGCTATTTTCACGCTTCCCTCTAATCACTTATATTATAAGCTCATATATAAACTTTTTTTCTTTAATTCAACTTTATTTATATTCCAGTTCCTTTGAAAATCTATAATTAATATTTTAAAGGAAACATTATTATTTAGAAAAGAATCTCAGAAAGAAATTTTTATGGAATATAAAATGTCGAAGAAAATTTTAGAAGATCAACCTAATTTAGAAGACTCTGAATTATCAGATATCGTTTTTGACACAAATATGATATTAATAGCAAAAAAGCTTACCAAGGATTATGAAATTGGTGAGTATATAGTCAGAGCAGTAGATAATGTATCCTTAGAAATTATGAAAAATGATTTCATTGTGATAAAAGGTCCCTCTGGAGCAGGAAAAACTACTTTATTAAATCTTCTTGGTGGTTTAGACAATCCAAATTCAGGAATTATTATCTCAAATGGAATAAGAATTACAGATATGGGAGAAGAGAGTTTAGCTACATTTAGATTGATAAATTCGGGTTTTATCTTTCAAAATTATAATTTGATTAGCACATTAACTGCAGAAGAAAATGTCATGTTTCCCATGAGTTTAACAGGGCTAAGCCTAAAAGAACAGAGAGAAAAAGCTGTTAAGCTTTTGAAAAAGGTTGGACTTGGAAATAGAAGAGAGCATCTACCTTTCCAATTATCTGCGGGTGAACAACAAAGAGTAGCAATAGCTCGAGCATTAGCAAATGAGCCTCCCTTCATTTTAGCAGATGAGCCTACTGCTAATTTAGATAAAGATACTAGCATTTTTATTAGGGATATCTTTAAGGATATGAAAGAAAATGAAAAAACGATAATAATAGCTAGCCATGACGAGTTTTTAATCGAACTTGCGAATAGGGTAATCACTTTTGAAGATGGTCATATAATTAATGAAGATTATCTGCCAGAAAAGAATATTATAAAAATTTAATGGTGATTGAGAAATTTCACTTGATTTTGCGTTTAAAGATATCTATCGAAAAAAAGACATATCCTATCCTTATTTAGTGGTATTAGTATTAATAATTTCAGTTACTGAGTTCTTAATTTATTTTACTTCCTCTATTGGTTTAAACAACTTTATCCAATATAGTTATGTAAACGAATTTTATTTTTCAGGCGGAATTAATATAATTTTTACTGATTTTAATAGCTTAATTATCATATTAATGATGATTTTGGCGTTTATTGTTGTTATTGTGATAAGTAGTACCTTAATTATCTCCAAGAAGCGTGACATCGCGATAATGAGGGCGCTAGGTTCATTACCACGTAAATTATATAGTTTTTATTTAACTGAAGTATATCTCATCTTTTTAATTGCATTTATAATCGGTATAGTTATTGGAATAATTTCATTTGCTATATTTGCATTTAGTTTTTCGTTTACCAATATTTATATGCAATTCCAATTAGATTTTGTATATACTCCCATTTTGTTTTTCTCATGCTTAGGGGGTATTTTTATTGTACCTGGATACATATTACGTAAAATAGGGAATCAAAAAATTGTGAAGAATTTCTCTAAGGATATACCTTATAACTATAATGCATCTAAAGACCTGACATTCATCCCTAAATGGTTATCATTAATAAACCTAAATTTTAAAATGTCTGTAATTAATTCTATAAGGAGGAAAGGAGAGTTTAAGAGATATATTATAGTTTTCTCTATTATATCATTAATCATTTTTACTTTAGGTTTAGGAACTATAGTATTATACACCTCTTCATATGAATGGGTTAGGAAATCACAAACAGATAACCTTATATTAATTGGACATAAGGATGTGGTTCAAAATTATTCTTTAATGTATGAGATGTTTCAGAATCCAGCTATATTTATAGATAATACTAGTATTAACTTCTTACAAGAGGATTACTTATTTAATATCTCATCCTTAGATGATTTAAATACCCTTTCAGAGATTGAAGATCAAGAGTATCGACTTATTAACTTTTTAGAAGCGGAAGAAATATCTGGAACTCACATTTATGAAGATGGAGGATATTTATATGTAGGTCAGAATAGAAAAGGGATTTTTCCAGTTATTGGTGTTAATCAAAGTGATAATCTCCAAAATTTTGAAATCGAGGGTGATTTTATCACACTACAAGGGGTATCGAGTTACTATGCGGTCATTGGAGATGGTTTAGCCTATAACTTTTTTGACTATCCTTTTGATCAGGCTATTCTTTTTGATCAATTAGGTGAAATATTTGAAATATCTGGTGTTGTTATTGATAGTCTCTACAGCGGCTATGCAACTTATATTGATATAGATAAATTCCGTACTAATATGAATTTAACTTCAAACCAAGTAAATCTAGCATTTATTAAAGTAAATTCAGAGGGATTTGATAGCATTCAAGGTCAGCTTGAAAGCATTATTAATGCTTCTTTAGGAGAGCAATTTACATATCTAAAAATGGATCATATATTTACTGAAAATCTTAATTTCATTTCAAATCTAGCTCTGTTTCCATCGATTTTAATAATAATTTTGAGTGTAGTTGCGATATTATCTCTCTATAACTATCAAAAAGGTGGAATAATGGAAAAAGTAAAAGATTTCCTGATTATGAGAGCGATTGGTTCTAAGAATAAATCAATAAGAAAGATTTTGTTCTTAGAGGCTATGTATGTTATAATACCTTCTCTTGGTGTAAGTTTGGGAGTAGGTATGATATTAAATTCAATTATAATATTTGAAAGAGTATATTTGCCCCATATCTTTATACCTTTTATCTTTATAGGCTTTTTATTTATCATATTCGGAATATTTAATGCTCTTAGTCTTTTTCCTGTAATGAAAAAAGTCAAGCAATTTTCAATAAAGGATTTCGAAATGTATTAGAATATTATTTTATGAAAAAGATTAAAAATATAATTAAAGATGTAATATATATAAAGATAATTTCAAAATAATTCCTATAAATCAATAATGACGGAAGAAGCTAATCTTAAAAAACAACTTGAAAGGCTACAGTTAGAATTAAATAAAAAGGAAGGAGAGATCGGTGAATATTTAGATAAGATCGAATATTTAGAAGATGAAATTATGAAATTGGGAGAATTAATCCCTGATAAAAAATCAAAGAAGCAATCTAAAAAGACAAAGCAATCAAAATTAAGTATCGAATTAGAAGCCAAAGAAAGAGAAATTAGAGATTTAAAAGATCGAATGGGATTTTTAAGAAAGGAGAAGATAGATGCTCAAAAGGAACTTGAATCAATCAAAAGTTCAGAAAGTACCTCATCTTCCGTTATTAGAGTTGAGGATCTGAGGAATAAGCAGCCACTTAATATATTAGTTAAAGAATTACAAGATAAAATCAATAAACAAGATTCTCTTATCAAAAAGTTAAGAAGAACAGGAAAAGGAGAAGAACATGATGATCTTGAGATTGTCGATGAGAAAGATAGGGAAATTGAAAATCTTAAAGAAGAAATCTTAAAATTAAAAAATTTTTTAGAACAATCTGCTATTACAAAGGATCAAAAAAAATCAGAGAACATTACTAAGGATTTATTAGAAGATCTTCAAGATACTTTGACCAAAGTCAAAAAACAAAATGAAAATTTAAAAAAGAAATTAGAAAAATATGAGAAAAAAAGTTCAAAAGGAGCAAATGATAAGGCGTTAATGTCTTTAACAAGCGAATTAGAATCAAAAAATGTGCAAATCAAGGAATTAAAAGAATTAGTCTCATCTCTTAAAGAGTCAAATGAACCACTACCATTAGATCAAGTTGTGGAAGAATTACAGAATAAACTCAATAAAGCAAAAGTGAGGATTCAACTTTTAGAAAGTCAATCAAAAACACCTCAAATTCAAACTACTCCACTTCAAGCAAGTTCTCCCGGAGAAATTGATGGAAAGCTAAAAATTCAACGCGAAATGGCCAGTTTTTTACAGCAACAATTAGATGAAGCAAAAAGAAATCTAAATATTAAAGAAGAAGAGATTAGCACAATAAAAAATGAAGCAATTCGTATAAAAAAGAGTTATGAAATCTTAGAAAATCAAATGAAAGAAAAAGATCAAAAAATATATGACCTAAGAAATGAATTGAACTCATTTAATATTAAAAATCAAACTCATTCTGGTTTAGATCAAGTTGAAGACCATAATATTGCTCTGAGAATAGAAGAACTTAAAAGTATAATTGAAGATTTAAAAAAACAGAATGTTCAACAAAGATTAGAAATATCACAGCTAAGGAAAAGTATATAAGTCACTGATTTTTAATGGAATTGATTATTTTAGGGTCAGCAGCAGCGATACCAGTACAAGAGCGTAATTTACCAGCAATTGCTTTAAAATATAAGAATGAACTTATTATATTTGATTGCGGTGAGGATATCCAAAGGGGCATTATTAATGCAGGTTTGAAATTTAATAAACCTCTCAAAATTCTTATATCCCATTTTCATGGAGATCATATAATCGGTCTCCCTGGGCTTTTATTTCGCTTTGGTTTAATTGATAGAAATGCTCCATTGTTTATATTTGGCCCTCCCAACCTTTATCTTTACCTATATCTTCATAGAAAAATATTAGGACTTAAAGCAAATTATCCCCTAAGGGTTTTTGAAATACATTATAGCCAAAATAAACTGATTGAATATGAAGATTTAGAATCTGAACAACCTCATGGTGAATATCAAATACAAAATAACATCATTTTTGAGAATACAAAATATTATCTCAAATATACATTAGTAGATCATTCGGTTTTAACATACGGCTATAGTTTTTTAGAAAAGCCAAGAAATGGAAAGTTTAATCCTACTCGAGCAAGAGAACTGGAAATACCTGAGAGCAGCCTTTGGAAAAAATTACATGAAGGACAAAGTATTGAGTTTGAAGGAAAAATAGTTAATCCTTTAAAAGAAGGAATTGTTGGACCAAAAAGAGCAGGTAGAAAAATAACTTATTCTGGAGACACTGCCCCATGTGATAACTTAATAAAACTAGGAAAAGATTCTGATATTTTAATACATGAAGCTACCTTTTCAAAAGAATTATCTCAAATTGCTGTTGAAAAGAAGCATTCTACTTCAATAGATGCCGCAAATGTTGCAAAAAAAATGAATGCTAAACAATTAGTATTGACTCATATCTCTTCGAGATATCAAGAAGATGCGATAAAATTGTTAGAAGACGCTAAAAAAATTTTTCCAAATAGCATTTTAGCAAATGATCTTCTTCGAATTGAGCTCAAATAGAATAAATTGATTGAAAAATACTATTTAAAAAAAGAACTAAAAAAATGATGCTATTTGCCTCCTGCGATGTGAGGCAAAATTAAAACGTCTGATTCTTCGTTAATTACAGTGTTTTCATCTGCCTTTTTCCCATCTACAAGGATACCAAAATATTTTCCTTCCAAATTTAATTCTTTAAGTAAATCCTTAACTAACATTTGTTTTTCGGTCTTAAATGTTTCATACAAACCCGTTTCTAGAAGTTCGGCAATCTGTTTTATTACAATCACCCTTTTTTTTTAACTACATTTTAATTAATTAGAATTAATATTATTAAAACTCTTTTCATATTTAAAACTATTTCTATAATTCTAAAAGTGTTTTTCTGAATAAAATATTAGTATATTACCATTCACTTTTAGGCTATTCTACTGTTAAGTTAAATAGTATAATTTAGAGATGCGATAAATAATA
>Ga0307433_1001350_pt1 | contig 13675 bp, 12 predicted proteins | sample SalMarWE160210MG_FD_202166 | JGI IMG/M metagenome (GOLD analysis project Ga0307433, IMG submission 202166) | Salt marsh sediment microbial communities from the Plum Island Ecosystem LTER, Massachusetts, United States - WE1603-210 | ecosystem: Environmental > Aquatic > Marine > Intertidal zone >... | reverse complement strand
CATCGGGCCCGGGGCGAGAGCATCGCCTTCACGAACGGCTGCTTCGACCTGATTCATGCCGGGCACATCGAATACTTCGATTTCGCCGGCGGCCAGGGCGACGTGCTCGTCGTCGGGTTGAACTCCGACCGGAGCGTCCGCGCCCTCAAAGGACCGCAGCGCCCGATTTGTCGTCAACGGCAGCGCGCCCGCGTGCTCTCGGCCATCGAGGTGATTGACTACATCGTCATCTTCGACGAGGACACGCCGCAGAAACTTATCGAGGCGGTTCGGCCCGACGTGCTCATCAAAGGCGAGGACTGGCGGCACAAGGGCGTTGTCGGCCGCAAGGCCGTCGAATCATACGGCGGTCGCGTCGTGCTGGCGCCGCTTGTCAAGGGTCTGAGCACGACCGACCTGGTGAACCGTATCCGAGGCGGCGGGGCGGGTGCCGCCAGGCCGCCGAAAGGAGGATCGTCATGATCGAAGCGATCCGGGCGCACCTTCGGATGAGTGCCGACGTGTGTTCGCAGATGGCCGACGAACTCGCCGAGCCGACGGCCCGGGCCGCTCGTGTGCTTATCGAGGCCGTCCGCGCCCGGCACACGGTTTACGTTTGCGGCGACGGCGGCAGTGCTGGTCAGGCTCAGCACATTGCCGGAGAGTTCATCGGACGGTTCCTCAAGGAACGCCCCGCCCTGCCCTGCGTGGCGCTGACGACCGACACGAGCGTCCTGACGGCTATCGCCAACGACTACGATTTCGAGGACGTGTTCGCGCGGCAGGTCGAGGCCCTTGTCGAGGAGGGCGACGTCCTCTGGGTCCTGTCGACGAGCGGCAACAGCGCCAACGTGCTGAAGGCCGCGTCGCTTGCACGCAAACGCGGCGCCAAGGTACTCGGCATGGCCGGACGGGACGGCGGGAAGTTGAAGGAACTCGCCGACGTGGCGCTCTGTGTGCCCGCTGACTCGAGTCCACCCATTCAGGAAGGGCACCTGGTGCTGATCCATATCCTTTGCGGGCTGGTCGAAGAGGGCGCCTTCGCGGAAGCGGCACCCGAAGAACAGGACTGATTTCTCATGGCCGACGCTGCCGTATTCCTGGACCGTGACGGCACCCTCATCGAGGACGCCGGGTACGCGGCCCGACCGGAGCAGATCCGCATCCTCGGCGGGGTGGGTCGCGCCCTGGCCGACCTGGCCCGGGCCGGGTACAAGTTGATCGTCGTCACGAACCAATCCGGCCTTGCACGCGGGCTTGCGACCGAGGACGACCTCGAACGGTTTCACCAGGCCCTCGACGAACAACTCGAGATGCTCGGCGTCCAACTCGACGCCTACTACGTGTGCCCCCATCATCCCGACGTCGCGGATTCCCCGCGGCCCGACCTCGTCGTTGAATGCGAGTGCCGCAAACCGAAGCCCGGGCTCATCCTTCGGGCGGCGGAGGACTTCGATATCCACCTGTCGGCGTCGTGGACCGTCGGCGACACGTGGCGGGACATTGCCGCCGGCCACGCCGCCGGCATCAAGACGATCAAACTGCCGGCCGACCCCGACCACGACTTTGCCCGTCCGCCCGACGTGGCCCCACCCACCGCCGAGGCCGACGATCTGGCCGGCGCCGCACGCATTATCCTCGGCATCACAGACGCCGAGGCAAACGGGGCGGACACCGAACCGGAGACCGGAATCGAACCGGCCCTGGAGCCTTCGGACGACCTCTTCCAAGAGACTGCCGCCGAGGGAGGCACCCAACCCGAAAACGCCGACGCCGGGGTCCAGATCGACGACGACGGCATCGCCCCCAACGATGTCGAGGAGGCGCAGGAAACCGAGATGCCCGAAGACCTCGAGCCCGTCGACACTGCCGAACAGCCCCCGCCTGAACTGGCGCCCGGCCAGGCGGAACCCGAAACCATTTTGGAGCAGCCCGAGACCGAGTCGCCGGACGTTCCCCCCTCACCTGCCGTCCCGGACCGCTGCGCCCGTTGCGGTCGGGACATCTCCGAGGCGGACCTGGCCGACGGCAGCGCCGCCGAGCGCGACGGGTTCCTGCTCTGTGCCGAGTGCCTGTCGCTCCAGCCGCGCGAGCCGGCCGACACCCCCGCCGGCGACGAGACCGATCTGCTGCGATCGATCCTCGTCGAACTGAGGCGCTTGAACCGGGCACAACGGACGCCGGGCGTGACGTGGCTCAGGCTGCTGGCGTACGTCGTCCAGGCGGTGGCCCTCTTCTGCGGCCTGGTTTTGGGATTGGTGGGCGATGACAAGACCTTGTACTTCCAGATCGCCGTCTTCCTGCAACTGGTCGTCGTCGCGCTGGTCCTGTTCGAGAGAAAGCCATGACGCTGGCGGTGGCGCTGCCGAACTGGGTCGGCGATGCCGTCATGGCGACGCCGACGTTGCGTGCCCTTCGGGCGCGTTTCCCCGACGAACGTCTGGTGGCCGTGGCGCGGCCCTACGTGCGTCCGGTTCTGGATCCGAACCCGTGGACCGACACCTTTGTCGAGGCCGACAAGTCAGCCGGCGGTTTCCGAGCGGCCGTGCGGGCGCTGCGCAGCGAATCCGTCGACACGGGCGTCCTGCTGCCGAACAGTTTCCGAAGCGCCTTGATGTTTCGGCTCGGTGGGGTTCGGCGGCGCATCGGCTATGCCAGGGGCGGGCGCGGGTTCCTGCTGACCGATCCCCTCGAACCCAAACGAAGCGGCGGCCGGTTCGTCCCCACCCCGCAGATCACCTACTACCTGGCCCTGGCCGAACGCCTCGGCGCACCCGTGGACGACCGGCGCATGGAACTCGCCACCACCGACGAGGACGAGGCCGCTGCCACGGCGGCGTACCAGACGGCCGACCTCGACCCGGACGCCACGCTCCTGCTCTGCCCCGGCTACGCCTTCGGACCGTCGAAGGCCTGGCCCGTGCCGCACTGGGGTGAACTTGTCCGCGGCGCGCACGAGCGGTTCGGCCTGACCTCAGCCGTCCTGTGCGGCCCGAAGGAAGCGTCCGTTGCCGCCGCCGTCTCGGATGCGGCCGGGGGGTGCGCAACGTTCTCCGACAAAGGCATCACGCTGGCGTCGGCCCGCGCGGTCGTCCGGCGCGGCCGTGCCATGGTGACGGTCGACAGCGGCCTGCGGCATTATGCCGCGGCGTTCGAGCGGCCCGTCGTCACGCTCTTCGGGCCCACACACGTGGGGTGGACCGAAATCTGGTACCCCGGAGAGGTTCGCCTCCGCGGCGCGGTGCCGTGCGGTCCGTGTCAGGAACCGGTGTGCCCGACCGGAACGACCGAATGCATGTGGAAGATCAAGCCGGAACAGGTGCTCGACGCCCTGGCCGACGCCCTGGCGCGCGACAGCGGCGTTGCGGCCCCTTAGCCGCCGGGCTTGCCTGGCGCGTTTCCGCTCTGAGTTGAGGCACATCATGCTGAGCCGCGACCAACTCGAAGCCATCCGCGACGGACGCGAGACGCCCGACGACCTGGCGTCGATCGTCATCCCACACTACCAGACGGCGGACCTGGCGAGGCTGTGTCTCCGGGCGATCCGCCGCCTGACCGACCACCCGTACGAAGTGATCGTCGTCGACAATCACAGCCGCGACGGGTCGCTCGATGCCCTGCGCCGGGTGGAATGGATTCGGCTGATGGAGCGCGGCCCGGAGGTCGAGGCCGAAGCCGTCTACGCCCACGCCGGCGCCATGGACATCGGCACCGCCCGGGCCCGAGGACGCTGGCTTGTCAGTTTCCACACCGATACAATTGTGCGGCGGGAAGGTTGGCTCGGGGCGATGGTCGCCCGCCTCAAGGCCAACCCGAGGGCGGCCGCGCTCGGAGCCGGAAAAATTGAAACCGACCCCGGCTGGTACCGTGCGATCAAACGCCTCTGGGACACGCACCGGATGAAGTCGGCCGCCCGGCGGGCCGCCGGGTTGCCGCCCGATCCCCGGCATGAGCCCAGGCCCTGGTACCCGAGGTCGTACTGCGCGGTGTACCGGCTGGACCTGGTCCGCGAACTCGGCCTGAAGTGGCAGCCGGCGCCGGGTCACCCGACCGGCGACCTGCTGTATCGCGGCCTGGTCGATGCCGGATACGAGGCCGTCCGCCTGACGGGCGAGGAGATGCACGCGTGCGTGGCGCACGTGTCTCACGCCACGGCCCTGCTCGGTCGCGGCGGCATCGGGCATTGGCGCGGAAACCGCAAGGTCCGGCGGGCCCTGCGACGCATCATCGACACCGACCTGGCGCAGGAACTCATGGGCGACGATTCGCTCGACCGGTAGGTCACATGGCAACGCTGGAGATCCATCCCGACTATCGCACGCTGCTGGAACGCGGGGGGCTGGCGACGTTCGATGCGCTCTTCGCGGCAGGCGAAGCCGAGCGGGTGGACGGCCACCGCTTGCGTTCGGTGTCGCGCCTTCACATTCCGGACGCCGACGGCGCGGAGGTCGTCGTCTATCTGAAACGCCGGTGGCGACCCAACGCGCGGAGGTCGTGGCGTGACCTGCTCCGTCTCACGTGGCCGATGCCGGTCGCTGAACGCGAGTGGACCAACGCGATGAGACTTGTCCGTGCGGGCATTCCGGTAGCGGCGCGTGTGGCCTGGGGCCGCAGCGACGACGGGGGCCGGCCGCGCACGCTCGTCGTGTTCCGTGAAGTCGCGGGCCCGTCGCTGGCCGCGTGGCTTCATGGGGTGCGGCAGATGCCCCCTGCCCCTCGCCTTCGCCGCGCGGTGGCCAAGGCCGTGGGACGAGCCGTCCGCGCGCTGCACGACGCCGGGTTCTCGTTCCCCGACCTTTACGGCAAGCACCTGTACCTGGAGAACCTGGAGTCTGGCCGGCCGCGCGTTGTGCTGATCGATGTGCAGCGGCTCCGCCGAGCCACGGCCGCGCGCAAGGCGAAGGACTTGGCGGCGCTGTGGGTTTCCACGGGCGGCCTAGGCGCGTCGCGGTCCGACCGCCTGCGCGTGTTGGCATCCTACCGCGGTCAGCGGAACCTCGACGCCGCCGGCCGCGCACTGATCGGCAAGATCGCACGGGCCGCCGCCAGGATGCCCGGCCGCGGCCGCGACCCCAACCTGATTGACGCACGCCGGACCGCGCCCCCGGGCCTCGTTCCGCCTGCCGACCAGCGCGCGGTCGAGGTAGACGGCGGCCGGCTGCGCATCAAGGTAGCGTTCCGGCCGATGCTCGAGGCGGCGGGACTCATGACGCTCGACGCCGTCATGGCCCTGGAGGGCGGGGAGACCTTTCGCGTTGCCCCCGGCCGGTCCACCGTTCGGCTGGAACTGGACGACTCGGCGGGCGGCAGGCGAGCCGTGTACGTCAAGCGGCACACGGGGGTGCCGTGGCGGACAAAACTCCGGCGGACGCTCAGTCTGAACCCGCCCATCTCGTTTGCGAAGCACGAGGCGCGGGGCATCGTACGGCTGGCCGACATCGGCATTGCCTCGATGCAGCGTGTGGCCGTCGGCGAGGAGGTCACCCACGGCGGCCGCCGCGAACGCAGTTGCATCATCACCGAGGAGATTGCCGGCGCCACCCAGGCCGATGACTACGCCGAGGCTCACTTCTCGGGCAATCCGGCGGCGGAGCAGGTGACGGCCAAGCGGCGACTGATTCACAAGATGGCGGACCTCGCCCGGCGGCTGCACGGGGCGCGGTTGTCGCACCGCGACTTCTACCTGTGCCACATCATGGTGCGGCCGCTTGAAACGGGCGAGACCGTCCTGCACCTGATCGACCTGCAGCGTCTGACGCATCATCGGCGCGGCATCGGCGAGCGGTGGGTCGTCAAGGACCTGGCCGCGCTGCTCTTCTCGTCATGGCCGTCACCCGCCACGGGCATCCGGTCGCCGGTCTTCACGCAGACGGATCGGCTGCGTTTCGCCCGCGCCTATTTCCAGGCCGACCGCCTGGCGACGGCGCACAAGCGGCTACTGCGGAAGGTGGTGGCCAAGGCCAGGCGTATCGCCCGGCACGACGCTCGGCGCCGCGCGCGGAGGGGGACGAGCGCGTGAAGATTGGCTTCCAGATCGAACATCTCGACCCGGCCCGCGGCGGGGCCGAGACGTACGTCCACCGTTTCGCCCGGGAACTCGTGGCGGCCGGGCACGACGTGCACCTGTTTGCGGCCGATTTCGGGGCCGAACTTGAAGGGGCCGTCGCCCACCACGTGCTCCAGCGCGGCCTCAGCCGCCCGGAACGGGACCTGCGTTTCGCCCGCGCTGCTGCCAAGGCCGCACGCCGGGCCGACCTCGACGTGGTGGTGGCGGTTGGCCGAACCTTCGGCGCGAACGTCCTCCAGCCGCACGGCGGCACACTCCCCGGGAGCCGGCGGCAGAACGTGCGGCTGCTGGCGAGCCCGACCCTCCGCCGCCTCAAGCGAGCCTTCGACTGGCTCAACCCGCGCACGCGGATGCAACTTTGGATCGAACGGCGGCAGCACGAGGCCGACCCGCCGCCCGAGGTCATCGCCATCAGCAAGATGGTCCGCAGCGACATGCGCGAGTTTTACGGCGTCCCCGACGAGCGGTTGCACCTCGTGTACAACGGCGTCGACACCAGGCAGTTCAGCCCCGAGGCCTGCGAGGCCGTCCGTGATGAGACGCGGGAGGCGTGGGGCCTGGCGCCCGAAGAGACGTGCTTCCTGATCGTCGCACACAACCTCCGACTCAAGGGCATGCGCGAACTGGTCGAGGCGGGCGCGCGGCTTGACAAGGGCAAGCCGTGGCGCGTCGTCGTCGTCGGAAAGGGCAGCCCGCGGTCATACGTGGAGCAGATCGAACTCGGCGGTTGCGGCGGACGGTTCCAGTTTGCGGGCCCGCTGGCCGACGTGGTGCCGGCGTACGCGGCGGCCGACGTCTACGTCCAACCCACGTGGTACGACCCGTGCAGCCTGGTGGTGCTGGAGGCCCTGGCCTGCGGGAGGCCGGTCATCACCACGCGCCTCAACGGCGCGAGCGAACTGATGGAGAACGGCCGCGACGGCCTCATCCTTGAGACCCCGGCCGGCATCGACGCCCTGGTCGACGCCATGCGGGAACTTCTCGATGCCGACCGCCGCCGCCGCATGGGTCGCGCGGCACGCGAGACGGCCGAACGGCACCCCATCGAGCGGAACTTCGAACAGATGATGGCCGTCTTCGAGAAGGCAGCCGCACGCAAGGAGGCACGCGGCGGATGATCTCGCTCGTCGGCACGCTTGCAGCACTCATCGTCGGCGGGTACCTGTGCGGCTCGATCCCGTTCGGCTGGCTTATCGGCAAGATGCGCGGCGTCGATATCCGCGAGCACGGGTCGAAGAACATCGGTGCGACCAACTGCGGCCGCGTGTGTGGATGGCCGTGGGGCGTGCTGGCGTTCCTGCTCGACGTCGCGAAGGGGTTCGGCCCCGTCTCGGTCGCGGTGATGCTGACAGGCGGCCTGGCCCGTGACAGCGGGCCGCAGACCGTCTGGCTGCTGAACGTCGTCGCGGCGGTGGGTCCGATCCTGGGTCACACCTTCCCCGTGTGGCTGAAGTTCAAGGGCGGCAAGGCCGTGGCGACGAGTCTGGGGGTGCTGTTGGCGATACCGGTGCTCTGGTGGATCGCCCTGACGGCGCTCGGCGTGTGGGTGCTGGTCGTGGCGGCGACGGGGTACGTCTCGGTGGGTTCGACGGTGGCGGCCCTTGCCTTCGGCGGCATCTACGGGGGGTACTACGGGGCCGAGGTGTTGGGGGAGTACCTGCCCGTGACAGTCTTTGTGGCGGGGATCATCGCGCTGGTGATCGTTCGGCACAGGTCGAATTATGTGCGGCTGGCGAAAGGAAGCGAGAACCGCGTGTGGGGGAAGAAAGACCGTCGCCGTTCCGGCGACGGCTAAACAAGCGACGTCGCCAACGCGACGGGCAATAGCCTTAGCCGCCGCGCTTGCGCGGCGCGCTGCCCGCAATCCCGAAGGTGGCATGGCCACGCAAGCGTGGCCATGCCACCCGGCTTGAACAACACACGGCCGTGCAAGACCGGCCGTGGCACACCTCGAATCCTTCCCCGCATGCTATCCGCGGAGTTTGCGCACAAGGATTTCGCGGACCACGTTGGGGTTGGCCTTCCCGCCCGTCTTCTTTTTGGCCATTCCGATGAGGCGTCCGACGGCCTTGTCTTTGCCCTCGGCGAAGTCCTGGGCGGGTCCGGGGTTCTCGGCGATGACCTCATCGACGATTCGCTCGAGTTCGCCTTCGTCGCTCGTCTGGGCGAGATCCTGTTCTTGAACAATCTGCCAAGGTGACTTACCTGTGTCTATCGCGATGCGAAGGACGTCGCTCCCGGTCTCTCGGTTGATGTCCCCCGCTAGAACCATATCACTGACTGCGGCAATGTCGCCGGCTTCGATTGTGATTTGTCCGATTCCGATATTCTGCTCGTTCAGGACGCGCATCACGTCCTGCATCATCCAGTTCGAGGCGGCCTTGGGGACGTTGGGATCTGTTGGGGGCTTCCTCTTGTGCAGCGAGACCACATCCTCGTAGAAATCAGCCACCTCGCGGTCAGCCGTCAGGACGCCGGCGTCGTATTCGGGCAGACCGTACTGCTCGACGAATCGCCGGCGGCGCGTCTCGGGCAGTTCCGGGAGGGCGGCCCGAACCTCGTCCACCCACTTCCGGTCCGGCACGACCGGCACCAAGTCCGGCTCGGGCAGGTAGCGATAGTCGTGGGCCTCTTCCTTGGACCGCTGGAGGAACGTCTGTTCCCGGTCGTCGAGCCAGCCGCGCGTCGATTTGCCCAGATGTTCGAGGGTGTACCCGTCCGGGTCATCCTCGTATTCCTCGCGGTGACGGGCGATCTCGAAGGCCACGGCCCGTTCGACGGCGCGAAACGAGTTGAGGTTCTTGATTTCGCTGATGGGCGTGTAGCGCGGCGTGCCGTCGGGTCCCTCGCCGATCTTGAGGCTGATGTTCGGTTCGCACCGCATCTGGCCCAATTCCATGTTGCAGTCGCCCACGCCCAGGTACACCGCGAGTTGCCGCAGGGCCTCACCGTAGGCTCGGGCCTGAGCGGCGGAGTGGATGTCGGGCTCGGAGACAACCTCCAGCAGCGGCGTGCCCGTACGGTTCAGGTCCACCACGCTGTAGTTGCCGTCCTCGGCGTGCATGAGTTTGCCGGCGTCCTCCTCAAGATGGACGCGGATGATGCCGACGCGGAACGTCTTGCCGTCAAGCGGCACGTCGAGATACCCGCCGACGCCGAGGGGCTGGTCGTACTCGGAGATCTGATAGTTCTTCGGCAGGTCCGGGTAGTAGTAGTGTTTGCGGTCCCATTGGGCGAAGTCGGGAATCGTCCCGCCGAGCGCCAGGGCCATGCGGATCGCCAGTTCCACGGCCCGTTTGTTCATGACCGGCAGCACGCCCGGCATGCCCAGGCACACGGGGCAGACGCGCGAGTTGGGCGGGGCGTCGTACTCGACCGCACACGCACAGAACATCTTCGTCCGGGTCGCCAGGTGCAGGTGCACCTCCATGCCGATGGTCGGGATGAGACGAGCGCCGCTCATGACGCTCCCTCGCAGACGGGCGGCGCGCGCGAGGCCCAGTCGGTCTCGCGTTCGTACATGCGGGCGATCCGGAGCAGCCGCTCTTCCGTGAAGACGCCCGAGAGAATCTGCAGCCCGACCGGCAGTCCTGCCTCCGTGAAGCCGCACGGAACGCTGATGCCGGCGATAGCCGCGAGGTTCGCACTGGCCGTGTACACGTCCGAGAGGTACATCGTGAGCGGGTCGGCGGTCTTCTCGCCCATGCGGAAGGCGGCCGTGGGGCTGGTCGGGCCCATGATGCAATCGACCGTCTCGAAGGCCTCGTCGAAATCGCGCCGAATCAGCCGCCGCACCTGCAGCGCCTTCTTGTAGTAGGCGTCGTAGTACCCGGCGCTCAGTGCGTAGGTGCCGAGCATGATGCGGCGTTTGACCTCGTCGCCGAACCCCTCCTCGCGGGTCCGCATGTACATGTCGATCATGTCGGTGTGGTCGCTGGACCGGTGTCCGTAGTGGACGCCGTCGTAACGGGCCAGGTTCGACGAGGCTTCGCTGGTGGCCACGATGTAGTACGTGGCGATGGCGTAGTCGGTCGAGTGAGGCAGATCGACGTCCACGAGTTCCGCTCCGAGGCCCTCGTATACGGCCAGGGCGTCGCGGACGGCCCGCTCGACCTCCGGGTCGAGGCCTTCGCCGAAGAACTCGCGCGGCAGGCCGATGCGAAGCGGCGCGACCGGCTCGTCGAGCGTGGCCAGGTAGTCCGGCACAGGCTCGTCGGTCTCGCTCACGCTGGTGGAATCCCGCTCGTCGTGGCCGGCTGTCGCCTGCAGCAGCAGGGCCGCATCCTCGACGGTCCGTCCGAACGGGCCGATCTGGTCGAGGCTGGAGGCGAACGCGACCAGCCCGTAGCGGCTGACACGGCCGTAGGTCGGCTTCATGCCCACGACGCCGCACAGGGCGGCCGGCTGGCGGATGGAGCCGCCCGTGTCGGACCCAAGGGCGATGGGCGTCATGCGTGCAGCGACGGCTGCGGCGCTTCCGCCGCTCGACCCGCCCGGCACGCGGTCGAGGTCCCACGGGTTGCGCGTGGCCTCGAAGCCGGAGTTCTCGGTCGAGGAACCCATGGCGAACTCGTCGAGGTTGGTCTTGCCGACGATGACGGCCCCCTCGGCCAGCAGCCGCTCGACCACGTGGGCGTTGTAGGGGGCACGCCAGTTCTGGAGGATGCGGCTGGCGCAGGTGGTCGGCTGGCCGTCGTCGGTGCACATGTTGTCCTTGACGGCCACGGGGACGCCGGCCAGCAGGCCCACGTCTTCGCCTGCGTCGAGACGTTTGTCGATCTCGGCGGCCCGGCGGCGGGCGCGCGGCGCGTCGGTCGAGAGGAACGCCTTGACCTTGGGGTTGAGTCGGTCGATGGCTTCGATGCATGCCTCTGCGGCGTCGGCGGCGGAGAGGTCCCGCGCCCGGAGGGCGTCTCGCATCCGGCAGGCTGTCAGGTCAGTCACATCCATAGGAGGTGTCTACGCACTGCTGCCGTCGTCGATGACGCGGGGTACGCGGAAGAGGGTATCGGTGGAGTCCGGCGCCCCGCCGACCGCCTTCTGCGGGTCGAGGCCGGGCCGCGGTTCATCGTCGCGGAGCACGTTGTGGATGGGCAGCGCGTGGGCCAGGGGCTCCACGCCACGGGTGTCCAGTTCCTTCAGTTTGTCAACGTAGTCGAGGATAGACGACAGTTGCCCGGCAAAGCGCTCCACCTCCTCGTCCGTGAGGCGGATGCGGCTGAGGGTGCCCACCTTGAGTACTTCGTCCCTGGAGAGGGCCATGGGGCGGTTCCTTGGCCGGCGCTGCTGAGACCCGAACGAGTGACGGGATGCCCGCGACCGGTCGGCCATGCTCGGGGCAGGCTCTTGCGGTCGCGGCTCGGCAGGTGCCTATTCAGCGACCTGCGGCACGACGCGTTTGGCGCGTTTCGTGACCTTGCCGCTGCGCAGGCATTGGGCGCAGACGCGCATCCGCTTGCGCGTGCCATCGGGCAGTTCAACGCGGACCCGCTGCAAGTTCACGTGAAACCGGCGTTTGGTGATGCCGGTGACCTTGCGGCCGACGCCGCCCAGGTATTTCGCCTTGCCGCGACGCGAGATGGTCGATCCGACCGCCGGGCCTTTGCCGCACACTTCGCACTTGGCTGACACGTGTAACCTCCACACCATCGCGGTTCGACGATACGCGAAGCAGACATTATAGCGTTCCGCCCGGCGTGTTCAAGGGGATTTCCGGAGGACGCTGGAATCGGGTGTGGCACCCCTGCAATCGGGCGGGGGGGGCGATCGGTCCGAACCATTCCTACGGATCCGTACCATGGATTTGCCGAAGGAGCCACCTTGCCGCCTCGTCAACGGTGCGCTTGTTCTCGTCGCGGCTGACCATGTGGTTGGCATGGCGCATGAGGTCTACCGGTACGGCGCCGATCAGGGGTCGAAGGGTCTCGGCCAGGCGCGGTATCTTTGCCGCATTTGGTGAAAGCAGCAGAACCGCATCGTAGGGCGGGATGGCATTGCTCGGGTCCTCCAGCACAACCAGGTCGTAGGCCGTGATGCGACCGTCGCTGGAGAACGCGGCAATGACGTCCACGTCGCCGCTTTGGACGGCCTTGTACATGAAGGTGGCCTGGTACTGGCGCCGGCCGGCAAAGTGAAGGCCATAGGCCTCGCGGATCGTCGGCCACTCGGGTCGGCCGAAGAACTCGTAACTGCCACCGATCTGCATCGTGGGCGCGTGGGCGGCCAAGTCCGCTATGGTCTGGACACCCAGCGCCTCGGCACGCTCGCGGCACATGGCTAGCACGTAGGCGTTCTCGAAGCCCAGGGCGCCCAAGCAGACGATACCATACTCGTGCTTCAGCCAGGCGGTCACCTCGCGCAGCACGGTCTGCGCGTCGGCGATGTCCTCGCGGCCCATATGGTTGACCCAAATCGTGCCGGAGTAATCGACGTAACAGTCGATCTCGTTTCCGGCAAGGGCTCGGAAAACGACGGTGGAACCGAGTCCCTCGCGTGTCGTGGCTTCGATGCCGGCGTCGGCCAGCCGGTCGCGCACTACGGCGGCCAACACGTACTGTTCGGCGAACGTCTTGGCGCCGACGACAACTTCCCGGCGGGCCCCGCCGGCACGCCCGCGCACCACCAGCGGCGATAGGCCACCACCAATGACGAGAACCAGCCCGATGGCCGCCGCCAAGGCTCGCATGCTGCTGCGGGTTGCCGCCGCCGATTGCATCAGCCCGATCAACTGGTCAAGTATAATGGCCAGGGCGGCGGCGACGGCGCACCCGAATAGGACCGAGATCCAGTTCTCCATGTGCAGGCCGGCGAAGATGTAGTTGCCGAGGCTCGCTTGGCCCACAGGTGTTGACAGCGTGGCAATGCCAACTACCCAGACCGTGGCCGTCCGAATTCCCGCGATAATCACCGGCAGGGCGAGCGGCAGTTCCACGCGGAACAGCACCTGCCGCGGCCGCATACCCAGGCCCCGCGCCGCTTCCGTCATGGCCGGGTCCACGTTCAGGATGCCGGTCACGGTGTTCCGCAGGATGGGCAACATGCTGTAGAGCGTCAAGGCGATGATCGTCGGCAGAAAGCCTAACGCCGAGAACGAGAGACCCAACGCCCGTTCCGTCACATACGCCACCGCCAGAAGCACCGGATAGAACAGCGCCAGCAGCGCCAGGCTCGGAATCGTCTGGATGACACTTGCCACCGTCAGGACGGGCCATCGGAGCATGCGGCTGCGGGCCCCGAGCACGGCAAGGGGAAGACTCAGCGCCATACCGATGGCCAGCGCCAGGGCGCTGATGAGCACGTGCTGCCCCAGGTACTCCGGGAGGTCGGCTAAGCAGGCCGACAGGCGCTGGATTGTCTGTTCGTTGATCAGGGCTCGGTTTCCTCGACGAGGGCCTCCAGACGGTCGGCCTGCTGCTTCGGCGTCTGCATCAGTTGTCGGACATAATCATCGGCCGGTGCGATCAGCAGGTCGCGGGGCGCGCCCACCTGGAGAAGGCGGCCGCTGCTAAGGACGGCAATCCGCGATGCCATGAGCAGGGCCTCGGTCATATCGTGGGTCACCATGACGGTGGTCAGGCCGAGCCGGTCGTGGATACGCCGGTACTGGTCCTGAAGCGAGGCCCGGGTTAT
>Ga0307433_1001346_pt1 | contig 13718 bp, 11 predicted proteins | sample SalMarWE160210MG_FD_202166 | JGI IMG/M metagenome (GOLD analysis project Ga0307433, IMG submission 202166) | Salt marsh sediment microbial communities from the Plum Island Ecosystem LTER, Massachusetts, United States - WE1603-210 | ecosystem: Environmental > Aquatic > Marine > Intertidal zone >... | reverse complement strand
CCCGCCGCGAACTCGTGATGACAACCCCTTACTTCGTCCCTGACGAATCAGTGCTCACCGCCTTACTGTCGGCTGCCCTACGCGGCGTCGAGGTGACGTTAATCGTTCCGGCCCGAAACGACTCAATGCTCATCCGTTATGCGAGCGTCGCTCACTTTGATGATCTGATGTCCGCCGGGGCCAATATCGCACTGTTCAAAGGCGGTCTGCTGCACACCAAGAGCCTGACAATTGACGGTTCGATCAGCGTCTTCGGTTCGGTCAACTTCGACATGCGCAGCCTCTGGCTCGACTTCGAGATCTCACTGTTTGTGTACAACGCGGCCTTCACAAAACAGTTAGGGGCGCTCCAGAACACCTACCTCAGAAACTCAGACCGACTCGAACTCGATGCGTGGCGACAACGCCCCGTCTGGGTCCAGTTCATGGAGAATACATTCCGCTTGCTCGGGCCTCTGCTCTGATTCAGCATGAGAATATCGTTTTCAAAGGTTCTGTCCCTCTATGTACACGCTTATTACCATTCGTAGCCTTCAATCCGATCATCGCAATAGCTCTGTAGAAATTCCATCAGGATAAGGTGAAATTGCCATTTTTCGGATAACTTTACCACCTCGAATTCATGAATCGAATCACGTGGCCTTCCGCCCGAAGGGAATGCCCAGCTTCCTCATCCTTTTGCGAAGCGTTGATGGGTTGATCTGGAGCACCCTGGCCGCTCCTTTTTCTCCTCCAACCCTGCCTTCAGTCATCTCGAGAACCGTGCGTATGTGTCCGGAAACAACCTCATCCAGTGCCCGTGTATCCTCTTGTTCTGAAGGCGGGGCTGCTCCCGGCTCCCCGGCAGTACTACCTGTCACCGGGGCTTGAAGGAGGTCACCAAACCCGATTGGCTCGCCCCTGCTCAAAATCAATGCCCGCTCAACCGTGTTCTCCAGCTCCCGGACGTTGCCGGGCCAGGAATAGGCCATAAGGACCTCAAGTGCACCCTGAGCCAATGAAGGCATTCCCTTCATGCCTATCTCCCGCGATTTCTTCTGAATAAAGTAATGGACAAGGGATGGAATATCTCCCCTCCTCTCCCGTAAGGGCGGTATCGCGATGGGAAATACATTGAGCCGAAAGTAGAGGTCATCCCTGAACCTCCCCTCAGTGATCATAGCCTCAAGATTTCTGTGCGTTGCGGCTATCACCCTGATATCCACCTGTATCGGCTCTGTTCCTCCCACCCTCTCGATCTCCTTTTCCTGGAGAACCCTCAAAAGCCTCACCTGAGCATCGGGCCGGAGCTCGCCTACCTCGTCGAGAAATACGGTGCCGCCATTGGCCCGCTCGAACCTCCCCCGCTTCCTCGTAAGCGCCCCGGTAAAGGCGCCCTTCTCGTGGCCGAACAGCTCGCTATCCACGAGATTCTCCGGAATGGCACCACAGTTGACCGTAATGAAGGGGCCGTCTTTTCTCGTGGAGAGGTTATGGATTGCGCCGGCGATGACCTCCTTTCCCGTACCCGTCTCACCCAAAAGCAGCACTGGGCTTGGAAGCGGCGCCACCTGCCGCACCATTTCCATCACGCCTCTGAGCCCGAAATCGGCCCCGATGATCTCCTCTCCTGCAATCTGCCGCAGCTCGCTGTGGAGGAAACGGTTATCCTCGGCAAGGAGCTCCTTGAGCTCGAGCAGCTCCTGATACCGAACGCTGTTGGACAGGGCTATGGCAAAAGGCTCCCTGAGCTGTGATACCAGCTCGGCATGTTCCCGGGTAAAGGCGGCGCTCTCATTTGAGATAAAGGTTACCCCTCCTACCATATCCCCATCCACGATCAAGCGAAGTACCAGAAGCGAAGCGTCCTCTTCCAGCAGGCCCTTGGATATCCAGGGCCTAGCCGTAGGATGCGTCTCAGCCCTGTCCACCACAAGGGTCTCCCTGTCGGGACGTACCACGAACGTCCGGATATTAGGCGGAACAGTAACCGTGAGATTGAGCAATGAGCTGCCTTCCGCTGACGCCATGGCAAGGGCGATATGCTCACCCCGCTCTGCACGATAGTGGGTTAAAATAACGCTGTCCGCCGGGAGATAGTTCCGGAGATAGAGAAAGCTCTCGTACAGAAAGGTTTGAACATCGAGGCTTCCGCAGATGCGGATCGTGGCCTCGCGAAAGAATTCCTTTTCCTCTGCCTGCATGGCTCACCTCACGTGACAAGTTTATGGTAACTTGATAAAGCTTATGCGTCTAACGTGACCAGACCCCAAATTGAAATTGGAGAATTGGAGTAATGGAGATCGAAAGCGCAATACTATGATGCATTCTGAAAGTTTCCCTTATTTGGCATCTAAACTCCGTTACTCCATCGCTCCACTACTCTAAAAAACATTTGCGTCCTGCAGTGGGCCTATCAGGCACCCAAAGGAATGAATCATACTTATGCCATCGTAATCCTATCTTTCTGTCCCATGGGACATTTTATTCTCAAAATGTCCCATAGTCAATCGAGAAAATGTCCTATGGGACAGTTTAAAATCCCCCTAGATTACAAGCCTTTGATTTTACTATAAAAATATTTTGGCATGCTCTATGCTTTTTATGAGGGCAACACATCGGATAGGAGAATAAGGATGAGATGGATGGAAACCATCAAGGTTCAATCGGCAACCGGTAAGGAGCATACAGCCGAACACGCACTCATGGTATTGGCATGTGATGTTCATAACAATCCCGACCGTCAAGGATTCCGGGAGGCTACGGTTTCGAGACATGCCACCGTGGCGGGGTTTTTCGCTCTGAGGCTCTTTTGGGATACCGATAATCCTAAACCCCTTGGAAGCATGTTAGGGATGAGCCTCTCCCAAAGCCTGAAGGCCTTCGGCCTTGTGGATCACTCCGTGTGGATCGAAGCCCGTATTAAGAAAGGAGGAGAAGATGATGCGCAGCAAAAGCAATAGATGGAAGGGTCGAGACGGTCTCGAGACATCGAATATCGCCTATTGGACGATTCGGATAATGCACGATAATCCAATCCTGCCCCTGGTAAGAAATCCCTATAAGCTGCTCAGGGCAGCGGGATTGGAGCAAGGCCACAGGGTGCTCGAGGTGGGATGCGGGCCGGGATTTTTCACCATCCCCGCTGCAGAAATAGTGGGAGATGAAGGCCATGTGCATGCACTCGATATCCATCCGCGTGCCGTCGAGAGGGTGAAGAAAAAGATCGAGAAGAAGGCGCTCAAAAACGTTACAGCCCTCTGTGCCAACGCATCTGATACCGGGCTGGCGGGCGGAAGTGTTGACCTTGCCTTTATCTTCGGACTCCGTCATGTCGCGGGCGGCCTTGGAAACATGATCTCCGAGCTCCACCGGGTGTTAAAGCCCGGCGGAATCCTCTCCTTTGAGAAAACCAGAGGCTCGGAGGCGGCATTGATCGAAGAGGTCGAGCGAGGAGGATTTGCCTACACGGGTAAGAAAGGCCGAATCTTCTTATTCACCAAGGAAGGGGCATAAAACAATGACGAGGAAATCTATAAACTTCTGGATAGACATAGGTATCTTCATGGCATTTATCCTCGTCGTTTTCACCGGGATCGTGCTCCGTGAATTCCCCATTGATCTAAGCGGGTACACGGTTCTCGGGGTACCCCGGAAAGAGCTGGCGGACCTCCACTGGGTGCTGTCCCTTTCAATGGCTCTTTTTATCCTCACCCACCTCGTGCTCCACTGGGGGTGGGCCAAGGTGAGTTTTAGAAAGCACCTTCGCCTCGGCCCAAAGGCGCTGGCTGTTACCGCGATCGTGCTCATAGTAATCCCCATGATCGTGGCTCCCCTGTACCTCACCAAGGATCTGCCCAGCAGAAAGGCCATAAAGGCTGCCTTGTCAAAGACGGAACCCTCGCCGGAGATTGTGGCCTCGTTAGGGGAAGATTCCGGAAATCCAGAAAGCCTACAAAATCCACTAATAAACTATAGGTAACGATCAACATCGAACACACAGAAATAGGGGGACACCAATGAGCAGAATCACGAGAAGGGTCTTTCTCAAGGCATCGGCGTTACTCGGCGTAACGCTTGCCATAGGAAAATATATGAGTTCAAAGACATTGAGCTTTGCCGATCTCTTAAATCCAGCCCACGCTGCGCAAGGCAAAGCTAAAAGCGTGGTCCCCGTGGTAAGTGATGTGGACGGACACTCACAGTGCAAGATGAGGGTTAGCGTCCATGGGGGAAAGGTGACTGCCATCGCTGGCGATCCCACGGACCCTGAGAGCAAGGGCCAGCTCACCTTACGGTGCACGCACATGAAGGAGATCCTCTACGCGCCCGACCGGCTCACATACCCTATGAAGCGAGCCAGCGCACGGGGAGAAGGCAGGTGGAAGAGGATCTCCTGGGACGAGGCCCTAACGACCATCGCAAACAGGCTAAAGGAGATTAAGAAGCAATACGGACCCGAGGCGATCGACTTCCACCATGGCCACTACCACAGCGGCGATATCCTCGGCTCCTATCTGGCGAGGCTCGCGAACCTCATCGGCACCCCGAACATCACCAACCCAAGCCACGTGTGCCATCTTCCACGGGTGTTCCTGGAGTTCAACTATGACCTCGGAGCGGTGGTGCCGCCCGATGTGGCGCACACCAGATGCCTGATCATCTGGGGCGGAAATCCCGAGGCCACCAACAAGCCCCAGGAAATAGCGATCAAGGAGGCAAGAGCGAGGGGCATGAACCTGATCGTGATCGATCCCCGGATCACCTCTTACGCAAAGCAAGCCGATCTCCACGCCCAGCTAAGGCCAGGCACCGATGGGGCCCTGGCCTTGGGGCTATTGCACGTGATAATCAAAGAGGGTCTCTACGATAAGCAGTTCGTGGACAAGTGGACCACCGGGTTTGAGAAACTGGAGAAGCACATCGAGCAGTACTCCCCTGAGAAGGTGGAGAAGATCACCTGGGCCCCTGCGAAAACAATTAAAGAGATTGCCCGGATGTACGCCACCACCAAACCCGCGTGCATCAGCCCCAGGAATGCCCTCGACCAGCACACCAACTCCTCGGTGGCGATCCGCGCCATCGATATCCTGATGGCGATCACAGGGAACCTGGATGTGAAGGGTGGAAACATTATCATCATACCCATCTCGATGGGCCTGGAGGACATCAAGCTCTTCGACAAGCTCCCGCAGGAAGCGGCGAACAAGAAGCTCGGGGCCGATACATGCCTCTACTCCAAGATCTCAGAGGCCTGGCCCGCCGCGCACACGCCCTCTCTGTGGGATGCCATTATCCATGGCGAACCCTACCCCGTGAAGGCCATGGTGGTGATGGCTTCAAATCCAATGCTCACCTGTGCGAACACCAACGTCGTGGAGGAGGCCGTGAAAAAACTCGAGTTTCTCGCCGTGGCAGACCTCTTTTTGACCCCAACGGCCGAGCTCGCCGATATCGTGCTTCCGGCGTGCACCTTTCTCGAGAGAACCCGATTTGTGACTTACGACACCCACGCAGACCACTCATGGAATGTGCACTCCCGGATCGTGCTCAGCCCCAAGGCGGTGGAGCCCCTGGGGGAGTCATGGTCGGATTGGAAGATCATCTGCGAGCTGGGGCGTGCCATGGGCTACGGGGAGTACTTCCCGTGGAAGACCGAGGAGGAGGCCATCGATCATGTGCTCACGCCGCTCGGCATCACCTGCGAAGATCTGAGCGAGCATCCGGAAGGGATTATCATGCCCGTTCCTCCCTTTCTCTACACCAAGTTCAAAGGGGTCTTCGGCACCATCATGCGGAAGGTGCTCAAGATAGCCGCCTTCAGGGACTACCCCGAGATGTACAAGAAATACGAATCCAAGGGATTCATGACTCCCACAAAGAAGGTGGAGATATACTCGGAGCGGTTGGAGAAGCTCGGCTACGATCCCCTGCCCACCTACCGGGAGCCTGCCGAGAGCCCGGTATCACTGCCTGACCTTGCCAAAGAATACCCCTTGATACTGATCGCGGGCACCAAACTGGAGATGTACACCCATTCCGAGATGCGGAACATCCCCGGGCTTCAAAGGCTCTTTCCTGAGAACCTCCTGGAGATCAACCCCGAGACCGCTGCGAGGATCAATATCGCCGAGGGTGATATGGCAAGGATCTCCTCGCCGAGGGGAAGCATCCGGTGCAAGGCCCTTCTGACCGATCGCATCAATCCACGGGTGGTGCACCTCTATCATGGATTTAAGGAGAGCAACTGTAATGTCCTGACCGATCACAAGGCCTTTGATCCCCTTACGGGCTCAACGGGCTTGAAATCGCTGTTGTGTAGGGTCGAGAAGGCATAATATAATTTGCACCAAACGAACATATAAAAAAAGGAGGCAGTGGAATGGGATACGGAGGTGATTTTATCGGCCTGTTTGCGCTTTCAAGCGCAATCTGTTGTCATCTGATCTCAAAAACGCATTTTGGGGTCGACAAGAGTTGGATCGCCAACAAGTGGTTCTGGGCGGGATTGTTCGGAAACCTGCCCGCCCTAGTAGGCTTTCTAGGGCACCTGCTTCTTTTCCGAAAGGACCAAAGCTGAGCTGGTGCTGATTAGTCGATCAAGGTGGTGGTGGTTTGCAGAACGCTATACCGGGGATGCAGGCCACCTCCTCTTTTGAGCGCGTGAGCTACCTTATAAAAGAGGCTCGAAGGAACAGAAAATCAAGGTCGTTTATTTCACGATCATCTGCGTCTGGGAGGAGGGCCGGGAGGTCCATGTTTGGGTCCTTCCTTTCTATGTCTCTCGAGCCTCTCAATCAATTCATCGAATTTCTCTTGCTGATCAGGGCTCAAAACCTCTCTCATCTGAGAAAAGCCCGGCTCAATAATGTTTCCTACCTCAGAATGTGTTTTTCGGAAGTGCTCCTCTAATCTCTCCCCTACCTTGTCGATTATCGCTTTGCATTTTTCCCTCTGTTCTTCCGTCAAATCAAGCTTCTGAGAAAACCTTTTTAAAATGAAGTCCCTCATTTCCGAGGGATCTCCCTTGGGGCGGGGAAAGTGATGTTTCAGGTATAACCCTGTTCCCATTGAACCCGCCAAAACACCGAGGATAAACACGAGCGTTACACTGATAACCAGTTTCCATTTTTTCATGTTGCCACCTTATAATCCAAAGAGCTGTGTTAATGTTACCTTTTCTGTATCGTAGATAAGCGACGTGAACACCTCATATTCCGGGGTAAAATCCAGCTTGAATAAGAGGGCCGCGAATATGAGTATGAGTGCACAGGTAGCGGGAGTGAGCCGCCATACGAACTGCTCGAAAAACAAAAAAAAGTTCGCTCCGGATGGAATCGCCCCCAGGTCTCTGATGCGGCGCATCGCGTTCACCTGCCACTGTTCGCCCACCGCTGCGTGCTCCTTCTCGAAATAGGCTCCCCTGAGGATTCTTCTCAGTGCCTCATGCTTGTGCTGAAGTTTTTTCATCTGACCCTTCCTTTAAGTTGAAATTACCCTCTTAAAGAGTGTTTCAAGTTTCTTCCGGGACCGGAATGATCGAACCTTTACCTTCGCAACGCTCCACCCCAGAAGGCCCGCTGCCTCTTTCACAGAGAGCCCTTCAAGATACACTAACTCCAGAACCATCCTGTCTTGGGCAGACAATCTTTCCAGCGCCCAGTCCAGCATCTCCCTGGCTTCTTCTGTGTGACTCCTTTCATTGAACGATAGATCGGACTGATTGGACAGGGTTTTTTCGAGCCAGTCCCGGTGATTCTCGCTCAGGTCACTCATCGGGACCTCCCTGGATCGATACCGTTTTCTCCAGAAATCATAACAGGTCCTCACCGCAATAGAAGAAAGCCATTGGCCGAAACCGCCCTCCTCTTTAAAACCCGGCAAGGCCTGATACGCCTTCACGAACACCTCTTGAGCCGTCTCCTCAACCTCTTGGTAGGGTACATGTTTTTTGACAATCCTAAGCACATGGTCTTGATATTTTCTGAGCAGGTGCTCAAAGGGGTTCACATCCCCATCGATGATTCGACGAATAATCTCTGCATCGCTCGGGTTTCTTGGATGGTTCGGCATATTCAGGCGTCAGGAAAAACCCTTCTCCAATTTCTTTACACATCACAACGATCATGCTCATTTTATCCTGATACCACCGTGGATATCAACAGGGAAAAGAGCCCGGCTGACCATGCCGGTGCATCCTATTTTACGCACACGTGAGGCCGACCCGGAAATCCTTTGTATTGAGGGGTCACCTGTGTTCATTTGCGAACTCTGCTCTGTTATTGTATTAGTCGCCGCTTGTTTTAGAAAAGTTACAAAAAAGTGTCCTATCAATCTTTTCATGTAACCTTGACAGAGTCGTAAAAAGTCTTTTCACCTGTCATTGCGAGGAGCAGAGCGACGAAACAATCTCGTAAATTCAAGTACTTGCATTGGAGGAGATTGCTTCGCTTCGCTCGCAATGACACCGATGTTGACTTTTTACGAACTCATCAACCTTCTTCCAGGTTTAAACGACCTCACACAAGAGGGTACCCAAATCGGCATTTCAAATAACGGATTAAAAGATTGATCTTGAATCGCAGGTGAGGTCTCTGACCGGTCTTGTATTTCGCGAATGTATTCAGGCTTTGATATGCCCTTTGGATAGGCAGTCTTTGCTTATTCCCGGTAATTTTTCTCGAGAGGTTATTCATTCTTGGCTGATTTGATAATGGCATTCATTTTTTTACTTGACATTCAATTTAAGAAGTGTTATTCATTTTATGAATATTTATTCACAGCCAACTCATCTCCTTAGAGAGGCAAAGATGCAAGCAGTAAAATTATCGAGGAAGGAGCGAGAACTGCAACGGCACCGCTGGGAGATTCTCAGGGTAGCCCTCAAGATGTTTTCAGAGAGCGGTTTTCATGGGGTAACGATGCAGGATATTGCGAGAGAATCGGAGTTTTCGGTGGGCATCCTTTATAAATTTTTCCAGAGCAAGGAGGATCTCTACGGGGCGCTTCTCCTAGAAAAGATTGATGAGATGGAAGATGCTCTCCGCGATACCTTAGAGGGCGGCAAGGAAGAGATCGAGAGCATCAGAAGCTTTCTCGAGGGTTTCATCAGACTTGTCAAGAAGAACGAGAATTTCTTTCGCCTCTACCTTGCCGAGATCAATAGGACCGGCCCTTCCGCACTCTCATCTATTGGCGTGGAATTGAAGGAGGGGCGTGAACGTGAGATCGCAAGGCTCGCCAGTGTATTCGAGAGAGGGATCAGGAATAAGGCCTTTCGAGACCTCGACCCCTTCCTGATGGCAGCGGCCTTGGACGGAATCATTGGTAGCCTGATCATTCAATATCTCGAGCAAGGAGATCGATATCCTCTCAATGCCGACACGATTATGGAGATATTCTTTGGGCCCATCTTGCTGGCTCAGCCTGACTGCCGAGATAAGCCACCAGACAACCCAGATGATGCTTCCTCCCGTGAATAAGCGTATCCCAGAGAGCAACTTCGATCGTTCATCTCCAAGAAAGGAGCGATTATGACGATGAAAAACACAACGATATCCCTTTGTGCCATTATGGGCATCGCAGCCCTTTTTGTTTTTACCGGGTGTGGGGAAAATGCTGAGTCAAAGGATCAGGCAGGCAAACCACAGGTGGCTATTGCCACCCAAAGCACCCCGGTCGATGTAGAGGAAGTCAGACAGGGCGCCATCTCCTCTGTGGTTACGGCCACGGGTACGATCACGGCCTATAGGGAAAGCAAGATCGGCCCGAAGATATCCGGAAGGTGCGAGAGGATCTATGCGGAAGAGGGGGATACGATAGAAAAGGGTCAAATGCTTGCACAATTGGACCGGTCATCCCTGATCATCGCCAGGAATCAGGCCCAGGCGGCATTGGTCACGGCAAAGGCGACATTGAACAAGGTCCTTGCCGGCACCCGCCGGGAACTCATCGAGCAGGCCGAGGCGGATTTCAGCAGCGCAAAGGCCAACCTTGATTGGGCGCAAAAGGAATTCTCAAGGAATGAGGCCCTCTACCGTAGGCATGTGGTGTCGGAAAAGTCCCTTGACAGCATCAAGATGCAGCTCCAGGTAGCGGAAGCGCAATACAAAAAGGCAGAAGAGTACCTTCAGATGGCAAAACGGGGATCTACCCATGAGGATATCGAGGTTGCACGTGCCCAGGTCGCCCAGGCTGAAGTAGCACTGAATATGGCAGAGCAGAACCTTGAGGATTCCGTGATTGCGGCGCCCTTTCCGGGGGTGGTTTTGCAACGCTTCAAGAACGAGGGGGAATTTATCACCGCAATACCGGACACACCGATTCTCTATATCGCGGATATCCACAAGGTCAATATTGAGGTGGGCATCCCGGAATGCAAGATACAAGACCTCTGCCTGGGACAGAGTGCGGAGATAAAGGTGGACGGGTATCCCGACGAGCTGTTTCAGGGCAAGGTGAGCCTTATACGGCCATTGATCGATTCGGCGACCAGGACCTTTACGGTGAAGCTCGAGGTCCCGAATCCTGACCACAGGCTCAAGCCCGGGATGTACGCACGGGTAAAAATCACCCTATTGGAAAAGAAAGGCGTCCCTATCATCTCCAGGGATACCATTCTTAACAAGGATGGCATGAGCTATGTCATGCTGGTAAATAACTCAAAGGCAAGGGAACAAGCGATAAAAACAGGCCTCGCTCAGGGCAACCGGGTGGAGGTGATCGAGGGGGTGAGCCCCGGAGACCTGGTGATCGTTTCAGGACACCAGGGCCTGAAATCCGGCATGCCCGTGAAGATCACGGGAGGAGGCAACTGATTATGCGGCTTCCTGAAATCGGCGTTCGTCGCCCGGTCGCCACCGCTATGTTCTTTATAGCCATTGTCATTGTGGGCCTGGTGTGCCTTACCCAGCTCGGTATCGACATGATGCCCGATATGGAGATCCCCACGGTAGGGGTTATCACCACCTACCAGGGGGCGGGGTCGCAGGAGGTGGAGTCTCGCATCACCGAGATTATTGAGGAACAGGTGAGCACCGTGCAGGGCCTTGATGAGATCCAATCCTCTTCTCAGGAGGGGATCTCGGTGGTAAGCGCCAAATTCGACTGGGGCTATAATCTGGACGAGGCAACCAACGACATACGGGATAAGGTGGATCTCGCAAAAGAGGCTCTTCCCGATGACGCCGATGATCCCATCCTCTTTAAGTTCGACCTCTCCATGATGCCGATCCTCGTCCTAGGGATCAGGGCTGATCAGAGCTACCCTCTCCTTTACAATCTTGCCGAAAAGAAGATCGCGGATCCCCTCAAGCAGATACCAGGGGTTGCCGCCGCCACCATCAGAGGCGGCCTGGAGCGAGAGATTCACGTGGATATCGATCTGGAAAAGCTCGATGCCTTTCACCTGGCTATCGATCAGGTAATAAACGTTCTCAGGGCTCAGAACCTGAGCCTCCCCGGGGGCCATATCAAGACAGGGAAAACGGACTATCTGGTGAGGACCCCAGAGGAATTCAGGAGCGTTGAGGAGATCACTCACGTGGTCGTGACACACAGTAACGGGGTTCCGGTCTTCCTAAAAGATATCGCCACCGTAGAGGACGGGTTCAAGGAGCTGACCCGCGATGTTACGGTGGGTCGCAAAAAAGGCCTGATTGTCATGGTGCAGAAGCAATCCGGGGCAAATATCGTGGCTGTGGCGGACCGGGTACGAAAGGAGCTTGAAGAGATAAAGAGGGGGCTCCCCCCTGACGTGGATATTGCAATCGCCATGGACTCTTCCGATTTTATTAAACGCTCCATCGCGAACCTCAGAAACGCGGTCCTCTATGGCGGCCTTTTTGTTATCCTGGCGATCCTCTTCTTCCTCAGGAACCTTCGGGGAAGCATTATCGTGGCAATCTCTATTCCCTCGTCCCTAATCGTCAGTTTCCTGTTCCTGTACCTCGCCGGCTACACCATCAACGTCATGTCCCTGACCAGCCTGGCCATAGCCGTCGGTATGGTGGTGGACGCTTCCATCGTGGTGCTCGAAAACATCTTCAGGCACGGTGAGAGGGGGGAACGGATGACACAGGCGTCCATGTTAGGGCCGTCTGAGGTGGAAACCGCGGTGAGCGCCTCCACGCTCACCAACATAGCGGTCTTTGTTCCGATAATCTTTGTGGGGGGCATTACCGGGATTATGTTCAAGCAGCTCGCCTATGTGGTGTGCCTGACCCTGCTGACCTCGCTTTTGACCGCCCTGCTTCTCGTACCCATGCTCAGCTCGCAGTTGCTCAAGGCGAAAAAGGATGGGGAGAAGCCCCAAAAAGCCGGTATCCTTGGGCGATTATCCCTGCTCAGCGAGGGATTTTTCAGGGGAATGGATGCCTGGTACAGCCGCCTTCTCGGATGGTCTTTGGGCCATAAAAAGATCGTGATACTGGTGGCGCTTACCCTGCTTACGGGCACCGCCGGGCTGGTTCCGATGATCGGAACGGAGTTTACCCCGCAGCAGGACCAGGGCCAATTTCAGGTCACCATAGAGATGCCGGAAGGAACCCGGATGGAGGAGACGGGCAGGATTTCTGAGGCAGTTGAAGAGATCATCTATCAACACGTGCCTGAACTGGAATCATCCTTCAGAAGCTGGGGGATCGGGGAAGAGGGGATCGCCACCCTTCTGGGCGGGAGCGAAGGCTCCAACATCGGCACCATGCGGTGCAGGATGGTGAGCATGGATGAACGGGAACGGAGCACCAAGGAAGTGGTCAATGCCCTGCGCCCGCTTATGAACTCTTTTCCGGGAGCGGACATACGCTTCAGCGTGGATGATCCTATCTCTGGCCTGATGTTCGGAGGTGGCAAACCATTTCAGATCGACGTGTACGGGTACGACCTCGAAATAGGAAGGGACCTTTCCCAACGGGTTGCGAGCGTCCTGAAATCGATTCCCGGCCTTACCGATGTCGAGATCAGCAGGAAGGAGGGAAAACCCGAGCTTCAGATCATTGTTGACCGGGAGAAGGCCTCCAGGCTCGGGTTAAACGTGAGCGCTGTCGCTCAAACAGCAAGGACCTACATTGCTGGAACAGTGGCCACCCAGTTCCGTGAAAAGGGAGATGAGCACGATATCCGCGTCAGATTGATGGAGAAGGATCGAGAACACATTGAAGACATTGCTAAGTCATTTGTCAGGACCTCATCCGGAAAGGCGGTTCCTTTATCCACTATTGCCGACATCAAACACGATATCGGTCCGGTGAAGATAGAGAGAAAGGGCCAGGAACGCATCATCTCGATCACCGCGGACCTCTACAAGAGGGACCTGGGGAGCGTCGTAAAGGAGGCACGGGAAAAACTGGCGGGGATCGAGTTCCCCGAGGGATTTTCCTATATCTTCAGCGGCGCCCGGGAGGAGCAGGAGAAATCCTTCAGGTTCCTCTTTGTGGCCCTGCTGCTCGGGGGAGTGCTGGTCTATATGGTCATGGCCGCCCAGTTTGAATCCCTCCGCGACCCCTTTATCATCTTCTTCTCCATCCCCTTTGGGATCATCGGGGTAATCTGGGCAATGGTTTTGACCGGCCAGCCCCTTTCGGTTATCTCGTTTATCGGCCTGATCATGCTGCTGGGCATCGTGGTTAACAACGCCATCGTGCTGATCGACTACATCAATATCCTGAGGAAGCGGAGGTTCAGCGTCCGGGATGCCGTTGTGCAGGGAGGGAAGAACAGGCTCCGTCCGGTGCTCATGA
>Ga0307433_1001345_pt1 | contig 13723 bp, 12 predicted proteins | sample SalMarWE160210MG_FD_202166 | JGI IMG/M metagenome (GOLD analysis project Ga0307433, IMG submission 202166) | Salt marsh sediment microbial communities from the Plum Island Ecosystem LTER, Massachusetts, United States - WE1603-210 | ecosystem: Environmental > Aquatic > Marine > Intertidal zone >... | reverse complement strand
AAACTCCATCGAGCTGGCGTTTAACCGGCCCGCCGAAGGGGATCATCTGCCCGGCAGCAATTACATTAATGAGCCGGCCGATAATGATTTTCCGGAGCCGATCCTGACCCTGAATTTTCCCCGGTATAACGATATCAACCACGGATTTTTTGAGGACTGGATTGCGGATACCCGAAAAAAAGGGGAGATCTATTTCAAGGGCGCACAGATCGAATCGACCTATTACTATGAGATGAAGATCACCATGCCGAATATGAAACTCATAGATCCGGAGGCGGCCATAGCAGGCGCGGGAAAGATCCCCTCGACCCTAAAATTCAGACTGCTCGGCACGGATACCGCCCCGACCGGTATGACCGGGATCACCAAGCCGTTTCAGATCGATATACAGAATAAAAGAACCACGGATCCCCTCGGATAAGCTCATAGCAGTTTAGCAACTTAGCAGCTTAGAGCTATCAGCGGTTCGACCGCCCTGCGCGGCTCACCGCCGAAGGGCTATCAGCTAAATGGCTATCAGCTGCCGACTAAAAGGAGGCATTATGTCGTTTGTACAAATCGTAGAGGATGACGAAGAATTTGAATACCCCATCGGAGAATCGGTCTTTGGCCTGCGTCGTTTCAATACGGAGATCTACCGGACGATAAAACGGAAACATACCAGGCCGCCCAAGTTTCGCAGGGGCATAAAGATCGAACAGGTAGACGACGACGCAATCAACGAAGATCTGCTCGATTATATGATCAAGTGGTGGAAAAAGGTGCGAAGCCCGACGTCCGGCAAAGATGTCGAATGCACAAAAGAAACTAAAGTGCGCCTTCCGGGCTCCGTTCAGGTGGAAATTATCGAGGCCTGTGATCAGGATTCCATTATGAGCAGTCCCGATGATGATGCCGATAAAAAAAAAGGCTGAGCAATCTTGAGGAATATATCAAGTTTACGCTGGATTTTCCGCATGTCAATTGTGCCCAGTGCGAACAAAACCTGGAGATCGACGGCATCGAGCCGGACTGTGATAATTGCGGCCTGCCGCTGCTCTCCGATGAAGAGCAGGAGACCATCGATCTCTACAATACCATCAACACGCAGTTCGTGTATGATTTTCACGCCCTTCCCCTGGTTTTTGAGATCTCTCACCTGCAGATGACCAGGCCGGAGGCACGGGACTTGCTGGATACGCTGATACAGATTCACGCGTTAGTCACGAAACACAAGAAGGATAGCCACTAAGGCACTAAGACACCAAGAAGAAAAAATAATTTTAAAAACTTCGTGACTTTGTCTACCTGCGCCGTTGGCGCGGCAGGCAGGTGTCTTCGTGGCAAAGGTTTTAAAAAATGGCCAAAGATAAAGTCTACATAACCCTGGAAGTGACCGACAAGGGAACCGCCGTTGTCAAGGGCTTCGATAAAAATACCGAGCAGGCGTTCAACAAAATGAAGACCCATGCCAAGGCATCCACCGCAAGTATGGGCTCATCGCTGCAAAAGTTAAAAAAGCACTGGGTCGCATATTCAGTGGGGGCGGTGGCCGCAGTGGTGGCAGTCAAGGCAGTGATGACAAAAATCATCAGCACCATAACGACCTGGACGCGGTTGTCTATGGTACAAGAGGACGCAGAGATTGCCCTTGCCGCATCCCTAAAGGCAAATTTGGAATATACGGACCAGCTCAATACAAAATATCAGGAATTTGCTGCCAATATCCAGAAAAAAACCAAATATGGCGATGAAGAAGTTCTGCAATTAATGGCCTTGCAGAAAAACCTTGGTGTCGCTTCTGACAAGATTGAAGAGGCAACAAAAATGTCCATCGGGCTTGCGGCAGCAACCGGAAGAGATGTCCAATCGATGGCTATGTATGTTGCCCTTGCACAGCAGGGCGAATTTACGATGTTGAGGAGATATATCCCAGCTTTACGATCTACAACGGATGCGACAGAGCAATTACGGATCGTGATGGAATTTGCCGCCCGTGGGTTTAAAGTGGCTCAGGATGTAACTGAATCCTTTAGCGGAAGTTTGAAACAAACGAGTAACCTCTGGGGAGATCTACGGGAAAAGCTCGCAAGTGTCATTACAAAAAATCAAACCATCCTGGCCTACATGAAACAAACCAGGGAATGGTTGATCAAGGTCGGTGAAGAGGTCGATGCATGGCGGGAGGCGAACCAGGCATTTATCGATCAAAAGGCAGAAAAAGCAATCGAAGCGATAAAAGAGGCAATAGTAACATTGGCCCCTTTAGTACAAGCCATCGGAGTATCTATTGGATGGTTAGCAAAACAGACTATGGCTTTTATAGATGACTTTGTGAAACTTGGAAAATGGATTGGGGAAACTTCTGCAAAAATAGTTCTCCATTTTGAAAACACAAAAGGTGCAACTGCTGAAGAAGCAAACGCTATGTTCAGCTTGGAAGGAGGAGCAAAACATTTAAATAAAGAGCTTCAAAACATTATTGCAAGTAATATAGCCCTTTTTTCATCTATGAAGAATGTTTCAAGTCAAAAAAATTATCTAAGCAAAGGTGAACCCACTGTAAAACCTGAACTTCCCCTCCTGGAGGATGCAACGCCGAAAATAACCGCCCCCGAATTCGCAGGCGATTATTGGTTGAATCTAAAAGAATCTTCAGAACAGGCATTGAATGAAGAAACTGAACGTATGAATAAGCGTATCGCTTTTGAACAGGAAACAGATGATATGCTCCTTGAGATGAAGGCCCAGTATTACCTCGATGATAAGGCGCTGGCGGAACAGAGACTTATAGATGAAATAGCAATGATGAATGGGGCAGCAAAAAAGGAAAAGAACATAGAAGATGCAAAAGCCAGAGTGGAAAAACAGGCTGCAATAGCAATGCTGGCGAATTGGAATAGCGCCTTTGCTGAACTTGCCAAAGGAAGCAAAACAGCTTTTGCCCTTTGGAAGGCCACCGCTCTTGCACAAACCATTATTGATACCTATGCAGCGGCACAGGCAGCCTATAAGGCTATGGCCGGCATTCCGGTGGTAGGCCCTGCGCTTGGAGTCGCAGCGGCCGCTGCAGCCATAGCTGCGGGCATGGCCAGGGTATCCGCTATCCAAGGTCAAGAAATGGCGGAGATGTATCATGCCGGCGGCATCGTAGGCAGAGGAGTCCAATCATCCCGCCTGGTATCCCCCGATGTCTTTGCCGGGGCGCAACGGGCGCATACCGGATTAGGCCCGGATGAAAAACCGGTGATCGTCAAAAACGACGAGGGCATTTTTACCAAGGAGCAGATGGCTGCAATGGGAACGGGATTAGGCCTGGAAGGGCGAATCGACAATCATGTCCATGTGTATCTGGACGGCAGAGAAATTACAAAGGCCCAGCTTAAACTGCTGGAAAAAGACGGCATGATGGTGGGCCGTTTTCAAAGGGCATTGAGTTAATCCCGATAAATCGGAATTGTCAATTGTCCGTGGTTAGTTGTCCTTTGCAACGGACGACACACAACATACGACGGACTAAATTACGGAGTAATTTTCATGTCTGCAAAAGAAATGTACGATTATCTAAGTGTTGTCACCGCGGACAATGATGAGACGCTATCGATCAAGCCCAGCGAGGTGGTCGAGGAGCTTTTCAGAAATCAGGAAATCCATGAGGGGGATGACGGCTCGGAAGAGGTTGTAACCCTGGATACGGATGTGGTGGGCTATGCCACCGTGGTCTTTCCAAAGCTCAAAGCGGCCGATGCAGGCACCATCCTGGATTTTTATTTGTCCGATTCAAAAGGCAACTGCATGGCGGAAAGTTTTAAATGGGAACACCCGTCGGACGGACACACCTATGTGGTGAAATTCCGTTCCGATGTGAAACGGACACTGAGATACACCACGTTTCAGTTTCCGAATATCAAACTCAAAGTTATGGGAAGAATAGCAGATTAGCAGCTTAGCTCATAGCTCACAGCTCATAGCTCTAAGCTCCTATCAGCTATCAGCTATCAGCTAAACTCCTAAATTACGAAGTAATTTACATGCTTTCACTCAACGCCACACAACAGGCAATCGTAGCCGCAGCAAACAAGGACGAGGTCTCCTGGCTTTTTCAGGTGGATAAAAACGGGAATGATTCCGTTGATTATTATTGGTCCACCAAGGTCAAGGCCTGGGACGGGGATAACTATACCTTTAAGATTGCCGAGTTCGATGAGATCGAAATGAACCGGGCGCAGTCCGAGTCCGGCATCCAGGCCCCATCCAGCTTTGATTTCATGATCTCGAACAAGGATAACACTCTTGTGCCATCCGATTTTTCAGGCGGTAATGTCACGCTCATCCTTGTGATCAGCGCCGGGGGAAACGAGGCGGCGATCCGCACCTGGAATTTTGACATCAAAGGAGTCGCCTCAAAATATCAAACCCTACAGTTTCACTGCGTGGATTGGCTCCAGAAGTTTTTAGCAGGGAACTATCCGAACACCCCGTTAGTATCGTATCTTTTTCCGGAATCGTTACAGGAATATAATTTCTGTGTGCCCTTGATTTGGGGCAAGCCGAGCATTCCCGTACCGCCTTTGGTCGATACAATAGTGACGAATGGCTGCATGGAAGATGACTCTAATTGGGCAAATTGGGGAACCACGTCGCCCTCGGTAAATGAGCGTTCAACCGAACATGTAAAGGAAGGTGATTATAGTCGCAAAGTTAGTGTTCATGGGGCATCTTCAAGAAGCGGCATTAAGAGTGATGTTTTTACTACAGAGAATGGGAAAACATATGTTGTGGATTTTTGGGCGTATTGTATCAATTGTTGCCTTCCTTATGTAGCGGTGCGGAAAGGTGATGACAGTGGGTGGATATTATATGAATATTATGGTTTTAGAACTGGTCATTGTGACGATTATGAAGCAAAATGGGCTCATTTTTCTTTTTCCTTTACAGAAGGCGCAGCAACCGGAGGCGCCGGCGCTTATATAGTTTTTTATGGTTGGGCAGAACCGGATACGACACGGACAATGTACATAGATCAGGTTTTTCTCGGATCGAGCAAATATCTTCTCGGTGCAAAGATTGCCGATCCCACGGATTATGTCGTCAATGAGATCGCAACCCCCCGGGATTGGGACGGTGACCGGCAGATATGGTCGAAAGATGATTACACATTTGCCTATACCCATAAAACGGGCGCCGACGGAAACGACTATGCGGTGGCTGAATTTATAATAGCTGATCAGGATGCAAATGGAACACCAGACTCGAACATAACATTTAAGAAGAGCCAGAGCTACCTTCCGGTCGCTGCATGGATGACACGAAGCGACACTATAGACGACACCAGCCCTGCGGATATTCTGGATTATATTCTACAGGATTGGGGCATACCGAGCGCACGAATCGATGCAACCACACTGGCAGCGGTAAAGTCGACCTATTCCGGGTGGGGGTTGACGTGGAACATGGGGCTCTGGATACAGGAAGAAAAGAAAAAGCTCTTATCAAAGTTGTTATTGATGTGCCACACGGAGTTGATTGTCCGGGATAAAATCTATTTTAAGGTGCATGTAAAGGCAAGCCAGAAAACCCTGACCAAGGCGGATGTGTTAAAGACCAAAGACGTGGGAGAGGGTACCTTTGATTATAACGTGCTGGAAGATCCTGAGATAAAGGACTGTGCATATACGGCATTCCAACAGGAAAAAGGCTGCCTCGATTCGTTGTTGCAGGTGTTGGTACAGGCAAAGGATACGTGTGAGTATATATCGGACGATATCATCCGGGCCGACTTTATCCAGGATACTCAGAATGTCCAGCGGGTAGGAATACTGGCCTTACAGCGCCGGTTTCTCAATGAGGCGAAAATCACTGTTGAGACGAAAGGGACCTGTCTGGCCCTTGAGTGCGACGATGTCATTACTCTGAACCATGCAGATTACGGCGGCAGCTATGATGTGTTGATCGATTCATTCAGCATCAAGAAGGATGCCTCCATCGGCATCGAGGCGACAAAATTCAGCGCCGCCTTAGACGACTGGGGCGATTTATCTCCCGCCACGATTACCATTACCCAGCTCCCGGATTTAGAGGCCTACCAGATAGTGATCTCCGGCCCGGATGCGCTGGACAATACCGGCATGTATATTGGTAACACCCTGGCCGGCCGTTTGCGCATCGGCCAGACCGGCAACCATATCCTTCTGGATCCGGTCGAGCCCATCCAGACACTTGTCGAAGGCGGGGTCACCCGCATGAAGATCGGGGATCTGGGCACCGATGATTGGGGAATAGAATTTCTGGACCATAGTGGTAATTCCATATTCAAGCTGGACGGATCCGATAATAATACCCTGGCCGGATGGAGCGCCACTGCCGAAAAACTCACCTGCCAGTCGGGTGAAGTGGGCATGAATGCGGAGGAAACCGGCGGCGTGGACTGGCGTTTTTGGGCAGGCCATGCAACACCTGGGTCAGCCCCCTTCCGTGTGGATGAATCCGGCAACCTTTATTGCACCCTGATCTATGCCTCGGGCGGCACCATCGGCGGCTGGACACTTGGTGCTACTACACTGACATCTGCCAACATAACTCTGGATAGTGATAATGACTTAATATTGGTGAATACTCTTACCATCGATGGAACAAACGATAGAATACGAAGTGGAAATTACGTCTCGGGTATGGCAGGGGCGGGCTTTACCCTTGAACCAGACTTATTAGAAGTGGGTAATATCGCTGCCCGCGGGATTATCCGAACCGCGGTATTTCAAAAGGATATTGTCTCGGCCCTGGGCGGCAGCTTTATTTTTTCAAAAGGGGCCGATGTTTTAGCCTCCGACATGACCGCAGCGGATGCATCCACCCTCACCATCGAGGGAAACGAGACCTTTGCCGTGGGTGATTTCTTATGGATAAAAGACGACACAAACGAGGAATGGCTCGAGGTAACCAATATCGGTTCGGCTCCGACCTACACCGTGACCCGTGATAAAGACAGTGATTATGGGGCGGATAGCAACCCGGCATGGAAAAAGGGCGCCACCGTGGTCAATACCGGTCAATCCGGCGACGGGTTCGTGTATATGACCGCCTCAGAAACCAATGCACCTTATCTATCCGTCATTACCCACGCCGGCGCACCCTGGACAACACTCACCACACATCTCAGACTCGGTAACCTCAATGGTTTCCTGGGGTATACATCTGATCTATACGGAATTGCTATTGGTTCAGCAGATGATTATTTGAAATATGAACCTACCAATGGCCTGCGCATCAAGGGCCTGGTCGAAATCATCGGCAGCCCTGGCCTTCAGAATATGCTCATGAACGGTGGCTTTGAGGAGACGGACGGCACGAATGCCTATTACTGGACAAGCGGCGCGGGAATCGCAACTGAAACGACGGGAGGGGATGACAGCAATAACTATCTCAAACTGACGAGAGCTGGAGCTGATATCTGGAGTTATCAAAAAAATCCAGATGCTACTGACCGCTATTTTGAAGTCAATGAAGGTGAGACGTATGAATTTGGTGGTTCTGTAAAAAGTGATGGGACCTGTGGTTGGAGGATTCAGTTACGAGTTACAGACAAAGATAAAGCAAATCGGACTTATCCAAAGATTTCGGGTACTGATGCAGCCTGGGTAACTAAATCTGAAACATATACAATTCAGGCAGGAGAAAAGTTTATTAATATTGCCGTGAAAGCTCACACTGCCGACGGCTGGGCAGCCTTCGACAACGTCTACCTCAAACGGGTTGATGAGCTTGCTTGGTCATGGTCTGATTCAAGTGACCGCACCAAAATCGACGGTGGCACAATCTACACTGGCACCATCGTTGCCTCCGCCATAAAAGGCACAGATTTCGGCACCCTTACCATCACCTCCGGCAAGATCGTCATCAATACCACCGATGCATTGGAGATCGGCGGTTCTGGAAATATCAAGGTATTGGCTGGTGGGGATATTACGATGACTCCAAGTGATACCAATCCAGCTTTGATTAAGTGGTCGACTGTTTTTAATATGGGGGCAGCGGCAACGGCAGCAAGGGGATTGTGCATCTGGCCGACTGATGCGGCAACAAAAAGTTTCCGAATTGGATTTGATCCAGTTAACAATACAAGTTCGCTTTGGAATGCAATAGATTTATTATCGGCCCAATACATAACTTTGAGCACAACATGGAATGCGGATAACATGACATCCATTGGTCTATATAGTCACACTGCTGGGGCATCAAAGATTACCCTCAATATAGAAGCATCAGGTACGCAGCAGTATTTCTATTTTTATCAAGATAAATTCTATCCAAGCTATAACAAACAGAGCGATCTCGGCCTTGATGGACATGCTTGGGATGATGTCTATGCAGATGATTATAATAATGAGGCAGATTTTTATCATCTTGATAACTACAGCGATTTGCAGACAATCCTTGGTATAAAGCCCAGTGGTGAAATAGACGAACGGACAGGATTGCCGTTAATAGACGATGATACCCTGCCTGATTGGATGCTGACAAAGTATAAACAAGATGGTGAAACAAAAGATAAAGATGACAAAGTAATAAGTACATACAAGAAGGGTGATATTGCAAGAGGGCCAGAAGGTAAACCGTGGATTAGTAATAAGGTTATGTTTTCATTGCTCATGGGTTCAATCAAGGAATTGAATCAAAAAATAGAGGATCTATCATGAAGTTTTTATGGATCATAATTTTATCTGCAATACTGCTTTCTTCCTGCGAAATTGGAGGGGAATCCAGAGAGGCAGTGTGCAGGCATAAAGCGGTTATGGCTGCATTGGTTTATTCTGAATACTATCCGGTGAGGATCGTTCGAGGGCCAAGTGATAATGGCGAATACCATGTTCAGGCCCAGGCATATATTGATGGAAAATGGCGGTTTCTTGCTATATCTCCAGTGCAAATAACAGTTAGTACCGAGGAGCAGGATGATTTTTATACGCCTGAAAAAACATTTAATGTACGATTTTATATAAACCAATCCTGGTTTAATAAGGAGGCACCATGACTGACAGTATAAGGCTCAAAAACAGCTACTTCGAAGGCATTGTCGCACCAGGTCCCAATGGGCAGGTCAGGCTTGCACCGGCATTTCAATCCCTGCTCGATAAAAACATCTTTCCCGGGGAGTTCAAACCACGGTACTGGCTGGGACGAGTGTTTGATAAAATTATTCAGGAGGCCAATGCCTACCAGAAAATCAAGGGCAAACTCATCCGGGAGCACACAAAGAAATACGACAAGGATGAGGGCGCACATAAGAAAGGCGATCCTATATTTCTGGAAAACGGCGTCCCGGACTGGATCGACGCCAAGAAATTCGCCGCCGAATTCACCGAGCTCCAGGAGATCGAGGTCGACCTGGGGATCCGGCCCATCGAATTCGATGCGGAAAAAGGTCCGGACGCGGTCGGCAAGGAAATGATTTTGTTGATACCGCTTTTAGAGGAACCAGGGGAAAAGAAATAATTATTGGACGCAGATGAACGCAGATAAAAACGGATTTTTTAAGTTAAAAACAAAAAATATATTCGTGAAAATTCGTGTAGATTTGTGGCCAAAAAAAGGGAGGTAAATTTGGGAATAAGATCAAGTGGATTAAGCGCTGGTGCTGCAGCAAGCGGCGGCGGTCTGCTCAAAACCGGACAGACAACCTTGTATCATATAGGCGATGATGGGGACCTTGAGAAAGGTGTAGCTAAAGACTATACAGTCCTTACCACAGGCCAATATTTGGGCACAACAAACATTGTTATTAACGGTAAAACCCATGCCCTAAGCAATAATTGTGTGCAAGATAATGTTACTGACCTTATGTGGGCACGCTATGTGCCAAATGCCGATATCGGCGCTGATAACGATGGAAAACTTTTTTGGCTAGACGAAACCAACGCAGAAGATATTTGGAGTTTTGTTAGTCAGGCAAATGCCAATAGCCTGGGCGGATATAACGACTGGCGTATACCCAATTTTTTTGAGCTGGCCAGCATCCTGAACCTCGGCACATCTAACCCGTGTATTGATACCACAACGTTTCCTTCTACTCCATCCTCTTATTTTTGGACCAGCACCACGCTCCCGAGCAGTAGCGCCCGCGCGTTCAGCGTGCATTTCGGCTACGGCAGCGTGAACCACAACGCTAAGGCGGCGAGCAAGTACGCTGTTCGCCTGGTCAGGGGGTAGCTTTATTATTTTATTATTTTTTATATTTTGTTCTTTGAAATAAGAAATGGCCTATTACGAGAGTGATAAACAATTTAAAATCCAAAATCTATGATGGAAGCTTGAATAAAGCATCGTATATGTCTTATCTGGGGCACTTTAAGCACGCAAATGCCCATAGGCTGCAAAGGCACATAGAGGATATGATAAATGGCCATGCATTAGAAAGGAGGGCAGCTTAAAATGATATGCCCATATTGTAAAAAAGAGATCGAGCCAGTAGAGGAAACAATCTCAGAGATCAGCATAGAAAAAGATCATCATGGCCGAATAAAAATATGGACTGAGATCACAAAAGATGCGGAAGGAAAGCAGATTCATAAACGTATAGATGAGTATTTATATTACCCATCTGGTGAGATAGATACAATAGTACAGAAAGTCTATGGGCTTATTGATAGTCCTATTTCTAAAGAAATGGCAATAAAGCATTTCCAGGATGGCAGACAGCCAGTATGCAGCACCATTAAAAAAGAGGGGGATATTTTATTATGATAAATGCAGGTGATTTTTCAGAAGGTGCAATAGTTTATATCCCTATTAACACAGCCAGTATATCAACGGGTGAAAGCGTTACCATTACCAATTTCCTTAATACCGATGTGCATATCCACAAGAATGATAGCTTAACACAAAGAAATAATGCTGCTGGCATAACTGTAAGTATTGATTTTGATGGGATCACAGGTAACCACCTTATTAAAATTGACACAAGCGATGATACTGTAGCTGGTTTTTGGGTAGCAAATGCTGATTATTTTATAAGGATTGAGGGTACAACTATCGAGGCCAAGTCTGTCAATGTTTGGGTTGGGATGTTTAGTATTGAAAACAGGGCAGCATCAAAAGACCTTGCAAATGCTACGGATGGACTGGGGGCGCTAAAAACCCTCATCGACACCATCGACACGGTAGTGGATGCCATTAAGGCCAAGACCGACAACCTGCCCGCCGACCCTGCTGATGACAGCGACATCGATGCGCAATTAGCCACGATAGCGGGATATCTCGATACCGAGATCGCCACTATTCTGGCTGCGGTGGACACCGAGATTGCGGCCATCAAAGCCAAGACCGATAATCTGCCCGCCGACCCTGCTGATGACAGCGACATCGATGCGCAATTAGCCACTATTGCGGGATATCTCGACACCGAGATCGCCGCTATTCTGGCTGCAGTGGATACAGAGGTTGCGGCCGTCAAGGCCAAAACCGATAATCTGCCCGCCGATCCGGCCAGCGAGACAAATGTCGATGCCAATGAGACCAAGATCGATACCATCGACACCGTGGTGGATGCGATCAAGGTAGTTACCGATATACTGAATGGATTGATCGAGGACGTGAGCGGCAACAGATTTACGGAAAAATCCCTTGAACAAGCGCCGTCAGGCACCGGCGCAAGCGCGGCAGCCATTGCGGATGCGGTATTAGATGAGGCGTTATCAGAGCATGTTGATGCGGGTAGCCTCGGCAAAAAGGTTGGAGATCAGGCCAATCCACCATCTCAAATACTGAATGACTATAAAGCGACCGGCTTTAGCACCCATGACGCCGCCGCCGTCAAGACAGCCATAGAGGCCGCAGGCTCTCATCTGGCCCTTATAAAAGCACAAACAGACAACCTGCCTGCTGATCCGGCCGATGACAGCGATATCGATGCGCAATTAGCCACGATAGCGGGATATCTCGATACCGAGATCGCCACTATTCTGGCTGCGGTGGACACCGAGATTGCGGCCATCAAAGCCAAGACCGACAACCTGCCCTCGGACCCTGCGAGCGAGACAAACGTCGATGCCAACGAGACAAAGATCGACACCATCGACACGGTAGTGGATGGGATCAAGGCGATTACCGACAATCTGCCGGATGCCGGGGCATTATCCAGCCTGGCAACGGCCGCGGCTCTGACAACGGTCGATACCGTGGTGGATGCCGTCAAGGCCAAAACCGATAATCTGCCCGCCGATCCGGCCAGCGAGACAAATGTCGATGCCAATGAGACCAAGATCGATACCATCGACACCGTGGTGGATGCGATCAAGGTAGTTACCGATATACTGAATGGATTGATCGAGGACGTGAGCGGCAACAGATTTACGGAAAAATCCCTTGAACAAGCGCCGTCAGGCACCGGCGCAAGCGCGGCAGCCATTGCGGATGCGGTATTAGATGAGGCGTTATCAGAGCATGTTGATGCGGGTAGCCTCGGCAAAAAGGTTGGAGATCAGGCCAATCCACCATCTCAAATACTGAATGACTATAAAGCGACCGGCTTTAGCACCCATGACGCCGCCGCCGTCAAGACAGCCATAGAGGCCGCAGGCTCTCATCTGGCCCTTATAAAAGCACAAACAGACAACCTGCCTGCTGATCCGGCCGATGACAGCGATATCGATGCGCAATTAGCCACGATAGCGGGATATCTCGATACCGAGATCGCCGCTATTCTGGCTGCGGTGGACACCGAGATTGCGGCCATCAAGGCCAAAACCGACAACCTGCCTTCCGGAATAGCTAAAAATGTGGCCCTGAGCAATTTTGAATTTCTCATGATCGATTCAACCGATCATGTGAGCGTAAAAACAGGCTTGACCATTACCGCACAGATCTCAAAAGACGGCGGTGCCTTTACCTCCTGCACCAATAGTGTGGCAGAGATAGGCAGCGGTCTGTATAAGGTCAATATAACCCAGGCAGAGATGAATGCGGATATAATCACCCTTAAATTCACCTCTACCGGCGCAGATCAAAGGACAATAACAATTACGACAAGCTGATGATCATAGAATGGACATATGGTGCCCTGGCACAGGTACAGCGATATTACGGAATCGGTTACTGGCTGACGGATTCTGTTTTAGCGTTTAGCATAGTAACACCCGCTAAAAGGACCATCACAATATCGGCGGACGTTAGATCTGTAGCCGTAGAAAGCGAAGCAAGGACGGTCCTTGTGGCTGCTGAGGATAGGATAATTACTATTACATAGATGGCGAATAAAATGGAAATATTTCTAAAAGATCCGGATGCGGTTCTTGATTATGCGATGGATTGGTCGGATTGGCTGGCTGATAGCGAGACCATCAGCAGCCACACCGTGACCGTGGATGACGGCCTCACCAAAGACTCGGACAGCGAAAGCGATGGTATAGTGACTATCTGGCTCTCCGGCGGCATGGTAAATACCACGTATAATGTCGTGGTGCATATAGTTACCAGCTCCAGCCGCACTGACGATCGCACCTTCCGCGTCATAGTAATTCAGCGGTGATATAACCAATATAATAGGTATTTAATGTGGATTTATAGGCCATTAAATGGCCCTTTAATTCCGATTTTTTCGGAATAATTGCTCTTCATTTTTAACTGATTTTAACCTGTCGGATTCCGATGCGGAAATCGAACAGGTTTTTTGCGCCCTAACGAAGCCAGTACCCGATCTTTCGCAATTTGTGTTTGAATCTTTCGCATTTTTCGTTTGAAATGACAATTG
>Ga0307433_1001341_pt1 | contig 13755 bp, 11 predicted proteins | sample SalMarWE160210MG_FD_202166 | JGI IMG/M metagenome (GOLD analysis project Ga0307433, IMG submission 202166) | Salt marsh sediment microbial communities from the Plum Island Ecosystem LTER, Massachusetts, United States - WE1603-210 | ecosystem: Environmental > Aquatic > Marine > Intertidal zone >... | reverse complement strand
ACCGTGGGCGCGGTCGCGTCCGGCGATCAACAGGTCGGCGTCGCGGCCGCCGCAGTAGTCGCAAGGGACGTCTTCCAGTTGCCACTGGCCGTCAGGCATGTATCAGGCGCCGAGCGACTCGGCCGGCGTGTCGTCGCGGCCGGAGCGTGTTTTGAGGAGGGTCTCCAGTGCGTCGGTGGATGCCTCCCAGTCGAAGGCGAGGCTTCGCTCGTGAGCGGCCTCGGACATGGTTCGAAGGACGGCCTCGTCTTCAAGGAGCAGGGCGATCCGTTTGGCCATCGCCTCGTCGTCGCCGACCGGGACCAGGAACCCGTTGACCTCGTCCTCGATGATGCACTCGTGGCCTCCTGCCCGGCTCGCCACGGGCACGGCGTCGCAGGCCATCGCTTCGAGGACCGGCAGGCCGAAGCCTTCGTTGCGACTGGGGGCGAGCCAGATTTCGCAACCGGCGTAGATGGCCCGGAGGCGGGAGGGCTTCGGCCGGACGAACACCTCGGTGCGTGGCGGCACGTTGCGCGGCCGCTTGGCGCCGTACAGGACCAACCGGACGTCGGGCCACTGGTCGCGGACGCGTCGCATGGCCTCGAAGGCCTCGGCGGTTCCCTTCATTTCGCCGGCGACGAAGATCATGCCGACGGTCCGCGGCGTCCGGAACTGCCGCTCGTTGTTGTAGAACCGCGTATGGTCGACGCCGTTCGGGATGACCGCGGCCTCGATGCCGAACTGGCGTTCGAGGTACGCCGCCACGTAGTCCGAGACGGCCACGCGGTCCACGGGCAGGGCCATGACCTTTCGCGCGTCGTCGCGGTGCTGCTCCATGTGGATGGTTCCCTGCACGATTTCGACCACCCTCCCCTTTTCGGGCGGAAGGGCCGACGCCACCCGAACGGCGCGCAGGCCAGTCGTGACGATCACGTCGGCGTCGGGAACCGATTCGGGCGTGAACTCGCGGACGCCCGCCAGCACACATCCCGACTCATCGAGCGCATCGGGGGTGCGGCGGGTGATCCACCGCTGGAGCCACCGCTTGGCGTTTCTGGCGCTACGGCGATACAGGACGGCCACGTCGTGACGGCGGGCGCGAAGACGACCGGCATACTCGCCCATCACCTTGATGCCGCCGACCAGCCCACGTCCCGGAACCAGGAACGTGATTCGCAAGACCGCCTCCCTTCCAACGCCGGCGGCGACTATAGCAGGCGAGACCGGCCGACGCAACGGCCCGACCGGCCGGCGTCGCCCCGGCACCTCATAAGCCAACGAAACTTCCCGCGCGGCGGGTCCGGAGACCCGCCGCGCGAAATGGCGACGTTTCGTTGTAGTCCTAAGCCATGTCGGCTTGAACGAGGTCGATGCGGTCGGGATCGGCGTTGCCGAGTCCGATGACCTGTCCCCATGCGACCATCTGTCTGGCGGCGGTCAAGGGCCACGGTTTGCCGCGGACCGCGGCGCGCTGTTTCTCGAGGAGTCGCATTCCGACGGCGCTCGCCGCCACCGGGTCGGTCGTGACGATGAGACGGCGCAGGTCCCAGCGGTAGTCGGGATTGTCGGCCGGGCCGCCTGCGAAGAGCGGGCGGACGGCATCGACGATGACGAGTCGCGTCTTCTTGCGGAGCGGGTCGAGGGCGTTCAACTCCGGCAGACTCTTCGGCATGCGGCCGGGCTGCCAGCCGTGATAGGCGGCGGGGTTGTTGACGCTGCCGAGGTGGTTCTTCATGGCGGCCGACAAGCCTCCGCTGAAGTGGGCCTTCAGGACGGAGACGTTGACGACGGCCGTCGCCGCGTCGGTGTAGAGCCGCCGCAGCCGCGTCTTCAGACCGCTCGAGGGCAGCGTGAACGGCTCCGACAACTCGTCGTACGGGGGCGGCAGGACCCGGTCCGCCACGAGGACGCGCTTGGGATTGACCTTCGCCTCCGAAGCGAGACGCGACGCGACCACGTCGTTGATCTCGGTGTGGCTGTGGAGCGTCGGCCGACCGATGGAGTTGTGCTTGACGGCGACGAAATCGTCGGAGCGGGCGACCGCGGCCCATGCCTCGGACTCGGTGGCCTTGCCGGTCAGGTCAACGAGGGCCCGGTCGAGCATCTGCCGCAGGACGGGCGGGTTGACGCGGTAGTCCCTGATGATGACTTCCGGGTGGGTCACGACCACGACGCGGCTCTTGGGGAGTGCCTTTGCGGCGGCCGCCAAGGCGCCGGCCACGCACGCCGCAGCCGACGCTCCTGCGGCCATCGAGGCGAGCATCTCGCGGCGTGTGATGCCGCGGGGGGCGGCCCGGCGCACGAAGGCGGCGTGGCGGCGGGCGAAATCGGCACAGATCCCGGCGAGCGTCAGGTGACCGGTGGGCGGCGACACGCTCCGCACCGGTTCGGCACCCCGATCGTCGAGATGCGCCATGGTCAGGTCTCGTCCGGGCGCCGTCGGGTGTGTCCGCGCCGCGCAGGGTCAGTCGTGATCGGCCCGTCCTACTTGGGCGGGATGACCAGAACGGTCCCGACGGGAATCGCCGTCACGTCGCGGAACTTGTCCCTGTTGGCCTCGGCGATTCGGGTCCAGAGTTTGCCGTCGCCATAGTAGCGTCTGGCCAGGCCGTAAAGCGTATCGCCTCGCTGCATGGCGTAACTATCGGAGATGGTCCGGGCCGGCACGGCGGCCAGGGTGGGCGTGGGGGTCTCGACCTCGGCGGTCGTGATCGGCGTCGTCAGGGCCGGTGTCGGTGTCGCGGCCTCGAGTTCGGCCGGATCGATCTGCGGCAATTCCTCTTCGCGTTTTTCGGCACAGCCTACAAGGCCGATAGCCATCACCATCACCACGGTCAACGTGAACACTCTCATGCCTGCTCCTCTCGCCTGTTCCGGCAATTCGCCCGATGTCCCTTCCTTATATCGATTCGAACTCGACTTGCAGGGCTTCTCGAGTTCGGAGTGCTTCTCGGCGGTGGCCGTCCTCCGCCGGCCTTCCGTCCGGGCCCACGTTCTCACGCCGGCTGCCCTTCGTCAGGCGAGTCTACCGCCTGCCCACGGCAAGTCAAGCGCCAACCAGCCATTCCACAAACCGGCGAAGGGGATCGACCGGCGGCATGTCCAGCAACACCAGCAGCGCCACGGTGGCGCCGGCCTGGATGTCGAAGGGGACCGTCCCGCGGCGCCAGCGGAAGAGGACGAGGCCCAGGAGTCCGCGCGGCTCATCGTCGCGCGGCGTGGTGCCTGGGCTGCCATCGGCCTGCGGGCACGTTCGGCGGGCCCGCCACAGGCGGTGGGCAACCGTCGCCAGGGGGAAGATTCCGAGGATCCACACGGCCGTGGCCAGGTGCAGAAAGGCGATGCCGAGGAGCATGGTGACGACCCGCTCGCCCCGCTGCCAGAACCCGCCGTACGCCTCGGCCCCCTCCTCGGTGGCGCGTGTCCGAAGGTAACTCGTCAGGAAGGCCCAGAGGAGTCCGAGGGCAGCGAGCAGGGCCAGGGTCAGGTTCGCCGGTTCATCGGGCTCATCGGGGTGGAGGGCGAAGTAGAAGGCGGCCCCGAGGAAGAGGGCGGCGTCGCCGATGCGGTCGTTCACGGAGTCGAGAATGGCCCCGAAGCAGGTCCTGAGTCTCCCGACGTTGGCCATGGCGCCGTCGAGCAGGTCGCACGCCCCGGCGCCGATGAGCAGGCCGATCGCCAGCGGCCGCCAGTGCGCCCGGCCGCACGCCACGGCCACGCCGGCGGCAACCGTCAAGAGCATCCCCACAACCGTGACGTGGTTCGGCCTCATCCCAAGGCGCAAGAGAAGACGAGCCACGGCGTCGCGGCAAACCGAGAAAAAGTGACCTATGTGTTCGGAGACCATATCCGTGAGATGTCGGGCGCGTCACGGCGCCGGCCCGTGCCACCCGCCGGCGCCGGCACGGACGCGGCCCGCGTCATTTTGCAGCGGACGGCACTCGCTCGACGGCTTCGGCGGGGTCTTCGACGGCGATGAAGGCATCGATCTCGGCCCGGGCGTCGGAGTCGCGCATCTGTTCGGGCGGATGCTTCATCAGGTAAGCCGAAGCCGACTTCATAGGCCCGGCCACGCCGCGGTCGCGCGCGACTTGGCACAGCCGGACCGCGTCGATGCCGCACCCGGCGCTGTTCGGCGAATCCTCGACGCTCAGGCGCAGTTCGAGGTTGAGCGGGATGCCGGCAAATCCCCGGCCCTCCATCCGCAGGAAGCAGACCTTGTTGTCCTTCTGCCAGGGCACGTAATCGGAGGGTCCGATGTGGACCTGGTCGGGTGGCAGAGGCGTCTCGAGTTGAGACTGGACGGCCTCGGTCTTCGAGACCTTCTTCGAGGAGAGGCGCTCGCGCTTCAGCATGTTCAGGAAATCGGTGTTTCCGCCGGTGTTCAACTGGTACGTGGCGTCGAGGGCCGCACCCCGGTCGCGGAACAGCCGCGTGAGCGTCCGGTGGACGATGGTGGCGCCGACCTGTGCCTTGATGTCGTCGCCGACGACGGGGATGCCGGCCTCGGTGAACCGTGCCGCCCACGTCGCGTCGCTCACGATGAACACGGGCATGCAGTTGACGAAACTGACGCCGGCGTCCAGACAGGCCCGGGCGTAGTGTTCGCTGGCTTGTTGCGACCCGACGGGCAGGTAGTTCAGGAGGACCTGTGCCCCGGATTCCTTCAGGGCGGCGGTGACATCCACGGGCTCGGCGTCGGCGGGAATAAACCGCTGGTCGTCGGGAAACTCGGGCATGTGGTCGGCAACGCCGTCGAGGACGGGCCCCATCTGGACCATGGCCCCGCCGGCGGGGAGGTCGTCGAAGAACGTCTTCGTGCAGTTGGGCGGAGCGAAGATGGCTTCCTCGAAAGGCCGGCCGACCTTCCGCCGGTCGATATCAAACGCCGCGACGAAGTCGATGTCGCCCGGCAGGTATCCGGCGAGGTCGTAGTGCATGAGGCCGAGGGTCTCGCGGACGCCGTCCGCCTCGAGCCGATGCCGGTAGTACGCGACGCCCTGCGCGAGGCTTGAAGCGCAGTTGCCGACCCCCGCGATCGCTACGCGAATCCGATCGCCCATCGTGTGACCTCCTTCCGTGACCGCACCTGCCATCCCAGGCGGTGGCTCTGTGCGTAGTTGCGTGCGGACTCCAACAGATAGCATGCGCTTCGGGGAGTGTCAACGGCAAATCCCGCGATTCTTGGCGGGCGGGTGCACCTCAAGTTGTAGGATAGGTGCTCGGCACCCACGCTGAGGAGGTCTCGCGAGCGGCGCATGGGTGCGGGTACGTGTTTAGCGTGTCACGCGCCACCAAGAGGGTGGCACGGCAGCGGCGAAGCCGCGGCCGTGGGTCGCGCCGAGGAGTACACGGTCACGCCGGGCGTGGCCGCCGGCCACCCTGGCAGGGCAAGCCTGCCGCCGGCCACGGCACGAGCCGCACCCGTGCCAGGGTGGCTTGACCGCGGCACGAGCCGTCAGGGTCCCACCCGGCGTGCCGAGGGCGACTGCACGGCCCAAGGGCCGTGCCACCCCGCTAAACACGTACGGGGATAAACCCCGGCGCTACGGCCAAGCCGCAGGAAATCGTCCCATGCCACAAATCGTTGCCACGTCCCAAACACGTCCGAACGAACAATTCCCTTGAGAAACGGCCGCCGGCGGTTTTATCATCACGGCCGGGAGGTTTCCGGGTCCACACGGATGAGCGACAACACCCAATCGGACGAATCGACGCTGCGCCGGCATCTCGACGTGCTGCTCGGCGTCATGCGGCGTCTGGCCTCCGAGCCGCGCCTCGACCCGCTCCTCGGGTCCATCGCCGAGGAAACCTGCGAACTGCTGGACGCCGAGCGGACCACGCTCTTCCTCTACGACGCCGCAACCGACGAACTCGTCAGCCGCATCGTCACCGAGAGCGAGATCGAGGTCATCCGGTTCCCGGCCGACCGCGGCGTCGCCGGGGCGGTGGCCCGCAGCAACGAGCCGCTCATCATTCCGGACGCCTACGCCGACTCGCGGTTCAATGCCGACGTGGACAAGAAGACGGGCTGGCGGACCCGCGACATCCTGGCCGTCCCGATGACCAACCTCGAGGGCGAACTCGTCGGCGTGCTCGAGGCCCTCAACAAGCGCGCCGGCTCGTTCACCGAACGCGACAGGGCCCTGCTGACGGCCCTGGCCGACCAGGCGGGGGTGGCGCTGCAGCGTGCGCGGCTGCTGGAGGAGTACCTGACCAAACGCCGGCTCGAAGACGAAATGGAACTGGCTCGCGACATCCAGGCCGGCCTCCTGCCGCACGACCCGCCCGGCCTCGACGGGTTCGACCTGGCCGGCTGGAGCCGACCGTCCGAATACGCCGGCGGTGACTTCTTCGACATCTTTCCATGGAGTGACGGCCGCGTCGGCCTCATGCTCGGCGACGCCGTCGGACACGGCGTCGGGCCGGCGCTGCTGGCGGCTGAGACGCGGGCGCTCGTGCGGGCCCTCGCGCTTCGCGAGGACCGCCCCGACGCCATCCTGTGCGACACCAATCGCCTGCTGGCCGCCGACGTGGGCGAGGGCCGATTCGTGACGCTGGCCCTGGCGGTCGCCGACGCCTCCACGGGCACCGTCTCGTACGCCAGCGCCGGCCAGGGACCGATCGTCGTGATGCGGGCCGACGGCCGGTCGGATCAGTTCAACGCCACCGGACTGCCGCTCGGCATCCTGCCGGACGCATCCATCGAGGCCGGCGAGCCGGTGGAACTCGCGCCCGGCGACGCCTTCCTGCTGATCTCCGACGGCATCTTCGAGTGTGAGACCACCGGCGGCGGAGACCTCGGCATGGAGCGTGCCCTCGCCAACGTCCGGGACCACCTGGCCGGGTCGGCCGAGTCGGTCGTCCGGGCGCTCGAGGACCTGACCGAGTCGGTCAGTCCGGACGGCCGGTTCCGCGACGACCGAACCATCGTCGTGACCAAGCGCGTCTGACGAGTACGGCTACGCCACTTGCCGCGCGGCGGGTCTCCGTAAGTGTTTAGCGGGGTGGCACGGCCCTTGGGCCGTGCAGTTGCCCTCGGCATGGGTACGGCTCGTGCCGCGGTCAAGCCACCCTGGCACGGGTGCGGCTCGTGCCGTGGCCGGCGGCAGGCTTCGCCGCTGCCGTGTCACCCTCTTGGTGGCGCGTGGGACGCTAAACACGTACAGGTCTCCTGACCCGCCGCGCGAAATGGCGAAGCAGTGTTGTCGTACGCCGGCGCCGCGGCTGAGCGCGCGGGGGCGCAACCGAAGACACCTGCTATGGACGAGCCCGTAAGCGAGGATCGACTCGACAGCGCGACGGACCTGGAGTATGCGGCCGTCTGCCCGATGGCCGTCGTCGCGTTGATCGTGGGCGTTCTGGGCGCGACCGCCCTGGTGGTGGCCCCGCTGGTCGCGGTGCCGGTCGTGGCGATCGTGCTGGGTCTGGTGTCGCTGCGGACGATCCGCAGGTCCGGGGGCGTTGTGGTCGGGCGGAGGCTGGCCCTGGCGGCCGTGGCGCTCGGCGTCGCGACGGGGGCACTGGGCGGCGGGTATCACCTCAGCATCTGGCTCGGCGAGAGGCAGACGTTCGAGGACCTCAAGAGGCGGTCCGCCGAGACGATCGACGCCATTCTGGCCTCCCGGCACGAGGAGGTCTTCGAGAAACTGCCGGCGGATTCGCCTCAGGGCAAAGCGGGGCTGGAGTCGTTCCGCAAAGGCATCTGTGACCTGTTCGAAGGCGGCGGCAGCCTGGTCGGACGCGAACTGATGTCGCTTCAGATCCTGCCGACCGAACGGGGCGTCCTGGTCGCCCCGGCCGCCACGCGCGTCACCCTCGACCGCCGCATCCTCGAGATGACGCTGTGGTTCCGCCTCGAAGAAGACGGGCACTGGCGACTCGTGGGCGTGGGCGGACAGGAAACCTTCGAGAGCATAGCGAAGTACGGCGACGAAGGCGGCCCGGCCGACGTCCCGGGCCCCTATGAGCGTGGACCGCACAGCCAGTGACCGGGCACCGACAAAGCCAAACGATTCAATGCCAAACCGAACGGCTGGTTTGGCATTGAATATGGCCCTGACCCGCTTTTTCCCCGGCCGAGCAACAACCGGGTAACCGCAGCCAATAGCGTAGTCGTACCAAGTGGCCGTAGACGGTCTCACTGCTTGACGCGGCGGATGACGGCGCCCAGGCGGCGAAGTTTGCGTTCCAGACGCGCGTAGCCGCGATCCAGATGGTAGACGCGCGAGATGGTCGTCTTGCCCCCCGCCACCAGGCCCGCGATGACCAGGGCGGCCGAGGCCCGAAGATCGCTGGCCATCACCTCGGCGCCCGACAGGGTCCGCGTCCCGTGAACGACCACGGCGTTGCCCTCTTTGCGGATGATGGCGCCCATGCGGCCGAGTTCGGCCACGTGCATGAACCGGTCGGGGAAGATCTTCTCGGTGACGACGCTGATGCCGTCCGCCACCGTCAGCAGCGCCATCATCTGGGCCTGAAGGTCCGTCGGAAAACCGGGGAACGGCAGGGTGGTCACGTCGATGCTCCTGGGCCGGCGGCGCGAGCGGACGCGGATCGTGTCGGCGTCGTGCCGCACGTCGATGCCGATCTCGCGGAGCACGGTCACCAGGGCGAACAGGTCGTCCCACCGGGCGCCCTGGACGGTGACGTCGCCCCGCGTGGCGGCCCCGGCGAGCAGGAGTGTCCCGGCCTCGACGCGGTCGGGAATGATCGTGTGCTCGCAGCCCGACAGGCGGTCGACGCCCTCGACGACGAGGCGCGGCGAGCCGAGCCCCTCGATCCGGGCGCCCATCTTGGTGAGCACGCTGGCCAGGTCCCGGATCTCCGGCTCGCAGGCCGCGCAGTCGATGACCGTGGTTCCCTTGGCCAGGACGGCGGCCATCAGGATGTTCTCGGTGCCCGTGACGCTGGAGCCGAAGGGTCCGCCGAGGTACATCTCCGTGCCGCGCAGACGCCGGCTCTCGCCGACGATGTAGCCGTGTTGGATGCGGATTCGCGCCCCGAGTGCCCGGAGGCCTCTCAGGTGCAGGTCGACGGGGCGGTCGCCGATGGCGCAGCCGCCCGGCAGGCTGACCTCGGCCTTGCCCCGCCGGGCCACGAGCGGCCCAAGCACGCAGATGCCGGCGCGCATCGTCCTCATGATCTTGTACGGCGCGCGGTTGCGTGTGGTGCGGCGCGGGCTGCGCAGAACCATCTCGCCGCCCCGCTCGCGTTCGACGCGGACGCCGAGCGTCTTGAGGAGGCGGGCCATCGTCCGGATGTCGGCCAGGTCGGGCACACCCCTCAGTCGCATGTGCCCCTCGGCCAGGATCGAGGCCGCCATGATAGGCAGCGCCGCGTTCTTGGCGCCGCCGGCGCGCACGCGGCCTTTGAGACGGCGTCCGCCGGTCACAACCATTGCATCCATCGGATTGACGCTCCTTTGATTTGTCGAACAGCACGCGCCGGGCAAGCCCGGCGGCTAACGTTGGCGATGCCGCATCTTGGGCCTTGGCGGCGCGTAGCCTGTTTTAGCATTCGCTCTCGCGCCCGGCGGCTAACGTTGGCGATGCGTACCCTGTTTTAGCATTCGCGCTCGCGCCAGGCGGCTGACGTTGGCGATGCGTACCCTGTTTTAGCATTCGCGCTCGCGCCGGGCGGCTAACGTTGGCGATGCGTAGCCTGTTTTAGCATTCGCTCTCGCGCCCGGCTACAAGGATTCGGTCGAGGCCGGCGTAGTCTTTGAGGATGCGGACGCCGGAGAGGCCGCGGACGGCTGTGGCTATCTCGGTGACCTTGGCGCCCTGGCCGGCGCCGATTTCCACAAGCAGGGTCGCCCCGGGCTTCAGGTAGGCCCGCGCCCCCTTGAGGATGCGTTCGACGCACTCGGTTCCGTCGGGTCCGGCGACGAGGGCGTCGCGCGGTTCGTGTTCGCGTATTTCGCGCGGGAGGCCGTCCCACTCCCCTTGGGCGACGTACGGCGGGTTGGCGAGGAGGAAATCGGCGGGCTCGGCGTCGGCGGCGTCGAGGGCATCGTACAGGTCGCCCTCGAGAAACGTGACTCGGGTCGCCACGCCGTGGGCCTCGGCGTTCGTGCGGGCGACCTCAAGGGCCGCTGGCGAGATGTCGGTCGCCGTAACGCGGCAGTCCGGCAGGCGGACGGCCAGGCCGACGGCCACGCACCCGCAGCCGGTGCACAGGTCGATGGCCGTGACGGGGCCGGGCGGCCCCGTCTCGCCTCCATCGAGGAGGGGGGCCGGGGCGGCGCGGCGTCGGCTCAGGACCGCCTCGACGAGCATCTCGGTCTCGGGCCGAGGAATCAGACAGTCCGCCGTCACCTTGAAGGCGAGCGAGAGGAACTCGCAGGTGCCGACGAGGTACCGCGTCGGTTCGCCGCCCGCGCGGCGTCGGACGAGGTCGCGGAAGGCGGTCCGCTCGTCTTCGGAGACGGCGTCCTCGTACCGCAGGTACAGGTCGATGCGTTCGGCGCCCAAGACGTGTGCCAGGAGGATCTCGGCCTCGAGGCGCGGCTGGTCGATGTCGCCCCGCTCGAAGAAGCCGCGCGTCCACTCGATGAGACGGCCGATGGTCCAATCGTCGGATGATACGTCGGGCATGGCAAATCCGCTTGGGCGCCGGGCAACGCCGCCCTGGTAGTGACCGAGTGCCCTTTTAACGCTGCGGCGGGTGTGTGGCAAGCCTAAAGCGAGGCGCGCCGGCCGGGCGGTGAGCGGTCACGGTGCGAGGTCAAGCGCCGCCACTGTCTCGGCCGGGGCGGCCATCTCTTTGAGCCAGCCGATGAGTTGGGCCTGGAGGTCATCAGCGACTTGCGTGTGGTCGGCCAGGACACACGTCTCGCCGAGGGCGTCGGCGGCCAGGTCGTAGAGTTCCCGCTGTCCTTCGGACCCGAAGGGCACGTAGCACCACCGGTCGGTGTAGACGGCGGGGGTAAGGTGCCCCGCGCACGGCCGGCCCGGTTTCCATTGGATGAAGGCGGAGGAGATGGCGACGTCGCGGAGCGGTCCCTGCGCCTTGCCGCGCAGCATCGGTGCGAACGATGTCCCATGCAGCGGTTCGGGTGTTTCCACTTGCACACCGGCCAGGTCCAGCAGCGTCGGCAGGATGTCGGGCGGTTGAAGCAGCGCATCGACCTCGCGGCCGCCCTCCAGGCCGGGGGCCGTAATCAGGAACGGCAGGTGAGCGATTTCCGGATAGACCGGCCAGGCCCTCTCGTCGCGGTCGTTGAGGTTCGACTTGCCGGTCCGGTCGTGTTCGCCGAGGCTCATGCCGTGATCGGTGGTGAAGACGACGATGGAGTTCGGCCAGAGGTCGAGGTCGTCAATCTTCTGGAGAATCCGTCCGACCCATCGGTCGACGAGTTCGGCTTCGGCCGCGTAGTGTGCCCGCAGGTTCTTGAGTTCCTCCGGCGTAAGGTCGCCGGCATGCCCGTAGTTGGGGTGGATCATGGGTGCGGCGGTGTAGTCGGGATCGTACTTGCGGACCATGTACTCGGGCGGGTCCCACGGCTCGTGGGGGTCGAAGAAATCGACCCACAGGAAGAACGGGTGGTGCCGGTAGTTCTCTTCGAGCCACTCGACGGTCATTTCGGCGGTGCGCGGCGGGAAGCGGTCCACCTCGCGGTACCACAGGCGGTTGGTCCAGCGGGCCAGGTCGGGCAGGTTCCGGTCCATAAAGTGGTGGCCGGTGCGGGTCTTTTCGGGAGGCATAACGCTCTCGATGGGGTGGTTCATCCGGAGGAATGGCAAATCGCCCTCCTGGCCGCGCAGCACCCGGGCACCGTGGAAGCCCCGGTTGAAGTCCGCATTGAACAGGTGTGGGCAATCGCACAGCAGTTGCGAGACGTACCCGGCGCGGTTCAGCATCTGGGGCAGGTGGTTCTGGCTGCTCATCAGGCGGCTCTGCCAGGGGTACCACGGCCAGCCGTACCGGCCGGTGGTGAGGTCGGTGCGGTGCGGGATGGTGGGGAAACTCGAGTTCCACATCCCGGTGGCGCTGACGGCCCGCCGGCTGAACGCATCGAGGTGCGGCGTGCGGACCGGCATGGCCGCACGGTCGAAAAAATTGTCGTAGCGGAATGTGTCGGAGATGATGAGGATGATGTTCATAGAAGGCCGTCCTTGGTCATGCGTTCCCTGTCAGTGGTCCTTTTGACCGGGCCTTGTTGCCATGAGGCGGCGGACGTCGAAGCGGTAGTACGGCTGTTTCCATGCGGGCGCCCCGTCGCCGGCCGCGTTGGCGACGTGCAGAACGCCGTCGGCCGGAATCATCAGGACGTCGTGCAGGTTTGCCTTCATGGCCACGGGCGCGTCCATCAGGCGGATGGCCGATTCGGGCGTGAACGTGCCCACGCCGGTGCGGATTCGCTTGACCAGGTGCGTGTAGCGATCGAAGGCCGAGAGAATCACCGTCTCCGGAACCGGCGTCGGCAACAGGTCATGCGCCTGGCCGGGCTTGACGATCTCGAGTTTGTCGGGCGTGGCCCACAGCCCGACGGCCGAATCGCGCCGGGCGTCGGCGATGACGTAGTAGTACTCGCACGTCCGCGGATGGTCCTTGAAGACCGCCACCGCCTCGTCGAGCGTCCGCGTGCCGTCGAGGACCATCCGCACGAGGAACGACATGGGGACACCGCTCCACATGCCGACCCCGCCGCCGCCCATCTCGCCGATGCTGATCCCGTCGACGTTCATGCCCGTGACCGAACCGATGAACCCGGCGTAGGAGACGTTGACGAACGGCACCTTGCCGTCCGGCTGCTGGATGATGAGGACCGCGTGGTCCTGAAGGTGCTGGTCCACGCCGTAGTCGAGGATGCGGCCGTGGTAGAGTTTCTTGTCGGCCGTGGTCTTCGAGAGCAGCGCGAAGCCGGAGCAATGAAACATCTCCGGGATGAGGTTGCAGGCGCTGACGCGGTCGGCCGGCAGGCCCGCCCCGTCGGCCAGGGCGCGCATCTCCTTGAGGTACGGTTCCGGAATCTTGCCGGCGAAGGCTTGGTTCATCACGCCCGCGAGCATGGTGCGGGTGACTTGCATGTCGCCTATCTGGAATCCCTCGCCCGGGCGTTCGGCCAACAGAAAGTTGACGTTCTCGGTCACGGGCTCCTTGAGCAGGCGTCCGTGCTGGCGGCCCATCTGCTCGGGCGTGCCCTTCAGGTGCAGGACGCGGTAGCCGCCCACGGTTTCGAGGTAGCCCTTGCCCTCGACGGCAACGAGTTGGCGGACGGGCGCCTTCGGGGTGTTGGCCGCGCCCGCGGCGGCCGTCGCCAGCAACATGACAGCGGCAGAGAGGGTCGCCTTACGCCACAGGGTTCCGGCAGACATTCGGGTCTCCAGTCAGCGAGAAGCGGGAAGCCTTTGCAGCGCCCGCTACGGTATGGTAGTAATCATACGCTGCCGGCCGGGATCGTCCAGCGCAAACGGTCACAGGGGAAAGGAACGTTTATGGCGGCGCCGAAGGAATCGCAACTGGCGGTCACGCTGTTCACGCTGCGCGACTACTGCACGAAGCCGCGCCGGATTGCCCGGACGCTGGCGCGCGTCCGCAAAATCGGGTACCGGAACGTCCAGATCTCCGGCGGCGGACTCCTGGCCCAGGACCCGGCGGACCTGGCCAGGATGATGGCCGATGCGGGGCTCCGTGTCATCGGCAGCCACATCGCCCTGGCGATGATGCGCGAGGACTTCGGCGGCGTCGTCGAACGTCTCCGGGCCTGGAAGTGTTCGCACACCGCCATCCCGTGGGTGGCGAAGCAGGACCGCAGCACCCTGGCCG
>Ga0307433_1001338_pt1 | contig 13786 bp, 13 predicted proteins | sample SalMarWE160210MG_FD_202166 | JGI IMG/M metagenome (GOLD analysis project Ga0307433, IMG submission 202166) | Salt marsh sediment microbial communities from the Plum Island Ecosystem LTER, Massachusetts, United States - WE1603-210 | ecosystem: Environmental > Aquatic > Marine > Intertidal zone >... | reverse complement strand
GCTCAAGTTTACGGCTAGCCACGATGACGTCAGCACCAGCCTCTGCCAGGCCCAAAGCCTGCGCATGACCAATGCCACCAGCACCACCAACCACTACAGCAGTCTTGCCTGTCAAATCAAATAAATCAGCCATATTACACCCCCTGTATAATTACGGTCACTTTCTTATTGCTGAATTTTGTCCGAAATATATTTCACCCCCTTGATATTGCCTACTGAACTAGCTGAACACCAAATGAACTCAGTTAGTTTCCACATTATACTCGTCTCCAGCCTATTGTCAAGGAGAATTATTAAGACCTATCACGTCAGGCGAGCACAGAACCTTGACAAGCTTGGCCTGAGTCAAGTACACTCTCCTATAAACACCCGTTCGGTCGCCTAATACAGTTCGTCTGGAGGTGCCAGCCTTCCGGATTGTGTTGGTAAGAATTCTAAGACGAGTGATGGAGGGAAAAATGGTAGAAAAGGAGAAATCTAGAAAACGACCCAAAGAGAAAAGCAGTATGGTAAATGTGGCAGGACAAACGCTTATCAGGGATATCAGCTTTTGCGGTGTACCTGAGAATGGTTCCAACGCCTCGATGGTGGACGTCAAGGATGGCAAAATCATACGTATCCGCCCGATGCACTACGATTGGAAGTATGATCCCAAAGATATGAACCCCTGGAAGATGGAGTCGAGGGGCAAGATTTTTGAGCCCAGCATGAAGACCCTGCTGCCGCCATACTCGATTGCCTACAAGAACCGTGTCTATTCGCCGGCACGTATCCTCTACCCTATGATGCGTGTCGACTTCGATCCCAATGGCAACCGCAACCCGCAAAACCGCGGCATAAGCAAGTATAAGCGCATTTCCTGGGATCAGGCTCTTGACATCATTACTAGCGAGATGAATCGCATCAAGGAGAAGTACGGGCCCACTGCTCTTCTTTATGAGAGCGACCAGCACGGAGAGAATAAGGTTGTGCAGGCCTGCCATGGCGCCGGCCGCAGGCTGCTCCGCCTATGGGGTGGTTTCACACAACAGAACCGCCAACCGGATAGCTGGGAAGGCTGGTGGTGGGGGAGTAAACACTTCTGGGGCTGCGAGCCGGTCGGCCAGGGACAGCAAAGCAACTTACTCTACGATATCGCCAAGAACGCTGAACTGCTCCTTTTCTGGGGCTGCGATCAGGAAACCACGCCGTGGGGCTGGGGAGGCCAATTGCCGAGTCGATTGAGCTACTGGTGGACGGAACTCGGCATCAAGCAGATTTATGTATGCCCCGATCTTAATTATGCTGCCGCCGTGCACGCCGACCGATGGATACCGATCCTACCAAACACCGACGCGGCGATGTATCTGGCAATTACTTATCACTGGTTCAAGAACGGAACTTACGATAAAGAGTATCTCAAAACTCACGCCGTTGGCGTCGAGAAGTACGAGGCCTATGTCATGGGCGAAGAAGACGGAGTGCCTAAAACACCTGAGTGGGCGGCGCCCATCACCGGCGTGCCGTCTCGCGTAATCAAAGCGCTGGCCGAGGAGTGGGCGAGCAAACGCACTACCGTGGTTATCGGCAATGGTGGCCCTGGCATTCGTGGTCCCTACTCTACAGAGCCGGCCCGCCTGCAGAATATTTGTCTGGCCATGCAGGGACTTGGCAAGCCGGGTGTTAACCAGTCCAAGATGATAGAGTGGGGACTTTTTGACAAGCCGGATCAGTACGCACAACCCAGGTCCCTACGTGTCCCCAACCTGCGCAAGGCCTACAGGGGCGGCCATCCGGATGAGACCAATCACCCCTCGTTTATCCCGAAGACCTATATACCGAAGGCTATTCTCGAAGGTCAATGCGATTGGTATGGCGTCGAATCCGAGACAGCCCCCCGCGAAAACCAGTTTGTGCACTACAAGTATCCGGCGGACGGTTGCTCTAAGGTCCACATGGTCTGGACCGACTCACCGTCGTGGATCACATGCTGGAACTGCGGCAACGACTACATCCGGGCCATGCGTCATCCCGATATCGAGTTCATGTTTGCCCAGCATATATGGCTGGAGAATGAGTGTTTGCTGGCCGATATCATCCTCCCGGTGAACACCAAGCTCGAAGAGGACGACATCGCCGTCGACATCTTCAGCGGGCAGTACAACCTGCTGTTTCCGGAACACAAATGCGTAGAGCCTCTCGGCGAGTCGTACAGTGACTACGAGATCGCATGCAAGATTGCTGAGCGCCTGGGGTTGTTGGAAGAGTACACCGAGGGCAAGTCTATCCCCGACTGGATCAAATACGGCTGGGAAATTTCCCGCTGTGCCGACCTCATTAGCTGGGAGGAGCTTAATGAAAAGGGATACTATGTAGTACCTACAGCCGATAATTGGGAGGATGTGCCCGCCGGCTTTTACGAATTCTATAAGGACCCGGAGAAACATCCGCTTTCGACACCGACCGGTAAGCTCGAATTCGAGGCTATCGGCCTTCTCAAGCACTTCCCTGACGATCTGGAGCGGCCACCGGTGCCGAAGTGGATTGCAAAAGGCATTAGCCACGAGGAGACTATCGGCACCGAACGCTCCAAGAAGTACCCGCTTCTTGTGTGCTCCAACCACCCGCGCTGGGCCGTGCACTCACAGCACAAGGATATGATTTGGCTACGTGAAATTGAGACCTGCACGGTAAAGGGTCCCGATGGCTACCAGTATCAGCCGGGTTGGCTGCACCCCTCGGAGGCAGAGAAGCGGGGCATTAAGAATGGGGACGTCATCTCAATCTACAACGACCGAGGGACGGTGTTGGCGGGCGCATATATCACCGAGCGCATCATGCCTGGCGTGGTGTATATCGATCACGGTGCGAAGTGGGACCCAATTGCCCTTGGGGAAATCGATCGTGGTGGTGCCATCAACACTATCGTGCCCCGCAACACCACTTCGAAGAATGCAGTTGGCCATGCAGTCAGCGGCTTCCTGGCACAAGTCGAGAAAACCGACATGGAAGCGCTCAGGCGCAAGTATCCAGAAGCCTTTGAGCGTCCCTTGCACCCGTATGCGGGTCCCGGCTTAGAAGCCTGGGTTGAAGGAGGTAAATAATGGGTAAGGCCCTGATTATCAACTACGACATTTGCAATGGTTGTTACAACTGCGTGGTTGCCTGTAAGGACGAGCATGTCGGTAACGACTGGACTCCCTATGCCAAGCCTCAGCCCGGGACCGGGCACTTCTGGATGAAAATTACTGACATGGTCAGGGGGACTGTTCCCAAGGTCAGGGTCACATATCTTCATGACATATGTCAGCACTGTGATGAAGCGCCTTGCATCCCCGCCTGTACAGCACATGCGATATACAAGAGAGACGATGGCATAGTTATCATCGACCCCGAAAAATGCAGCGGCCACAGGAATTGCATCGGTGCATGTCCCTATGGAGTAATTTATTTCAATTGGGATCTTAATATAGCTCAGAAATGCACCATGTGTGCTCACCTCCTGGATAAAGGATGGAAAGAACCCAGATGCGTTGATGCATGTCCAACGGGAGCGCTCAAGTTCGGTGAGGAAAAGGATCTGCAGGACGAGATAAGCAAATCTGAGATATTACATCCCGAGTTCGGAGCCAAGCCACGGGTATATTACATAGGCCTGCCCAGGAGCTTCGTAGCTGGAGCTGTCTATTCCCCGGAAGAGGACGAATGTATACAAGAGGCAGCTGTTACGTTGACGGACTCCGACACCGGTGAGAAATTCACAGTAAAGACTGACAACTACGGGGACTTCTGGTTTGAGGATATGAAGGTTGACCATACTTATTCCCTGAGGATAGAGAAGGATGAATACTATCCACAGGAGATACACGATATAAGTACAGCAAAGGACATCAACGTAGGGGACATAAAGCTTCACAGAAAGGTTAAGGCCAGAAAATCTTGACCCGATGCGGTCTCTCTAAGTGAAGTTAAATATAGGCTTCAGAGATCAGCCTCTGTTTAAGTTTACAGCTCCCAGGTAATTGTCAGCTTTCAGGTCAACATCCATCGTCTTTTCTGCATATCCCGCATACTCAAGCTTCAGCGAATACCTTCCGGTACTCAGGCCGGTGAATTCAAAGACACCGTAGGCGTCGGTGAGTGCGGTTTTTTCTTCCCCTGACTGCTTGTTCACCAATGTTGCCTTAACCTTTTCGGCACACTCATCTACATCTCCGAATACCACACTGGCGGCTAAAAAGTTCTTAGTTACCCTTTCAAGACCTATATAGTACACTCTCGGTTTTGTATTATATTCTGGGTGGAAGACCTCAGCTTTGCCTGAACCTACCAGCTTAGATACCTCACTTTCCGGATCATCCAGATCGCTGAATATCATAGCTTTGCTGGGACATGCCTGCACACACCTGGGAATTTCCCCGTCCTCGAGCCTCTGGACGCAGAAGTTACATTTCTGAGGCAGCTGTTTCTCCTCGTTCCAGAATATTGCGCCGTACGGACAAGCATCCACTATTTGCCGTTGGCCTACAGCTTTCTCGGGGTTTATTATCACTATTCCATCAGGTCTTTTATATACCGCACCGTTCTTGGCAGCTTTTATGCAAGGCGCAGCGTCACACTGCATGCAAGGTATAGGCATGTAAGACACTCTTATATGTGGATAGGTCCCGCCTTCCTTCTTCTCAATCCTGATCCAGAATTGTCCATGCCTGGGCTGGGCTGCGGAATAGGGAGGATAATCGTTATCCCAGTACTCGTCTTTGCAGGCTATGAAACAGCTGTAGCAAGCGTTACACTTTGTTATATCTATTACCATACCCCATTTAGCCATCTTTATTCGCTCCTCTTTTCAATTTCAACCAAACAGGAATTCGGAGCCATACCACAGGCATTCTTAGATATGAAGCGGTGAGGTGTCAGCAGGTTGATACATCCACCTCTGTCCGCTGATTCACCAGGCTCTCCTATCGGGTCATAAACAGCGCACGACTCATAAGAATGGACCATGCCACAGGGGACACGCTCTGTAACCTGTGCTGCACATATGACAACCGCTCTGTCGTTGTAGACGTTGACCAGATCACCATCTATTATGCCCCTTTTCTCGGCGTCCCTGGAGTTTATCCGAATCACCCAGTAGTACCGTCCATCTTCCTGTTTAACCCTGTGTTCCGGTATTTCATTTATCCAGCTTTCCTTACCATCGTAATGGGTGTGAAAACTATACCTCGGGTGAGGAGAAATGAGTTGAAGGGGGTATTTAGAGTAAAGCTCCTGTGTGTGATGACCTTCCCAGGAAGGGATATACTTAGCCACGGGCGGTCTTTCCCAGTCATCGGGGTCGAACCGTTTGAGGCTTTCTGCTTCAAACTCTATTTTACCCGTCTGGGTAGCCAGGTTACCTTCGGCATCTGGTATGCTTGCTACCCCTCCACCCACAGGTCCCCAGTCCGGCGTGTCGTTCTTCCTGCCCTCGGCAAACCATCTCAAACTCGGTGTGGACTTATAAGGTTTTGGCAGTGGGACGACGAAGTAGCCTTTCTTCTCAAATTCTTCCCACGAAATGTACTTCGGCAGGTCAGTTAATTGGAACAGCTTTTTTACCCAGTCCAGCTCTGTTAAGCCTCCTTCGGTGAACTTGTCGTAGAAGCCAAGCCTCTCAGCCACCGCAGCGAATATGTCGTAATCTGCCTTAGATTCTCCCAGTGGTTCAATACATTTCTTCTCCAGCACTATTGTCCGATGGTTGACTGTATAGTGGCTATGAGGAATGTAGCCCGAGCAGTTAGCCCACTCGCCGATGTCCCATCTCTCAAAGTTGGTGCAGGCTGGAAGTATCAAGTCAGCAAGTTGCGCTTCACCTTCCATCCAGATTGACTGGTTAACCACAAACTCAAGCTTGGGACTCCGGTACATCCTGACCCACCTGTTTGTGTTGTTCATGGTGCCAATATAGGCACCACCATACCGCCAGAACATCTTCACCTCAGAGTATCCATCTTCAGGATACTTGTATTTCTTGAACTGAGTTTCAGTCGAAGCGCCACAAAAGCCCTTCCCTCGCCACTCCTGAGGCGGATTCAAAATGCATTCAGGAAGTAGAATCCTGGGTATATGCTGTCCCCCAGGATCATTCACCTCAGATCTTATCGGGTGTTTTGTTATTCCTCGTGCGATCCATTGGTATCCAGCAGCAGAGTTTAGTGGGTCGCATGATATGCCACCTTCAGCATATCCCGGGAAGAAGAAGTCAAAATTCTGGGGGGCACCGTAGTTTGTTGTCCATATATTGCTCCCTGGCTTGCCCATCCCCTGCATGGCCGCCAGCATGACCATATACCTTGCCCATTCTGTTCCGTAGGCTGTCCTGCAAGCTCCCCCTCCAAGTGCGCTCCCGGAGGCCAGCATAGTCTTACGACTAGCCCACTCTCTTGCCAGAGCCCTAATCTCTCGTGCTGGTACTCCTGTTTCTTTTTCGGCCCACTCACTCGTCTTGGCAAAACCGTCTTCTTCACCAAGTATATAGCCTTTCCACTTTTCAAATCCGTGCGCATGTTCCTTAATATATTCCTTATCGTATGTGCCCTCCGTAAGCCAGACGTAAGCGATAGCTGCTGCCATCGCTGTATCGGTTCCCGGTCTGGGAGCAAACCACTTGTCAGCAAAATTCACAGCGGTGGAATTGTAATGCTGGTCTACAACAATCATTTTCACCCCTAGCTCCTTCAGCCAGGAACGCCACTGATTTGATTCCTGCCCTCCATAGATTCCGGAGGTGCTTTCAGGGTCAGAAGACCAGTAGATCACCATTTCGGCGTTTTTCAGGGCATCTTCCAGGAGATCGTATTGCTCTGAAACGCCGAGTCTCCAGGCGAAGCCCCACATATGCATTGCCCCCCAGTGCCAACCCTCCCAACTATCCGGGTTGTGGTCGACATAGGTAGCATTTAGCATTCCCATGAACCTCAAGAGGCTGCTGTGTCTGTAACCTACATTACCCCAATTATGGTGTGAAGAGGGTGTGGTGAGAACTGCGCCAGGCCCATAAGTCTTCTGGATACGCTCTATTTCTTTGGCCAGAATATCTAAGGCTTCGTCCCAGCTGATTCGCTTATAGCCTGACGTACCTCTATTTTCAGCTTTTCTATCTCCTTGCGGATTGAAATCAACTCTCTTGAGGGGATACAGAAGCCTATCGGGGGAATATATCCTTGACCTCTCAGCCAAGGCATATTGTGCAACCTTCGCCATTCTGGCAGGGGAAAATTTCCTTCCCCGTGCTTCTATAACCCAGGATTCAGCATCATCAGGACTGAGCTGCAAGGGTTCAATGCGTGTTATTTTCCCATTTCTGACGTACACAAAAAGCGGTCCGCCGGTAGTACAATTGGTAAAGACTTGTTCGTCTTTCGTAGAATAGGCCATATTCTTCCTCCTCTTTTTTCGTCTGACTTAGTCAATAATTTTAATATGATAGACTCAAAGAGTCAATACCATATTGACTAAAAATCTCCTTTTTAATATACTTAATGAACAAATTATAAATTAGGAGGCAGGATATGCAGGTATCTAATAAACTCAAAAGAGTATCACAATCAGGAAGTATATTGCATGTAATTATTGGGATTCTGGTGTTTGGTTCCGTCTGGGGACTCGTGGAAGCTACCCTGGGCGGGTCTTTACACCTTATCCACTTCGCCTACAAAGGGGCAATTACAGGGGGCATCGGCATGTCAATCATGGCAACATTTGTCGTCATGTATCGGCGACCCAAGCTCGCATTCTGTATTGCAGTGATCGCCGCCCTGTTCAAGCCACTGAGCGCCGTGATTTATGGCCAACCTATCTTTGCTCCCTTCGTGGTCAACCCTGCCTCGGCAATCCTTCTGGAAGGACTGGCGTTCAGCCTGGTGGTCAGTCTGCTGTTTAAAGGTTTTGAAAGCAGTATCAAGATGCGCATTGGCGCTGGTGTTGCAGCGGGATACCTGAGCATCATCCTTTACGGCGTTCTAGCATCAGCGGCAGGTATGGGTAACTGGGCATCCTGGGGACTTGCAGAGAGACTCAGTTCAGTGTTTGCCAATGGTACAGGTCTGGCCATTGTAGGTACTTGTCTGCTGCTCCTGGGACACCTGGTAGGTACAAAGCTCCGACCCGACTTCTGGCAACTCATGACTGTGAAGCCCAAGACCTTCTATTCTAGCACTATAGCCATCACGGCCTTTTGCTGGATTGGCGCGGCAGTTGCCTTCGCATCAGGTCTTTAGTGAGACTGCTCGTTGTAGGTGAACCAGGGTCGGGCAAGACCAGCTGGTGTAGAGAATACATTGACTGGCGGCGAAAATCTGGTTCCAGCGTCGGCGGAATCCTCTGTCCGGCGATTGAGAAGCAAGGGCAACGAGCTGGCTCTAATGCACTTGACCTCCTTACTGGCCAAGAGATCCCATTTGCCCGGCTGTCACCCTATAGGTCTTTCAAGGGAGGTGAGGTGGTGGGTGACTATACCATTAGCCGGGATGGGATATTATTTGCCTGCGGTGCTATTAAACGGGCAGTCGAGAGCAGATGCGGCCTGGTAGTCATCGACGAGGTCGGCCCATTGGAACTGCGTGGCAAGGGTCTTATGTCCGCAGTCGAATTAGCCCTAGCTTCACCAGTCAACGTGCTCATAGTAGTAAGGAGTTCGTTAAAAGGAGCACTTCAGAAGCATTTTTCTGATTACGAATTTGTGGTCGTCGCTGATTTGACACAATCCCCTTCAAACGTGTCCGAGCTTGCAGATTGCAAAAGCCGTGAAGTGGCCACCTACGAGTCGCCCACAGAAGGTTGCTAGGCTCAAAAAACAAATAGTTGAGCAATATATATAGAGGAGGTGACATGGTTAATTTATTTGATTTGACAGGCAAGGTTGCCATAGTAGTTGGTGGTGCTGGTGGCATTGGTCATGCGCAGGCTCTAGGTTTGGCGAAGGCCGGTGCTGATGTCGTCGTGGCCAGCCGTAAACTTGAACATCTTGAGCCAGTAGCCAAGGAGATACAAACCCGGGGTAGAAGGTCACTGGCTGTTCCCGTAGAAGTTACTCAGGAGAAGTCAGTGGTGGCCATGCTGGATAGCGTCCTGAAGGAATTTCCCCATGTTGACGTTCTGGTAAACGCTCATGGTTTGGCGATTCGCAAACCTGCCGATACCTTTCCCCTTGATGAGTGGCAACAAGTTATTGATGTCAATACCCGCGGGACGTTCATTTGCTGCCAGGCTAGACGGGTCGTTGCCTGACAAGTCCGCTGTTCACTCAATTGGCAGGTTGAAGAATTTTTTCGGGTTTTCAAAAGTAACCTTCTCTATTTCCTCTCTTTTTAAGCCCAACATTCTCATAGCTAGAATCACTCTTGGCACTGAGAAATAGCCATCGTTCCCGTATCCCAGTTCAGAGTTCACCACAAGTCTGTCTCTCTTGTCTGGATTTTTGAGCACAACTTCCGCAGCAACCTCGGGTGGCATTTTATCATGGCATACGCTTAGTCCCACCATAGCACCGGATTTCAGACGAAAGTCAAGCGTGTTTTCCCCGGTGTGGTCTAAAATTACCCTGTCCAAACCAAAGTTCTCTTCGTTAATAACATTGACTATTTGCTTTATCACCCTAGGTGCTTGAGGTGCCAAGCGAATGGGGGTGTGCACTATTATGGGGAGATTGTGTTCCTTGGCGAGCTTTAGTTGGGCTCTAAAAAGCTTCGCTTCGTCTTCAATACCTGCGTCGAGGCCTATCTCACCCATACCAACTACCCTTTCATGCTTAAGGTATTCGGGAAGCTCTTTGAGACATTGCTCAACGCCATCAAGGGTTAATCCGTAGAATGGTATGCTCAGCGTAACATAAGCTTCTATACCCATAGATTTGGCGCTTTTTACCTCAAAGTCCAGTAACCTTCTCCACAGCCGTAGGAGTGTTTCTGCTGAGGATAAACCCTTGAGCATGTGGGGTGAAGGGATAACTGCTGCTTCTAGTCCCGCCATAGCCAGTTTTTCAAGGTTTACATCATCGATCATATCTGTGTGAAGGTGAGGATCAATAAATCTCATAACTAAGCCTCCTTAATATGACTAAAAGTCATCACATTATGCATTTTGTGCGGTTTTTGTATAATTTCCTTTGGCTTTATCTAGTAGTTTACCTTGTCCTTCCCTTTTAAGCCCAGGATCTCTCTTGCTTCGTCGGGCGTAGCTATTTCCCGTTCAAGCTCCCGGGCGATTCTGACTACCTTCTCTACCAGTTCGGCATTGCTCTTGGCCAATACTCCCTTGCGGACATAAATATTGTCCTCCAAGCCCACGCGGACATGCCCACCCATCATTATGGATAGTGTCGCCAGGTTGAACTCGGCGGGATAGCCGGCGCCAATTACCGACCACTTGTAGTTTTCCGGTCCGAACAATCGGTCAGCTGTTTGTTTCATGAACATGATATTTTCTAAATGGGCACCAATCGCACCCAGAATTCCGGTGACAAATTGCACCCAGATGGGGAATTGCACGAGCTTTCTCCTAATACAATACTGTATATTGTACAGGTGTCCTACGTCATATGCTTCGTGTTCGGGTTTGGTATCATTCTCAGTCATGGTCTTACAGAAGTGCTCGATATCACCAAAGGTATTACGGAAGATGAAATCTATGGTATTGGCAGCGAATTCCTTCTCCCAGGGATACTTGTAGTCCGAGTCCTTATATCGCTCTACAATCGGGTGAATTGAGAAGTTGATCGAGCCCATGTTAAATGTAGCCAGCTCCGGTTTGAGAGCCGGGACAACCCTTATCCTCTCCGCCGCCGTCATTTCCATGGTACCGCCGGTGGTTACGCAGACAATAACATTGCTTTTTGACTTGATGAGGGTGGCAATCTCTCGATAGACCGCCGGGTCGGTAGTCGGTTTGCCGGTCTGGGGGTCTCTGCCATGGACATGCACGGAAGCCGCCCCGGCATCGGCACACCTCACCGCCTCATCGCAGATTTGCTGGGGTGTCAACGGCAGATAAGGTGTCTGCGTCGGCAGCGTAATATTACCAGTTAAAGCTGCGGTTATGATGAGCTTTTCCATTTATATGCATTCCTCCTTACATTGTTGATTATTAATATAATATGTTCTGTCTTAAGTTTGTTGTTTTCGGGAGTAGTCAATAAGGTGTTTCGTAAGCCTTTCTCTAGTGCGCTTTATGCTTTCTGGTGTCCATTTGTCATAAAAACCTTTTCCAGATTTAAATCCAAGCTCACCTTTACTTACCTTGTCCTTTAAGAGTGATGCGGGGTTGGGAGAAGCCTCTAAATCCTGCAAAACGGTATTATGGATGGCCAGAACCAAATCTAGCCCCACCATATCGGCATTCTCAATTGGCCCCAGAACCGCAATCCGCATACCAAAACTTTGCTTGATAGCATCGTCAACAGTAGCTGCATCGGCAATGCCTTTTTCTACAATTGAGATGGCTTCTCGCCACAGGGCGTGCTGGAGACGGTTAGCGACAAACCCTGGGACATCCTTCAAGCATTTGATGGGATATTTCCCCGCCTTTTTCATGAATTGATAGGTTATTTCCATTGTCTCATTAGAAGTATCTTTTCCCTTTACCACTTCAACTAGAGGGATAAGATATGGTGGGAACCAGAAGTGTGTTCCAATGATTCTGTCCCTGTTCTTGGCTTTAGATGCTATCGCGGTTATACTGATTACCGATGTATTTGTGGCCAGAATAACATCCCTAGGGCACATCTGATCTAATTCCTTAAATAGGTCTTGTTTTACCTTTAGGTCTTCAGCCACTGATTCGATAATAATCGAGGCCTTTGCCACTGCTTCATCCATGTTTCTGGTTGTTTTTATCCTGCTTATAATCTTCTTTATTTCATCTTCTACATTAGCTTGTTCTTGCAGTAAGGCGGGGAGATTTGCCCTGATGTTTTCAATGGCTTTGTCTAGTGTTTGCTGAGTCCGGGAGTATAAAGATACCTGATAACCTGCCTTGGCAAAATGCAGTGCCAGTCCATACCCTACCATGCCCGCTCCCAGCAAAGCGACGTGATTAATTTCTTCGGCTTTCATAAGCTACCCCCTCTCCTACTCGGGCAAGAATTGTAATAATTGCTCGGAATAGAGAAGATTACTAATAGTTAATAACTACCAGCATACTGGCTGGCTTATTTGTCTTGTTGAGTATCGATCTACCTTCGTTGGGAGCGATGTAGACTGAATCCCATGGGCCGAGGGTTACCTCTTCCTTATCAGTCTTGACCGTGATTTCTCCGTCCAGGACAAGGTAATATTTCTCCGCTGGCGTAGCGCCGAATTCAGCCCCACCGCTGGGAAGGAAATGGGACATGCCTACCCAGAACTTCTCAGCCCCTGTTTCATCTTTGCCGCTTAGCTTGAGCGCAACCATCTTGAAATGGCCGGGAGCCTCATAGGGCTTGACCTGAGTTAAACTAATCTTTTTCATATTTTCTCCCTTTTAATTACAATTTACTCTGGTTGTGAATAATCCGGATTATTGTGTGCCGTACTTGTAAACGCGATCCGGGACATCGTATGTTTTGACGTCTTCCAGACAAACCTTCTTCATATGTCCTCCGTGTTTATTTTTGAAGTATCGGGGTAAACAAACAGCTATATACTTCATCTTTCCGGGAGACAGCCACCGTAGGCATAGGTTCTATCGGGTATATCATTCAGATCGTCTTCGTCGATTTCGGCAACGCAGCGAGCCATGGAGCCATCGCCCATATACCAGCGGAGCGGGAAGCAGTTGAACCTGAAGCGCTTACCGGAAACCTTATCCAGATCTCCGCCGAGGTTTTCAACCCCGACTATGCCGTGCCCCAGCATTAGCTTATGGCAGGGCTCCCAGGTGCCCCAGCAGCCGATGGCTTCCAGATCGCCGAACTTTTTGTCATAAGCTTCTTTGCCAAACACTTTAATGTAGGTGAACTTATCAAATTCGGCATATGCTTCTTCACCGAACTGCTCAATGTACTCTTCGGTAATAGGTTTGCCAGAAGCGCCGAGGAGGTTCATACGGGTCATGCCGTTGTTGCCCATAGCGGTGTGGAGAGGATGGTCCAGAGCCTGCATATCCATAGCAACGCACTTTACCTTTTTCTCTACAAACCATCTGCCGGATTCTACGCCAGTACCGCAGGAATAATGATAGTACTCTTTGGAGTCGTCAAACTTGCGATGCATACCAGTATTCAGGCAAACGACCATGCCTTTCAGTTCGCTCGGCTTGATACTTGCTTTTTCGCAGGCAGCCTCAAGATGTTTCGGACCGATCAGTCCCCAACGCTCGATCTCGATGGGAAGGCAAACGGCATCGCCAGTGTATGCATCAATAGGCATTTCGTGGGTGTAGCGAGCTCTTTTGCCGTCGAACTCGATTTCCATAACGTGACGCGGAGCATCGCAATGCGTACCGGTGTGCATAGTGCAAGTGATCTTCTGCGTCAGAACGCCGCCTTTTGCCATGGTGTGCGCGTTATCGATTACCGGCTTGTCAAAATAAGGCCAGCGGGGAATTTCCGCGCTGAAGGGATGTGTTAGATCAACAAATACTTCTTTTCCCATAGTATATACCTCCTTAAATTTCAACTATCAAGTATTCTATTACCAGGTAGTCACTCCACCATCGACGTAGAGAACCTGCCCGGTCACAAAATCTGATGCCTTAGAGGCAAAAAACAATGTAGGTCCAACAATGTCCTCTGGCATTGCCCAGCGGTCAAGTGGAATACGGGCTTTCACTGTCTTGGCAAACT
>Ga0307433_1001335_pt1 | contig 13803 bp, 9 predicted proteins | sample SalMarWE160210MG_FD_202166 | JGI IMG/M metagenome (GOLD analysis project Ga0307433, IMG submission 202166) | Salt marsh sediment microbial communities from the Plum Island Ecosystem LTER, Massachusetts, United States - WE1603-210 | ecosystem: Environmental > Aquatic > Marine > Intertidal zone >... | reverse complement strand
ACCGAGTTTAACACCTTTGCCCACTTTGACACGGTAGAGGCAATCAAGGCAATCAATTCACTCAAAGCCTTATCCGACAGCAAAGCCTACCCGATAGACTTAACTATCGGCGACGGTAAGCTGGTTACGGCTAATCCCGACGATAAGGGGCAAGCCGATATACCAGCCGATACCGACGGACAAGGCTTTGTGAGGATAGACGGTCAATACTTTGCCGAAGCGTTAAGAGCCTGCGGGGGTATGGCAGAGCTTAAGCTCACCAACGCCTACAGCCCAATGCTCTTTACCAATGACGGTTATCAACTGGTGGTAATGCCGATGATGACCGACAAGGCTAATGAGCAAGCCAAAGCCGACAGAGAGGCAAAGGGAGAAGCTGCCACTACCGAGCCAGAAGCTACCGAGCCAGCCAATAAGCCCAAAGGCAAAGCCAAAAGAGCTAAACAGCCAGTATCAGCCAAATAGAACGCTTGACCGAAACAAAGAGCCACGACAAAGAGGCGGGGTAACACCCGTCTTTTTGTCTTTTTAGGGGGATATTCTCCTCAAGCGTGGAGAGTATCCCCCTATTTATATCCAGATAGAAAGGAGTAAGACGTGAGATTCGGTAAAGGGGTAATCTTTATATTAACCAAAGAGGATATTATTAGCCTGGCCAGGGAAGCCGATATTCCTGAAGATATAGTCGATGACCGGTTTCTAAATGAGATAAAGGATGGAGTAGGTGACCTTCTGGCAGTTGAGATTAAGAAGTTCATTCGTGAAATAACGGGCTAAGTCTAAAAAAGTAAACAACCTTCCGGTTTCAGACTGGTAATCAAGGAAAACGGAGGCGGGTAAATACACCTGCCTCCGTTTTTTTGTTCAATGTGGCCCGATGGGGCAGTAAGAAACCCCGTCAGAAGAGGAAGAGAACTATTGACCACCCTACAAAAGGGGCTAGTTTTGGCTCTCAGCGCGTCCCGAAGGGCTCCCGACCTCATTTGCGGGTGCCCTAGTCTGTTGAAGAAGCTTTCTTATTATCAGGGGGTTGGAAATAATCAGCTAATGCTTTTAGCATGTTGATAATGAGGTTCCTTGCGTTCTCGGGCAATTTATCTACTTTAGCGAAATAAAACTTCAACCGCGGGTCGGTTAACGGCACTTCCGGACCGTAGTCCATGTCACCCAGCAGGCCGGCCAGCTGCCATACGTATTCCCTTCTAACACCAAGATAGTCAGCAAGACGATTCAGCGAGAAAATACTTGGTTGGTACTCTCTACTAATAAGGTTATGAAGAGTTCCAGGGCTGAGGCCGGCAGCAATAGATAAACCCCTTAATGACAATCCCTTCTCTTTACACTGCTGCCGCACGAATTCTTCGAGCTGCTTCGATGCCAAACGTGTATTCCTCCGTGTATAGATCCGTAGTTATTTTAGAACAAACTGCTAAATAAAACTGCAATTTTAAGGGTAAAAATAAATACGCTGGTAGCTATATCTGCATACAGTCGTAGTTATAATTACCTATAGAATTCAGTACTATCGTTCTATTGACGCCAGCAGGTGGCTATCTTACACTTATGGTATCTACGACGGTAGCTAATATCAGCGACGGAGGTAGCTACCCAAAAAGGAAGCCGAGAGGCGGGTGGTAGTGAATCTCGGCTTTAAAGGAAGTGAAGGGGTCAATATAACCTCATCACATTTGAATTCTATCACAGTGGGAAAAATCTAACAAGAAAGGAGGTGCTCTAATGAAAAAGTTACTAAGCTTATCCCATCGGGACCAGCGCGGTTTCACTCTTATTGAGCTACTGATAGTGGTAGCCATTCTCGGTATCCTTGCCGCCGTAATCGTTCCTAACCTTGCCGGCTTTCTGGCTACCGGCAAAGTCGCTGCCGCCAATACCGAGTTGGCCAATGTGGAGTCAGCCGCCCTCGCCTGGTATGCCGACCACGACGGAACCTGGCCTGGCAGTTCCACTGTCTTGGAGGCTGACTACATCAGCGGCGCAACGACGTATGCTACTTACTTATTTGACTCTTGGGGCAAGGTAAAGGATCCGGTGCTAAAAGAGGGAATAACCGGTATTCAATGGGTCGCTGGCGACCATGAGTGGCAAAAGAGTTAATATCTCCGTCTTGGTTTGGAGGGCTTCAGACTAAGACAAGCTATGGTACTGGTAGGCGGGCTCTGCCAGGGGAGACCGGGGCGAAAACAATCAGCAGCTCCCCTCCCGTTGCAGTCCCGGGCATAATCGGGCAAGTGGCATCCCGCCACCCAGAATCAGTCAGGGAGCTTCTCAAGAAGGGCAGCCAGCAGTCGCTAATCTTAATTATTCAAATTCTAGCAGTTGTCCAAGTATAAGAGGGGTCGAGATAAAGTCTCGTCCCCTCTCTTTTTGACCTCTGTGGCTACACAAAAGCCTCTTTTGTGACCTAAGCAACAAAACAAGCAATTGTTCAGCCCACATGGTAGTAAGTAGGTATTCACTACAAAGCCCTAGAAAGCGGGACATTCCCTCGTTTTATACACTGCTAGCAGGAGGTAAATCGCTACCCCTAGTGCGATTGCTCCTTTTTATTTAGGGGCACGTTACCCTTAACGAAGTGCCCTCTACTATCCCTCATCGGAGTAAGTCCCGCAGGTATTTTAGCCTTAGTCTCAACCGCATGCTGTGTTTCAATAAGAAAATCTACGGACTGTTTAGCAATTGCACAGTATCCTTTAACCCAGCCGTCTCTAGCAAGGGCTTCGACTTGCTGCCCACAAGCAGGGCAAGTGACCTGGACTCGCTCTAGCTTCACTCTACGATCTCCCTGCGCGCGGTTAGACTATTCATTTCATTAACCCCCGGAAGTAGGGGCACCGACACATATTTTATATGGTTATTCCTTGTAATAGCAACAACAAACCCCAAAGTTGCCCGATTACACAAAATGGACTATTGTTACTTGACTGAATGAATCAAGCTGTTGTTCCCTTCAGGGTACATCACCGACTTTTGCCTAGGTCAGTCTCGATACACCACGCTTTCGCCATACATAAAAGTAGACCAGTAGCCCTGCAGCCACTACAGCAGCGATGATGCCCCCGATAAGCCACCAGCTCAGTCCTGCCTTAACCACAAATGTACCCGGTAGACCATTAAGATCTACTGTATAGGTTCCGGCAACATCCTTCGAGGTGATGAAGGTTACTTCCTCGCTGGCACCACCAGCTAAAGTGACACTCTTGGTAGCTACCACTACATTATCTATCTTAAAGATTACTTCATAGGTGCTGGGAGTGTCACCAGTGTTGGTAACCAGGGCACTTACGGTTACGTCTTCCCCGGTATCAACCTTGGCAGGAGATATAGCCAGAGCACTAATGGTAAAAGCCGCTGGTGCTTTGACCACTACCGTACCTGATTGACCATCAACGGATACCGTATAAGTTCCGGCCACATCCCTGGATGTGGTGAAGGTTACCTCCTCGATGGCACCACCAGCTAAGGTGACACTTTCAATAGCTACCACTACGTTATCTATCTTAAGGGTGGCTGCATAGGTGCTGGTAGCGTCACCAGTGTTGGTAACCAGGGCACTTACGGTCATGCTTTCGCCAACCTTAACTTCAGCTGGAGATATGGACAGGGAGCTAATGGTGAAAGCGGCTGGCGTTCCCAGGGTGGTGAAAGTGTCCTCCTCGGATATCGCCTCGTTACCGGAACTGTCTTTAGAAATAGTGCGGAAGTGATAGACACAGCATGGTTTTAGATTAATCAGCTCGACTTCATGGGAGAGAACTAAGGTTTCATCCAGGGGCGAGAACATGTGCTCGCTAGCCCAGTATTCTACCCGGCTGGTGCCGCGCTCACCGGTTCTCCATTTAATGATAATGCTGGCCTTGGTGCAATCAGAACATTCAATATTGGAGATAACCGGGGCTCTAGTGTCACGCCCACCACCACCCCCGCCACCGCCGCCGCCGCTTGAACGTACTGTAGGTCCGTCGTGGATTTCAATATCACCCGTGGCATCATCAATGCCATCGCTGGCGGCAAACTGGAAGGCATGACTGCCCCGACCGAGGTCGGAACCACTAACGGTATATTCATAGATTTCACCATTGATATAGTCGCCATCTCCAGCCTTAACCGCCATATCTTCGGGTAGGCCATCATCAATAGATACCATTGGTGAGGCAGGCGGGTCATTATCAGCATCGGTATAGGTCACGGAGTAGGTGAAAGTAGTGGAAGTATATCCACTGGTAGGAGATACAGCTCCGTTGGAGAGGACCGGCGGCCTATTCTGTGTGGTTCCGCTGGCAACATTGGATAGGTCTGACCAGCTGGGCACTTTATCGGCTGTCTTCAGGGCAAAGTAGTAGGGAGTGAGATCGGATAGGCCGTTTACGGTGAAGGTCTCAATACTGCCAGCGGCTGAGGGTGCTGGCTCGCCAGTACACTGGTTAGCTGAATCCCAGTTAGCCCCTGTAATGAGTGAGGTTGAATATCTGATGTCATAAGTTGAAGCGGTGCCGGTGTCAGCATCATCCCCTGGTGCTGTCCAGGTGAGCTCCATGGAAGTTCTGGTCGGGTTGCCGGCGGCTAGGTCGGTGACTCCCGCTGGTGGGATGGTATCGATAAAGAAAGGCCCGAGGTGGACGGTAGACTGCCAGTTGCCGGCATTATCCACGCTGCTGATATGGAAGTAGTGTGAATTACCGTCAGCCAGCGGCGCGCTGGTAGCAGTCTCGATGCCATCTTCCATGTTCAGGGTAGTCGGAGGTATGGTATCGGGCGTGGTGTCCCAGAGGATGGAGTAGCCGTCAAGGCCGCTGTCGGCATCGGTGGCGTCGGTCCAGGTAACAACGACGGTATTATCAATAGACCACGTACTTACGGTATGGCTGGAGCTGGTAACATCGGTCGGGTCGGTAGGCAGAACGGCATCCTTGCTCCTGACTATAGCCGTGGAGTAAGCGCTCTCATTCCCGGCGGCATCGGTGGCTTTGGCATCTATGTCGATGTTATCTGTGCCATCGGCCAGGGTAGAGCAATCCACGGCGATGGAGAATGCCCCGCCAGTCGCTGTCCCGGTGTTGGTTACTGTTATGGTACCATCTGTGATTCTTACTTCCACCGTGGAGTCAGTCTCGGTGTCGCCAGTCACCATGTAGGCCGCCTCGTTGACCGTATTTACGTAGGCCGGGGCATCAAGATTAGTCGGTACTGTAGGTGCCGCCGTATCTTTAGTGGCCGTGTCCTGCGGGGCATTGCCAACGTTGGCAGCGGCATCGGCCACCGAGGCATCAGCGGTAACTGGGCCTTCATCCAACCCGCTGAAGTTTAGACTCAGGTTCACCGGAACGCCAGACGTTATAGGTCCAGTGCCCGTTACATCATGAGCCGGGGTAACATCGCTTATAGTATAGCTATATGTGCCATCTTCATCGCTGGTGATGGTCACAGGCACGGATGTCTCATTGGCGGCATTGATGTAATCCGGGATATCGACTGTAACCACTGGTGGGATGGTATCGATAAAGAAAGGCCCGAGGTGGACGGTAGACTGCCAGTTGCCGGCATTATCCACGCTGCTGATATGGAAGTAGTGTGAATTACCGTCAGCCAGCGGCGCGCTGGTAGCAGTCTCGATGCCATCTTCCATGTTCAGGGTAGTCGGAGGTATGGTATCGGACGTGGTGTCCCAGAGGATGGAGTAGCCGTCAAGGCCGCTGTCGGCATCGGTGGCGTCGGTCCAGGTAACAACGACGGTATTATCAATAGACCACGTACTTACGGTATGGCTGGGGCTGGTAACATCGGTCGGGTCGGTAGGTGGGGTGGTGTCAACAGTGAAGTCCCAGTTCTCTGAGGACCAATTGCCAGCGTTGCTAGCAGCGTCCCTGCCCCTGGCCTGCCAGTAGTAGGTGCCATCAGCCAGGGCTGAGGTGGTAACATTGCTACTGCCAATCCAACCAGAGTCATACTCTGGGCTGGAGAAATCGGCGTTATCGTCCGCCTGAACTTGGTACTGGCTGGCGCCCGCAGCATCACTCCAGTCGAGGTCAACGGTATTGTCATTAGTGAAGGTGTGATTAGCTGGTGAGACCAGAGTTGGCGCTCCGGGTGGAGTGGTGTCATAGGTTACCTGATTATCGGTGCTGGTGGAGGCATAGTTGGGATTACCAGCGGCATCATGGGCCACGCCGGCAGCAATGCTGGCAGTAAGAACCCCCTCACTCATGCCACTGACGGATACGTCATAGGTAGTGCCGCTACCAGTCACGGTGGCTGAGCCACTGCTCAAGGTTACATCAGCGCTGTCAAAGTCATCGACTGATTCGCTGAAGACCATGTCGAAGTTGATAGGCGAGGTGTTGGTGGGGTCTGCCTGCCCTGCCGCCTGGTTTATGGTCACCGTAGGCCCTGTGGTGCCATAGGTCACCTCGTTATCAGTGCTAGTGGAGGCATCGTTGCCGTTACCGGCGGCATCATGGGCTACACCGGCATTAATGCTGGCGATGACCGTCCCATCAGAGGCCATGCCGCTGACGGCTACGTTATAGGTGGTGCCGTTACCACTCACGACGGCGGTAGTCGCCCCGGCGGTGCCGCTCAAGGTCACATCAGCACCGCCAAAGTCATCGACTGATTCACTGAAGACCACGGTGAAGTTGATGGGCGAGGTGTTGGTCGGGTCTGCCTGCCCAACCGCCTGGTTTATGGTCACCATCGGTCCCGTGGTGTCAACAGTAATGCCGTTGCTATTTCCAGGGTTGCTCCATAGTCCAGCGCCATTTTGGGCTTTTACGGTGAAGTAATAAGTTTGACCGTCGGTTAGTGATAGCCCAGTCTTAGTTACCCCGGTGTTAGTGCCGGTGGAGGTCCAGGGAACAATATCGGTATCTCCAAGTGTAGTGCCAATACCATACTGGTATTCAGCAATTCCCGATTCAGGGTCAGAGGCTGTCCAGGTAGCGTGCAGTTGACTATTTGAATTAGTCCAATCGCCATCGTCGGTAACTACTGGGGTGTCCGGTGGGGTAGTATCAGGCTCGGTGGTGAAGGAGTAAGCGTCTGGAGTCATGGCATTTCCTGGGCTCGCCAGGTCAGAGGCATTAATGGTGACATCCACCACCTGAAGGTAAGCAAAATCAACGGTAGGATCATAGGTTAGGGTGTAATCAGCTGGGGTGCCGGTGATAACCGGGGTTTCCGAAGCACCCTCAACGGTCATGGCTATTGTAGCTATATCCACCCCATCGCCAGCATCCAGGACATGAACCACAATGTTGGTGCCAACGGGCACATCGGTGGCCCCAGAAGCTGGGGCATGCCCTGAGGTGTAGGGTGGTGTGGTATCAGGTGGTGCGCCACCGGCGCTGTCAAGGGAAAACTGCCCGCTGCCGCTCACCCACTTCACCACTATATAGGCATTGGTGCTGGAGGGTGGAGTATAGGTTATGGTTTCGGTTCCTCCGGTGGCAGCAGCAGTGCTCTGTTCCAGGATGACTGGTGTCCCGTCAGTGCCAGCCGTTCCGTCATAAAGATATAGGTCAAAATCAGCACCAGCAGGAACAGTGAGGGAAAAGGTGTATTCTTGCCCTCCGGTTAGGCTCACCTGTCTCGCCCATACCCTCTTATTAGTAGGATTTTGCCCCAGTGTATCTTGGGCGGTAGTGCCTATGGTGTAGCTCATAGTGACTGCTTCAATAGCAGCGTCGGCATTGATCCTGCCATAGCCCTCAACTAAATCGTTAGTCCCCCGATTGAGCGGAGGGTCATTGCTTGATTCGCCAGGGTGTACCGCATTATTGGTCTCACCAGCGGTCATAAGTATTATGCTCTTAACCTTGAGGGCATCGGTTTCACTCCATGTCCAGGTCAGCCCCTTATCCTCCATTGCCTGGATAACAAGGGCGGCTAGCCCGCCGACATGGGGGGTGGACATTGATGTCCCCTGCATATTGGTATAATCGTTGGCATTTCTATCGGTAAAGGTACTTACCTCGCCATCGCAGTCGTTGGTATCAGCGGCGGTTATCTTAGAGGCTACATTGGAGGAACCCCCAGGGGCAGCCACATCTGGCTTATTTGAGCCTGCCCCACCGTTGCTTGAGTAGTCGGTTATGCCATCTTCGTCATTGGTAGCCCCCACAGTAATTACCTTGGAGGCTAAACCGGGGTCACCGATAGTATAATCAGGATAATAGTTATCGGCGGAGACAGTGAAGACAATGCCATTAGTTACCATGGTATTGGCCGCATTCCTGAGTTGGGAATCGGTGTTACCAACCCCGAGAGTGATGCTTGAGGTAGCTACTTTGATGCGATAGGTATTTTTATTGGCAACCACCCATTCATAGCCGGCTATCAAATCTCCGACAATTCCCGGGAAGACCCTTACCCCCACCAGGCGGGTTTCCGGTGCCACACCGGTAAACAGATTCTCACCATCACCTACGTCAGCGTAGGGATAAGTTTCCAGGGTGGAGAATGGCTGATCTTGCAATCCGGCCGAATTACTATTTCCAGAGCAAGGTCCATAAATACCGGCAACAGTGGCATTATAGTTTTGTGTTATGGGAGATGTGGAACTGGTTACCATACCTATCAAGGTGCCAGTGGTATCATAGCAATCTACCAAAGCAGTTCCTGTCCCTTGCCAGGCCATGTTTAAGTTGATGGTTCCTGTTGTAGGGAGTTTAATCCTATCGGAATACCATGTATAGTAGCCAGCTTGGTAGGAGAGCTTGCCAAAGAAGGTAGTGGTTAGCTGGGTGATGGTGCCGCTGCCTATGCTGGCACCTGTCCCAGCAGCGGTGCTGGCGGTATGGGTGCCATGTCCATTATAGTCTACCGGGGAAGTAGTTGTGCCTATTTCGTCATCCCAGCCGACAACTTTTATATTTGCTGCTGGCCATCCACCGGCAGCATCCTGGTATCCTGATAGGTCGGTGTGTGAGTCATCAATGCCACTGTCGATAACAGCAATGGCCGAGTTTGGGTCTCCCCGGTAACCGTAAGTATTCCATACCGTGTTCCTGACTCTAATTATTTGAGTACTGACATCTAGAGATGCTTCTGTGGGGCGGTCCTGCTCAATGATATTGAGCTTATCGCCAAGAGACTCGGCCAGCTCATTTATCTTGCTCAGGGGTATGCTACCTGAGAAGCCATAGGTCACCCGCTCATACTTGTGTTTGATTTCACCGCTAGCGGAGAGGAAGGAGTCTAGGTCGGTCTCGGTATAGGGCTGCTTCAGGATGACTATTACCGCTATTGGCTCCTCCAGTTCATCCTTGGAGCAAGTCGTTATTTTGCTCTCCAGGGCGTCCTCAATACCATTAAAGTCCTTATCTATTTCATCGGGATGGGTGATTATGGGTGGTACAAAGTTATTGTCTTCAGGGGAAGCTTGGGCGGGGGGCGGAATTATCGCCCCCAGTGAAAAAACCAGCATCAAACTTAGAAGGATGGTGAGGGCTTTTGTTTTCATTTTGTTACCTCCTAAAATATTTCTACAGGGCGTCCTTTTCTATGGTATTAAGCTTATCGCCTAATGAAGTTGCCAACTCCTCCAACTTATCTATATCTCGGCTATGATTAAGCCAGTGGGGTAACATCTAAAGATAAAAAGGGTTAAAAACACCACTATGTAAGCGGACTTTTTGAGCCCTTGCCCGACGCTTCTTAACCATTACCATTATCGCCCTCCTGGAATCTATTCAAGCCATAAAAAAAGACAGCGGCCACCACCTTTACTTAACGGTTCCGCTGCCCCTTACTTATCTCCTCAAAGCCCAAAACAACTACCGCCATTTACTTAGTATAAATGCATGAATTCACATATGAACATAACATCCTGCGGCTCGCATTGTAATAGTTCATTTATGAATTGTCAATACCCCAAAAACACTATTCAATGGCGTTGACAGCAACCTTAGAATTGTCTATTATTCTTTTGCGTGGTCCGAAGCGATATAGCGAGGTACCAGGAGATATGGACAGATTAATAGAGGTAGACCACGAGGATACTGTACTGAGCACCTTTATACTATTCGTGCAGACGGCGCAGGCAGTGCTGAAGTATGCAGACGCCTATTTATACAGAAAAACGCGTCTGTCGGTAAGCAAGTTAATAGTTCTGCAAGCCCTAGCTAGCAATAGCGAGGGTATGATGCCTTCTGAGATAGCGAGGTGGACGAGTACGGAGCGGCACAATATTACGGCGTTAGTCGGCCGCATGAAGAAAGACGAGCTGGTCACTGCCGAGCGCAACAGCAGCAACAAGAGATTCGTGAATATCAAGCTGACGGACAAGGGACGGGAAGTTTTTAGCCAAGTTATGCCGGTGGCGCAAGAAGTTGTCAACCAGGTGATGTTATCAATCACTGAGGGTGATGCAGCGCTGCTCAAAGAAAAGCTAACAATCCTGAGGCAAAATGCGCACTATGGCTTAGAACATGTTGCTAAACACTCACAACCTCAGCCTGACTAGCGCAATGGCACTATCACCTGCAGATTGAACAATTTCCCATGTGTAAATTCCCCTAGGTAACAAACCGCTATATTGTGCAGAAGTAAACGATTTGGGCTATTGCAAACGATTTGCGCAGCATATGAAGCTCAAGCCGACTGCATTCCACTAGTGGAGCTCTATCTGGTCACCTGGGAGTGTAGAACTTGAGATTTGTACATCCTCCAGCACCTTTTTAATGTGCCTGTACCATCTCTTGTCTTGAGCTTGGCATAACATGTTTGCCAACTTAGATTTGGCTTCCCTCAACTTCCCCTTCTCAATCGAGATATTATCGTCTTGATCTATTGCTACATCTAGTATATCCAATTTCCGTGCCTCACGGAACAATTCGACAGGATAGAATCGCTCGATACCATTGACCTCAGAACTTATCCTTGGATCAGCATGTGACACATTCATACGCTGTACTCGTAGGTCAGCGTGAGTACCATAATGCTCACGCGCTTTGTTCAATTCCTGATCAACAACATCCCAATCGAATAACACAATTAGCGGAGCACTGGGAGGTCGGTTCTGAATTAGTTGGCTATTTCGCTTAAGGTACCGTACTATCTTGTTGACTCCCCCTCCGGTCTCTACAGGATCTAGTTCAGGCAGAGACAAGAACCTGCAATCTGCTGCTACTTGCGTTTGCTGTGCCACATGTGTCAGAACCAGTCTATCTAGAGGACCCTCCACTAGTATAACTGGATTGAGCAGGAAACAGAAGATTGGCTCGACTGGCCCTGAGACTCCCATTGAGGCTGCTCTATATACTAAGTCAGGTATTTCCTTGTGGCTGATATTACTGTGTCCTTCTTCATCAAGTTTAACTAAGAATGCTTCACTTGCAGCTGTGACGAAAATTTCACTGTGCGTCGTAGCGAATATTTGCATCCGCAGATCTTCAGCATCGCTCCACTCCCTAAGGACAATGGCTAGTTGTTGCTCCAGGTTCTTATGTAGAGATGATTCAGGCTCCTCAACAGCCCAAATTGCTGCCTCACGCCAGCCGAATTGTGTGCCAAAGTCGGTATCTATTAACTTTAATAGCTGGAACATCATGTACGCTTGGGTACCAGACCCCCAAGCATCATCTGTAATTCGACCGCCCGTTTGAATTTCTGCTCTAAATCCGGCGACTCCGGCTAAGGAAGCAATCCCTAAGGAGGTCGTCATCTCCAGGTTCCTCATCGAGTCAGTGCTTTTCACGAGGCTATCATTGGCCTGAGACACAACATCGGATGCTGTCTCTCGGATTATATTTAGCAAAGGTTCAGCATCTACACCTTTCTGGCTCAGACGTAATCGCCGATTCAAGTAGGCTTGAAAAGAAGGGCTCTCATCTCTCAGCACCTGTGCAGGAACTGTTCTATTCTGGATGTATCTAAAATTGATTAAATCGACAAACTGCTTAACAATTACTGGGTCCACAGCTTGGAACTTATCATCGGGCCCAGCTAGTTCAACCTGCGGTTCAGGTTGGTACAATATCCACGTCTTACGAATCGTAAACTCCTTGCCAAGGGTCTTTGCCACATTTTCTAGCCCCTTTCGGAAAACAAAGTAATGCGGCAAGTTAAATGATACGCTTACCCGAATCCGTTTTTTCTTTTTACTCTTGGGCGCAGAATGATAATCTTGATTAAAGTTGAGAGCTCTCCCAGGTTCTGGCTGACCAGTGAAAAATAAGCTTAGAGCTCGAAGGATATTTGACTTGCCTGAGTTATTAGCTCCAATAAGGCAAGTGAAATTCTCCAGCGGCTCTGTTGTTGTAGTTACTAGCGACCGAAACCCCTCGACCTCGATGCGCGTGATGAGCTTCATATGTTACCTCAGGCATCCCTTCGCGTTTAAGATTTGATTTCAAGCTCTCTTTAATAATTATAGCATATGCCTGTATTGATCTTTATACCTCTGTTTTTTTAGTATGAAATCAATACCTAAGTTAGTTGTACGTATTCAACAAAGTGAGTAAATGTGTAAGCCGAAATTAGCCTTTAACGAAAGCCCAGATCTTGTCCATACTTTTCCCACTATACTAATAGGACCTTATTGATTATTGCTTTCGCCACCGTCTTTCATTCTTTGTAAACCATCCACGTCAACCACCAGCAATCTGAAATGGCGGTAGAATAAATCTTCAAATTTACTTCGAATATATTCCTCATCAAATTCTTTAGGTAAATCCTCCCCGAAAAGCCAGTTGCCCTTTATCAGAGCGCGCCACTGCCCCTGATACAGTTCTCTTGCCAATTCGTTACTATCCTCGAGTAAAGCAACTACAGCCTTGTCAGATGAGGGAACACCGAGTGTAACATGTTTTACTCTGCCTTCTTTCATACGTTGAATCTTGTAATAATCTCGCTCCGAGGCGTCAGGCAACTGCAGTTCTTCTGGTGTCCATGTTAAAGGACCATTATCACAGAAATAATAACCGTCTTTGGAAAGTAGAACGAGCCAGACAGCCGGTGTACTTTGTATCACCGTTTCATATCCAATGTCTTGATTACCCAATTCAATTGTCCTGAAAGGTTCCCCTGTGAAAGTGTCCTTGGGTATGACGTCTACTCTAAACAGTAATTGATTTCCGGAGATAGATAAAATGTCCGGGCTGAAAAGATCAGTATTTTGCGTAAAGCCTATATCAGTGAGCTTAATGTCAAACTGGTTAATGCTTGTTACATTGGATGCAAAAGTACACCCACTGCACCCTATTACTGCCGTCAATGTTATTAAGCTAAGCAGGAGTGTGATATAATTCTGTTTTTTCATCTTCCTTCTATGTGAGTATAGGTATGGCAGTAATTTTTTTCAATATCAGGTGAACTAGGCGCATCACACCATGGTTGACCTTGCCCAGCAGCTTCTCGGTTATAGAAAGCGCAGGTAGGGCAGCTTAGAACCTCTTGGAAATTACGTATATCATAGTCAGTGTGAACCAGCTTAACTGGCTCGCCTAACCGCCAAACTTTAAATTCGACAGTATTTTCTACTCCTTTGTTGGCAAGAGCAAGCAAGATTATAAAGCCTATCCAGTTGAGTAAATTTAGGAATAGATAGAATAGACTTCTGCGCTTCTGTAATAAATACCATACTTCAGTGCCTAGAATTAAAATACCTGCCAATACGAAGAGTGTAACCCATTCAACAGCCAGCTCTCCACCCTCCGGTGCTAGGATGATACCCGTGTAGAAAAGAAAATTAGCCACTAACCACGCAAAAAATAAGCTCAAGTTCAGATGATTCTTGAACCAATTCATTTTTTACCTCCGTGTTGCGTACGTGCAATATTTTTTAGC
>Ga0307433_1001333_pt1 | contig 13815 bp, 9 predicted proteins | sample SalMarWE160210MG_FD_202166 | JGI IMG/M metagenome (GOLD analysis project Ga0307433, IMG submission 202166) | Salt marsh sediment microbial communities from the Plum Island Ecosystem LTER, Massachusetts, United States - WE1603-210 | ecosystem: Environmental > Aquatic > Marine > Intertidal zone >... | reverse complement strand
CCGGTCACCACGAGGTCGGCGCTGCCGCCCTTGGCGAAGGTGACCACGTTCGCGCCGGCGTTGATGCCGGCGACGGTGGTGTCGGATTCGGTGTTCAGGCCCATGTCGCCGGCGCCGGTGATTGTAACGGCGCTGGTGTTGGTCCCGCCGAGGCCGTCGGTGAACGTGATGCCGTCCGGCGCGCCCGTGACAGTCAACGTGGCGCCGGGATCGATGGTCAGTGGGCCGAACAGGGCGGTGTATTCGGTGACGGCGTTGAGCGTGGACGTGGCGGTGACGGCGACGGGGGAATCGCGCATGTCGATCGCGCCAACCATGGCCACCTGGATCCGCCGGTTGCGACCGGGACCGCTGCCTACGCCGGTGATCCGCTCGTTGTATATCTCGACGCTGGCATCATCGCTGATGATGAGGTTGAAGTCGTCGACGCGGTCCCAGCAGCAATCGGTGCGGCTCCACACGTGCACCGCGTCCAGGTTGGCGGCATCGGCGAGTTCGACCTGCCACCACTGGCCTACCCCCGCAGTCGTGTGCTGGACGGAGCCGACCGACCAAGTGCCATCCGTGTTGCCGTCAATTGCCCTGCCGGGGAGGCCGCCGGAGCCTGTCGAGGACTGCGAGGCGACGCCCCCGTTGGCACTGAGCGCGACATTGTCGCCCGTGCCCGTCTCGAAAGCCTGGACCTCCGCCATGTTGAGGGGCAGATTAACGTTTTGTAGGACCTTCACATACATGGCCCCCACGAGGGGCGCGGGCGCCCCCTCGACGGAGTAGGTGCCGCCGGCGAGGATGAGGTCGCCGCCGCCCAGCGGGTTGGAGGCGGACTGCATGGCCAGTGTGCCTGCATCCACCTTGACGGTGTTGGTGGCGTCGATGGTGTTGACGCCGCTGGTGAAACTGAGTGTGCCGTCGCCGGCCTTGGTGAAGGTGCTGCCGCCGGCCAGGTTCAGGTCGGTGGCGGTGAGCGTGCCGGTGTTGACCTCGACCGTGTTGCTGCCGAGCGTGGTGAGGGCCTGAATCGCTCCACCGCCGGCCCTCAGGACTCCGGCGGCGCCGAGGGTTGTGAGATTGGTGTTGTTGATGACGCCCGCGTCAACCGTTCCGTTGATGGTGAGTGCGGAGTCGGTGCTGAGGCTGCCCGCGTCAACCGTTCCGTTGATGGTGAGTGCGGAGTCGGTGCTGAGGCTGCCCGCGTCAACCGTTCCGTTGATGGTGAGTGCGGCGGCGGTGTTGAGGGTGTCCGTGTTGAGCGTCCCGTCGACGGTCAGGATGCCGGTGGCATCGACCTTCGTCAAGCTCGCGTTGAGCGTCCCGTTGACGGTCAGCGTGGCGGCGGCACCGACGTCCATGTTCGAGAAGAGGCTGAGGCTGGCGCCGGGGTTGATCGTCAAAGCCCCGGGGCCGTCCAGGTCGACACTCACGGCGCTGCGGTCGGCCGCCACCGTCACCGTACCCGAGTTGATGATGGCCTCATCGCCGACGTTGGTGATAAAGTCGGCCTCGGGGAACTCGGGGGTCAGCACTCCCAAATTGTACCAGTGCGAGTTGGGGTCGTGGGCCGTGGTGTCGCCCCAGTCGGCGATGTGCCCGTCCCAGGTCAGCGTCTTGTCGACGGTGTAGAAGAAGTTCAGGCCGGCGCCGCCGTTGTAGAGATCGGCGATTTCCTGGGTCGTCAGGACCCGGTTCCAGATGCCGAACTCGTCAACGAGGCCGTCGTAATACTGCTCGGTGCTTACGCGGGCACCGATCCAGAAATCGCCGGTGGATTGGAGGTGAGCGCCGGCGGTCCTGGTGCCGAGCGGGACCGCGTTGCCCTCCCAGTACACGCTCTGGAGGTTGGTCGATGCGTCGTAGGTGCAAACGATGTGGTGGAAGTTCGTGTACTCGTCAAAAACGGCGTTGTTGACATTGATGTCATTACCATAAAACGCGAAGGAGAAGGTGTCCGCGTCCCTGAAGCCGACGTGCAGCGCGTTGTTGGCTGTCTTGGAGGTACCCTGTCCGAGGACCCAGCCCACGCCGGTCTCATCCCTGTTGACCCAGAAACTCAGGGAGAACGATTGGTTGCTGATATCGATGCCGCCGATGGTGACCTTGTCGCCGTCGCCGTCGAGGTCCACGGCCCCGCCGCCCAGCAGGGCGTCGCCGGTGATGAATGCATCGCCGCTGGGGGTGCCGTCGTTCCCGTTCGGGGACGAGTCCGTATAGTCGAGATCGAACGACAAGAACACGGCCAGGTCGTCGGTCAGGGCCGCCCGCGCCGTGCCGGTTGTGGCAAGGAACAGGCCGACCGCCGTCGCGATCACCAACGTCCCCAGCACCCTCGAGTAACTGTGACTGGACATGACTTCCTCCCTCATCTGACGTGACCGTATCCGCCTGTTTTCACAGGTTAACCGCGCAAATAGACCGCCCCGCGTGCGGCCCCGTGGCCGGCGGGTGGTCGTGTCGTTGCCTGCAAGCCGAATGCACGTCTGAGATGAACGCTAACCCTCTCCTTGCTCCTGGGCCATGCGCGGCACACGCATGACATGACCCCTGCGCGTGCCCTGTAATGGCCCCGATACGGCGAAAAACGCTGTGGGAGTATACCACAGTTCTGGCCGAAGTCAAGTTGAGCCCTTCCCCTTTTGTACCAGGCGTTATCAGAGAATCGCCTGTTAATTCGCAGCCGCAGTCATGTCACGACTCTCCCCGGCCGACCGGCTGCCGGTGGCAGTAGGCGACCTGACTCCGGACGGCGAGTCTGAGGCTGGCCTGGCGGCTGATGAGGAGGCCTGGACGTCCGCGCCGACCGCAGCGGAGCCCGTTGAAGCATCTGTGGCTCCGGTCCTCGCCCCCGACGCCGGGGTGGTGGACCTCCTCGCCCTGTCGGCCCTCGACGTGCGGCTGTGAGGCTCGCGGGCTGACGGTGGTTTCCACACACTGAGTGGGCCAACTGCCGGCGACTGCCATTGGGTAGGCAAACCGCGATGCCCGAGAAGATCGCTTGGAGTGGGGAACTTACCTCCGTTCAACCGCGAATCCGTCTGACTCGCTCCGGGCGGTGGCCGACGGCTCGCTTCGGCAGGACCTGTACTATCGCCTGAGCCAGGTCAACATCTATCTGCCGCCGCTTCGCCAGCGCCCGAAGGATCTGCCCGGTCTGATCCGCCACTTCGTGGGTCTCCACGCGAAGCGTTGCGGCACGCGGCCGAAGCGCATCGAGCCGCGCGTCAAGGAGTTCCTTGCGCAACACGACTGGCCCGGGAACGTGAGGGAACTCGGGAACGTGATCCATCGGATCTTCACATTCGAGAAGAGCCATCACGGGTTACGGGTATCGAACCTCCTGCAGCACGTGCCGACCGCAGAGAACGGTAGCGGCGGCCCGGCACGCGCCGGCTCGGCGCCGACCGAGGCCGACGTCGTTCCCCTCGACGACCTGGAGCGCGGGGCGATCAGCCGGGCGCTCGCGGTGACCGGAGGCAACCGAACGAAGGCCGCCAAACTGCTCGGCATCGAGCGGCATCGGCTGACCCGCCGCATCCGGGCGTACGGCCTCGAGACACCCGAAGGGGGGCGCCAAAGCGCACCGGTTGGTGCGCTTTGTGCCACCGGGACCTAACTCCTGGCAAGAGAAGAACTTAGAGCCGCATTCCGCAAACCGGTGGAGCAAAACATTCCACCGGTTTTCCTTTTGCCTCCCTCTGGCGCGGGGAGCCGGGTCGGCGAAAACCTGCGCGAGAATCGCCGCTGCCAACCTCACCAGGCCCCCTCGCCCACTTGCGCGGCGCGCCTTGGCACGGACCTTGCATAACAGGTCCATCGGCTGAACCGGTCGGCCGCCAAGGGGAGCAAAGGGACGAGCGATGGTGAGGATCGTTGTGGTTGACACCGATGCAAACCTTTCGACGGCACTCGCTCGGGTGCTGGATCACGCCGGCCTCCGGATTGACGTCGCCAAGACCGAGGCCGAGGTGCTGGCCGCCTCGAACCCCGAGCCCGCGATGGTCCTCGTGCGCACCGGTGCGAACGACCGGACGGCCGAGCGGGTCATCGCCCGGTTTCGGACGTGTCACCCTTCCGTGCCGGTGGCGGTGGTGGCGTCGGAGCCGTCCGCGCAGCAGGAACGGGCACTTCGCCGGCAGGGCATCCTCTGCTACCTGCAGGAGCCCGTCAGCGACCACTTGCTTTACCAGATGGTCTGTGGGGCCGCACCCGTGTGTGGCTCTCTTCGGTTCCACGGAGCAGCGGAAAGCAGACGCGGACCCATTGTCGAGCATATCGTCGCAAAAGAGACATAGCAATGAGAGACCGTACGAAGAAGTGGTTGGCGGCCGCGCTGTCGGCACAGACGTTGGCCGCAGCGTCCTCGGTGCCGGCCATCGCCCAGCAGGGCGCGCCGGCGGAGGCCGTGGAGTTCACCCAGGAGACCCACGCGCAGCCGGTCTCCGTCAAGCCCGGCAGCCTGAAGGGCACCGTGGTGGATCCCTCGACCGGAAAGCCGTGGGCCAAGACCCAGGTCGAACTCCTCGACCCGAAGACCAGGAAGGTCCTGGCCAAGACGGTCACCGACAAGAGCGGCCGGTACGACCTCGGCATGGTGGAGGAGGGCGAGTACATCGTCCGAGCGAACAAGAAGATCCTCCTGCCGGTCAGCGTCACGTCCACCGCGACGATCCACACGCTGAACCTGGCCATCCCCACGGCCGTCATGGGCAAGATGGCCGGCGTGCTCTCGTGGACGACCGTGTCGCTGATCGGCGCCGGTGTTGCGACCGCCGCGGCGGTGCCTGTCGGCCTGACCGGCGGCGGGGGTGGAGGCGGAGGCGTCAGTTAACCGCACGGGTCCGAACGCACCGGCGGACGGGAGAACCCCGGCCGCACGAGATGAAGGAGACGGACGATGAGCGAGGAAGCCGTGATGGGGCGAGGCGCCCGGACAGCCTGGGCATGTGCGGTACTCGGGTTACTGGCGGCCGGGTGCGCCGGCCCCGACGTGCGGGTCGCGCGTGTCAACGAAGCCGCCATGAGTCTGGCGCCCGAGGACGACCGGGCCGAAGCCTTCGCCGCCGCCGTCGGCGCGTGGCATCAGGAGGCTGCCGGGCAGCCCTACCCCATCGGGTCGGGCGATATCCTGGAGGTCCAAATCTACGAACTCGAAGACCTGAACAAGAGCGAACTGCTCACGCTCCAGGTCGGCTCCGGTGGCGAGGTCCGTCTGCCGCTGATTGGCGCCCTCAGGACGGCGGGCCTCACCACCGACCAGTTCCGCACCGCGATCGAGAAGCGTCTGGCCGCCGATTACATGGTTGACCCGCAGGTCAGCGTCTCGATCAAGGAGTACCGCGGCCGACAGGTGGCCGTCATGGGCGCCGTGGCGAAGCCGGGCGTCTTTACCCTCCGCCGCAACACCGTCACGCTGCTCGACGCGCTGGCCCTGGCGGGGGGGGGCTGAACGAACGGGCCGGCCAGTACATCTACGTCACCCGCGGTCCGCGCACGCGGCTCGTCCAGAGGAGCCTGGAGGCGGTTGAGGCGGCCCGGGCCGGGGCTGAGGGGGATACCCCCGACAAGGCCCTCGGCCCCAAACCCCGGCCCCCCGACGCTGCGGCTGACGGACCGGCCGAGCCGTGCCTTGGCGTCGACGTCATTCGGCTTCTGGAGAAGGGTGACCCCAAACTCAACCTCACCATCACCGACGGCGACGTTATCCACGTGCCCGAGGCCGAGAGTTTCTACGTCACGGGGCTGGTGGTCAAGCCGGGCGGCTTCGCGCTGAAGCGTCCGACGACGATCCTCGAGGCCGTGGCCACGGCCGGCGGCATCCGCGAGGACGCGTCGCCGGAATACACCCGCGTCATCCGCGCGCGGCACGGTCGGCGCGAAGCGATCGCGGTGGACCTCGACCGCATTGCCGTCCGCGAGCAGGAGAACTTTCTCATCGGACCGAACGACATGATCATCGTCCGCCAGACGCCGTCCAAGAAGTTCTGGCATGACTTCGGCGAAACGTTCCGCGGCATCTTCGGTGTGGGCTTCAGCCTCGGATCCATCTGATCCGCCACGGCGGGCCAAGATCTGAAGGGAAACACGATGCGCTATGAACCTGACGACGAGCATGGCATGCCGCGCCTCAGGGAGTACTTCGGCGTGCTGCTCGCCCGGCGATGGCTCGTGCTCTCGGTCTTCGTGCTCACGGTGGGCATCGTCGCGCTGCTGACCTTTACCCGCGCGCCGCTGTACCGGGCCACGAGCCGTCTTCTGATTGAGAGCAAGAAACCTCAGGCGGTGGGCATCCCCGAGGTCTACGAGTCCTCCGACGCCAACCGCGATTACTACGAAACGCAGTACCGGCTGCTCCGCGACCGTCAACTGGCCGAGGGCGGCGAGATCAACGCGCTGCCGGCCGTCATCGGCAGCGAAACGATTCAGCAACTGACCCTTGAGTTGGCCGCCGCTGAACAGGAACAGGTCCAGATTCGGCAGAAGTACCTGCCGAAGCATCCCCGGGCCACGGCGGTGGCCGGACGCATCGACGTCATCCAGAAGCGTCTCGAGATCGAACGCAAACGCATCCTTGTCGGCCGCCGCACCGAATTTGTGCGGGCCAAGAGCGAGGAGGTTCACCTGCGCGCGGCGCTGGCCAGGCAGAAGCAGGAAGCGCAGCGGCTCAGCCGCCTTGCCATGCAGTACCGCGTCCTCAAGGACGAGTCGGACCGTGTCGGGCGGCTCTACGACGTGGCCCATTCGACCAACGTGCCCAACATGGACGTGGTGCCGTGCGACCGGCGACCGCCGAACCCGGCCGAACTGCTCGGCTCGCCGAGGATGAAGCGGTTCGTCCGCGAGGCCGCCAAGAAGTACGACCGCATCGTCTTCGACAGCCCGCCGGCCGCGCGAGTCGCCGACGCGCATGTGCTCTCCTCGCATGCCGACGGCGTCGTCATGGTCGTCCGGTCGTTCAACACCGACAAGCATCTGGCCCAGCGGACGAAGGAGGCCATCGAGGCCGTGGACGGCAAGATCATCGGTGTCGTCGTCAACGGCGTCGATGCCGCCAAACGCGCCGGCTACTACGGCTACGGGTACCACCGGTACGGCCGCTACCACGGCTATGGCTACGGTCGCCAGGACGAGGACCTGCACACCGAGACGCTGGCGGACGCCACAGTTCACGAGGCTGCCATGGCCGACGTCGAGGCCGGCGACGATGCCCCGGCGGATGCCCGCGCCGCGCACCGCGACTCACGCGATCTGCTCATGCTTACCAAAGGGGAGCGGCTGTGATCGACCTGCATTCCCACATTCTGCCCGGATTGGACGACGGGCCGCGGACCATGACCGAATCGGTCGCGCTGTGCAAGGCCCTTGTGGCCGAGGGCGTGACCCATGCCGTCGCAACGCCGCACATGTTCGACGGCGTCCATGACGTGTCCTGCGAGGCCGTCTACCAGGGCGTGCAGGACCTTCGGAGCGAACTGAAGGAGGCCGGACTGCCGCTGCATATCCTGCCCGGGGCGGAGATACGCGTTGACCCCCGGGTTCTGGAAGCCGCGCAGTCCGGCCTTCTTATCTCCATCGGCGCCGGCGAGCGGTATGTCCTCATCGAGTTGCCCACCGACATCGTTCCGCCGCGCTTCGACTGGTTCCTTTTTGAACTCCAGATGACGGGCCTGACGCCGATTCTGACGCATCCTGAACTCAACGCCGAGATCCAGGCCCGCCTCGGCGTCCTCGAAAACCTGATCCACTTGGGGTGCCTGGTTCAGATGTCGGCCCCAAGTCTGCTGGGAACGTTTGGGGGGAGACCCGTTGCGACCGCACGCCGCATGCTCCGCCACGGCATGGCACACCTGCTGAGTTCGGATTGCCATGACCTTGTGCACCGCCCGCCTCGGATGCGGGCTGCCCTGGCGGAGGCGGCGTCGGTCGTCGGTGTGGCCCGTGCCGAGATGATGGTGGGCGGCCGGGCGGCCGCCGTCCTCGCCGGCGACCGGATAGATGTTGACGAGCCGGCCGAGGAGCCGGCCCCCCGTGCGCCCGATCTGTTGCCCGTCTGACGCGACGCGGCCGGCGCGACAACGCGTCTCCGATAGAAAACTGGGGGATCTGCCATGACAGGTCGAGCCGTGTCTCTTGGCGAAGGGCTACGTGTGCGTAAGCACGCTGCCGCGTCGGCCCCCGTCGGCGCCGCGGTGTTCGACGGCGGCGCGACGGCGACCGATGTGACCCGCCGGCGCATTGCCGGACGGCTCGACCGCGTCCGGGAGGTTCTCCTCGTCGGCACGGTTGCCCTTGCCCCGCTTGGATTGGGCGGCGACCGTGTCTGGTCCTGGACGGTGCTCCAGATGCTCGTGGCCGTCGCGGTCCTCGTGTGGCTTGCGAGGATGGCGGTGCGGGGGGAGTTCGCGTGGGTCCGGCTGGGCGGCGTGGGAGTCGTCGGCCTTGCGCTGGTCGGGCGGGTCCTGCTTCAGATGGCGCCGCTGCCGCGCGAGGTCGTCTCGGCGGTGTCGCCGCGTGCGGCGGCGTCGCCGCGTGTGGCGGCGTTGCACGACGCGGCCCACGAGGTGCTGGGTCTGCCCGCGCCGGCCTGGATGACCGTCTCCATTGCGCCCCACGCGACGCGCGTGGCCTTGGCCAAGTGGCTCATGTACGGGGCACTGTTTGTTCTTGTTCTGAACCACGTCCGGACCCGCGACCGGGCCCTCCGTTTGCTGGCGGCCATCGTGGTGGTTGGCGTGGCTCAGGCGGCGTACGGTATCTACGAGCGGTTCAGTGCCGTGCCGCACATCTTCTGGTGGCCTCGCCTGTACCAGTTGGGCTCGGCGACAGGCACGTTCATCAACCGGAACCATTTCGCATCGTTCCTGGCGGCGCCGCTGGTGCTGGCGCTGGCTGGAGTCGTCCGGCACGCGCCGCGAGGCGTGGCAGCCAAGCAGCTGGGGCCGCGTCTGGCGGGATTCTTCAGCGATCCGCGTTTCGGCAAGTGGCTCATTCTGGCGGTGGCCGCCGTCGTCCTCGTCGTGGGGATCGCCCTGTCCACGTCGCGCGGAGCCATGCTGGCTCTCGGCGCGACGGCCCTCGTGGCCTTGGCGACGCTCGCACGGAAGCCCGCCGGTCGGCGCGCCGCGGTTCTCGTGACCGTCGTCGTCCTGGTGGCGGCGGCCGTTGCCCTGTGGCGAGGCTGCGAGACGCTGGCGCCCCGCTTCGCGCTCGGCGGACCGGACGGCGCCAGCATCACCGACCGCCTGGTCATCTGGCGGAAGACGCTGCCGGTCATCGGCGAGTACCCCGTTCTCGGCGCCGGCCTCGGTGCCTTTCAGTTTGCCCAGATGCCGCATGCCCATCTCCAGATTGCGACGCGCCGGGCGATCCGCGCGCACAACGAGTATCTTCAGTGGACCGCCGAACTGGGCGTGGCGGGCGCGGTGATGCTGGCGACCCTTGCGGTGGTGTATCTGGTGTGGTTCGTGAAGGGTTTCCGGCACTGCCGCGACCGGCGTCTGCGGCTGTGGAGCGGCGCCTGCCTGCTGGCGGCGCTGCCCATCCTGGTGCACGCGAGGTGCGACTTCGGGCTGCACGTCCCGGCCGTCTCGATCCTTCTGGTCACGGTGCTTGCCCTGGCGGCGGCCGTGGTCCGGCTCTCGCGGACCGCGACGGAGCAGGCGGGCCTCGGAAGCCGACAATGGCGACCGAAGTCCCGCCGACGGGGCGCCGTGGTCGCCTCTCTGTTGGCCGTCGGCGTTTTAGGCCTTCTCGTTTGGCCTGCGCGCGATCTGCTCGCTTGGGCCGAGATACGCGATACCGACGTCGAGGAGGTCCCGTCCGAGGCCGCTGCGGCGCGTGCCCGGGCGCTCGCATGGACGCCGGACGACCCGGAATTGCTCTGGCAGCACACCCGTGCGACCCGTGCGGCCCTCGACGCATCCTGCCGCGAGAAGGTCGCCGTCATGGTCCGCCTGTTGACGGGCGGCCGCCCGATCCGGGCCGACCAGGTTCCCGCGCCCGCGCAGGAGTGGCTGGCGCCGGCCGTGTGGGCGGACGGCGCCGAGTGGCTGACCGTTCCGCTGGCCCGTGCCGTTGAGTCTGCCGAAAGGGCCGTCCTCCTCTGTCCCGGCAAGGCCGAGTTCCACCTGATGCGTGCCCACCTTGAACTGGACCGCCTTCGTGCGGGGCTGCGTGACGAGGAGCGGCTGGACTTGGCCGACCGCGCCGCCGACCTGGCCGTGACGCTGGCGCCGAATACCTCCTGGGTGGCGCTCGACGCGGGGCAGTATTGGGCCACGCGGTGGCGCCTGGCGCCGACGCCCCAGGCCAAAGCCAACTACGAACGTCTCCTCGCCCGGGCGGTCCGGCTGAATCCGGGCAAGAGTTACGAGGCGTTGCGGACGGCGTTCGTTGCAGACGGCTCGCTCCGTGCCCCCGAGGCGCTTGCGAGCGAGCACGCCTTCGTGCAGGAGGAACTCCGGAAACTCCGGGTCAATCTCGACCCGACATCGCCGCGGCGCGTCACGGCGCCGCTGCCGTAATCGGTACGGGGGAACAGGAACGATGAAAGGACGACAGGCCTATCCGTACTGGCTGGCGGCCCTCGACGTGGCGGGTCTGCTCTTGGCCGTGGAGGCGACCGTGCACCTGCGGGTGTGGCTGAATCCGCTGTTCGAGAACCAGTTTGCGCTCGAGACGGCGCGAGACCACTTGCCGCCGCGAGGCATCTTCCTGGCCGTGACCTTGCTGGCGGGGCTGTGGGTGGGGTTGTACCGTCCGGGCGAGCATTTCGTTGTCCGCCGCATCTTCAAACTCGTGCCGAAGGGGACGGTGCTGGCGTGTATGTCGCTGGCCACGCTGACCCTGTTCACCGACGACCACGGCGCGGCCTACGCACGGTCGCTGCTGCTTCTGTATGCGGTTCCGGCGACGGCCGTTCTGGCCGCGACGCCGGTCCTCGTTTCGCTGGGTTACCGCGTGGCGGGGCGGTTGGGGTGGGGCCTTGAGACGGTGGCGGTGGTCGGCACGGGCCGGGAGGCGGCAGCCATGGGCCGACGGCTTCAGCAAACTCCGGGCCGGTACCGCGTGGTCGGTTACATCTCGCGCAACGGCGAGGCGGCCCTTCCGACGGCCTGTGTGCCGCCCGAGCGCGTCCTGGGGCATGTGGCCGACATCGACCGGATCATCAACACGGCCGGCCTGGACCACGTGGTCGTCTGCGACAGCCACGTTGCTCCCGCGGACCTGCTCCGCTGCGCCGTGGCGTGCGACAAGATGAACGTGGTGCTGGACCAGCGTCCGCAGACGTCGTGTCTGCTGTCGGACGGTGAGGCGGCCCATCCGGCCCGGCTGGCCGGCCGCACGGTCTTGCGATTCAAGCGTGTGCGGTTCACGCGGCGTCAACAGGCCGCCAAGCGTCTGCTCGACCTGGCGGCCGCCGCGCTGATGGCGCCGGTCGTCGCGCCGGTGTGCGCAGTCATCGCGCTGCTGGTGAAGGCGACGAGCCGGGGCCCGGTCCTGCACGTGGCGCCCCGCGTGGGGCGGGGCGGCCGGTACTTCCCGTTCCTCAAGTTCCGCTCGATGTACCTCGACGGCGAGGCGCGACGGGCGGCAATCCAAGACGCCAACGAGAAGGGCGGACACATCTTCAAAGTCAAGCACGATACCCGGGTGACGCCGCTGGGCCGATGGCTGCGGCGGCTGAGCCTCGACGAACTGCCGCAACTCTGGAACGTCGTACGCGGCGACATGAGCCTGGTGGGCCCGCGGCCGCTTCCCATCGGCGACATGGGCGAGAACGGCTTCTGCTGCGACGTGCCGCTGTGGTCCCGCGTTCGGATGAACGTCCTGCCCGGCATCACGGGCCTGTGGCAGGTGAGCGGCCGCAGCGACCTGCCCTTCGAGAAGATGGTGCGACTGGACGTTGAGTACGTTCAGCGATGGAGCATCTGGTTCGGCGTGGCGGTGTGGGCCACGCTGCTGGTGAACGTGGGTGTTGAGCACGGCATCGACGCGGTCCTGATCGGCGCGCTGGCGGGGGATGCGGCCGAAGTGGCGCGGTACACCGTCGGCATCTACCCGGCGGTCCGCCTCTTCGCCTTTCTCGTGTTCGCCTTCAGCGCGGTGTGTCTGCCGAGTCTGTCGGCGGCGCACGCGCAGGGCGGTATGGCCGCACTTGCTGCCGCACGCGCCGGGTACGTCAAACTGATGGCCGGCGTGGTGGTGCCGGTGTTCGCGTTCCTGTTCGTTCTGGCTCCCGAGATCATGACCGGCGTCTACGGCCCGGCGTACGCGTCCAGTGCGATCATCCTTCGGATCATGTGTCTGGCGCTGGTGGCAGTGGCGCTGATGGGCGGAGGGGTCAACGCCAACACGCTGCTCGCGTTGGGGCGGGCCAGGCTCTTCTTCTGGTCGCGCCTGACGGCCGGGGCGGTGAACGTGGTGGCGGACGTGTTGCTGATTCCGCCGCTCGGCGCGCTCGGGGCGGTCGTGGCCACGGCGTCGGTCATTGTCGGCCTCCATCTGTTCGACCTGGCGATGGTCCGCGTTCTGAGCGGCGCCCGGTTGCCCGAACGTTTCCTGGGTCGTGTCAGCGGGGCGACCGTGGGGGCGATCCTTGTCCTGGCGTTTTTCTCGGCCGAGTCGCTCTGGCAGGTCGGCGTCGCGGCGGCCGGCTACGTTCTGCTGAGTGCCGTATTGTGGGTCATCGCGCGGCCGCTCGACTCGAGCGACCGCCTGCATCTGGCGAAGGTGCATCCGGCCCTCGGCCGGCTGGCCGGGGCCTTTGCTGCGAGGCCGGTTTTATGAACGTCATGCTCGTCAGCCCGTCCACGTTCGGTATCGACCGGCGCATCCGGTTCGGGTATCCGACGGGGCTCGGGTACCTCTCGGCGGCGCTGGAGGCGGCCGGCCACCGGGTGACGGTCCACGACTTCTACGGCACGCCCTGGCGTGAGGCCGGGCCGCAACTCGCGCGGCTGCTCGTGCGCGAGTCGCCCGACGTGGTGGGCCTCCAGTGCCTGACGATGAACCGCGTGGCGGCGTGCGAGGCGGCACAACTTGCGCGCCGCACGGTACCGCGGGCCACCGTCGTCATGGGCCACGTCCACGCCTCCACGCTCTACGAGCAGATTCTGACGCACTACCCCGTGGACGTCATCGTCCGCGGCGAGGGCGAGGTCACGCTCGTCGAACTGCTCGCGGCGCTGGAGCGAGGCGAGACGGACCTCGGGGCGATCCCCGGCTTGGCCTTCTGCCGCGACGGCCAGGTGGTGGCGACGCCGCCCCGGCCGCTTGTCGATTGTCTGGACACGCTGCCGCAGGCGCACCACCATCACTTCGCCGACTACATCCGCGAGACGGGCGTCGCTCACCTGATCATGACCCGCGGGTGCCCGGTGGGGTGCCTGTTCTGCTCGACCACGCGGTACTGGGGCCGGCGGTTCCGCCGTCGATCTCCGGAGCGCGTGGCCGACGAGGTGGAGGAGGTGGTGCGTAAGTTCGGCGCGCGGCACATCCACTTCATGGACGACGCGTTCACGCTGCATCGTCCGACGGTGGAAGCCTTCTGCCGCGAGATGATCCGGCGGCGGCTGGGCGTGACGTGGGAGTGCAGCGCGCGGGTCAACCCCGCGTCGGCCGAGACGTTTCGGCTGATGCGGGAAGCCGGGTGTGTGTACGTCGGCTTCGGCGTCGAGTCGGGCAGCGAGGCGGTCCTGGCGCGCATCGGCAAGAAGATCACGCGGCGGCAGATCTGCCGGGCCTTCCGTCTGGCCACCGACGCCGGCCTGCGGACCGGCGCCTTCCTGATGGTCGGCAATCCGGGCGAAACCCTCGGGACGG
>Ga0307433_1001331_pt1 | contig 13830 bp, 10 predicted proteins | sample SalMarWE160210MG_FD_202166 | JGI IMG/M metagenome (GOLD analysis project Ga0307433, IMG submission 202166) | Salt marsh sediment microbial communities from the Plum Island Ecosystem LTER, Massachusetts, United States - WE1603-210 | ecosystem: Environmental > Aquatic > Marine > Intertidal zone >... | reverse complement strand
GACAAAACCGGAGATTGTAAAAGAGAAGCCGAAGGAAGCATCTGTTGAGCCGAATGTTGTTGCGAGGATAGGTGATTACGTCATCACAAAGCAAGAGCTTGAGAAAACACTTATGAAAGAGCTTGGCCAAAAGTACGGACACTACGGCAGTGAAGCCGGGCCGGTTGATGCTAAAACGATACTTATGGAAATGATAGCAAAAAAGGCAATGGTGATGGACGCCCGCGAGCGAAGTTACCTCGAACATGACATGATACGGCAACTGATTAAGCAGTTTGAGGAAGGAATGCTTGTAAGATTATTGCTGCAAAGGTACCTGCGAGGCAAAATAGAAGTTGCAGATTCAGAAATAGACGAGGAGGTTAAAGCCAATCCCAAGCTGAACCGAAGCCGCGCAAAGACAATACTTGAAAGAACAAAAGCTAATAACCTTGTAAATGAGTATTACAGTAAACTTAATAAAAAGATGCATGTTCAAAAGGTCAGTGACAATTTCCCCAAAGCAGCCGAGATTCATCAAAGGCTTTTACTTCATCCGGGAAAGCCCCGAAAGTTGAATTTTATTCGCAGTGAGCAGGTAAGAGGGGAATTGACGCGGGAAGAGAAGAACCTTGTTCTGGCAACGTATGACGGCGGAAAAGTGACCTTGAGGGACTGGTTCGATATTTTGTGCGACATGTCTCCGCCATCACGCCCGAGAGATTTAAATACCCCTGAGGGTGTTGAGCGTTTATTAGACAGGGCCTTGCGAGGGCCGGTTTTTGTTGCTGAAGCCAGGTTACTCGGGCTTGACAAAGATGAAAATTTCTTAAAACGAGTAAGACAAGAGGAAGATAAAAGACTGCTCCACGGAATCAGAAACGACACTATCAAGAATATTCAAGGCCCGACAGACGAAGAACAGATAATCACCTACTTCGATAAGAATAAAGAAGCATTTGGGAGGCGAAAGAGACTTAAGATTGACGAGATTTGGTGCCAAGACCTCAATACTGCCCAGAAGGCAAAAGCCGACTTGGATAGCGGCAGGGATTTCGAATCAGTCAGACAAGAGTATTCTTTGGATAAAAAAGGACATCATGCTGATAGGTATCCAGGCAATGAATGGGAGTTCTTTGAAGATATATGGAAAGGTGAGCCGAACGAAATAGTTGGGCCGATAAAGGGCTTTTACCATGATGGTTTCAAGTGGCGGATAGTTAAAATATTGGAAAAGAAACCCGGCCAGGTGAAGGAATATTCAAGTAATATGCAAAACCGTATCAGGTTGAAGATACAAAGTAAGCGAAGAAAAGAAGCTCTCCAGAAGTACCAAAAAGAGCTGCTGGAAAAATATTCATACGAGATTTACGCTGACAGAATCAAGGATATTGACCCGCTGAATATACCGTAGAAATCAGGATACATTAGCCCATAAATATTGGTTATTACAATCCCTGCTGATAGAGCTGCCAGATTTCTTCGGCAGATAAAGCCCTGTCATAGATGCGGACATCGTCAACTGTGCCATTGAAATATGTATCTGTAGGATTTCTCTCTTCCCATCCAATAAACAGATTGGCCGTCGAGTCAATATTTCCTTTGTTAGAAATATCATCTTGTCCTTTTGGAGCCCCATCAACGTAAAAGATTAAATAACCATCCCTATCACCGGTTGTTGCTACATGGTGCCAGGCATTGTAAGGAAGGTCGTCACTTGTTGAATAATAGTTTGTATAACTGCCGTCATTTAATTGGACTGATAGTTTTCCATTATCATGAAGGTAGAGTATGTAGCCATTGTAAGGATCTGGATTTCTTCTGCCAAAAATGGCAGGATATGCTTTTTGTATCATTTCTGCTTTTATCCATGCTGTGAATGTGAAATCAGTAGAACTATCGAGATTTAAACTTTCTGGATTATTTACTTCCACATAATCATTCACACCATCAAACCTCAGTGCAGCATCAATTTGGCCGGTTGTCCAGGTTGCTCCGTAGATAGTTCCGTGATTTTGGCCGGCTGAGTCGTAGGCAATATCGCCCTCGCCCTCGTCAAACTTTCAGTGCGAGAGCGGCTGTAGCCACCAATCCTCTTTCGCAAGCCAGTTTTCTGCAAAAATGGCAAAATCAGCCATCTCGATTGTACTGCTGAAATTAAGATCGGTTTTCTCGCACCAGTATGGAATTCCGCAGTCCTCATCCAGCCAGTGCGATACAAATATGGCCAAATCGAAAATATCTACGCAATAATTCTTATTGAAATCGCCTAATGGCCAGCAGGGCGGATAATTGCTAAGGTCGCTTTCTATGAAGAGTGCCGGCAGACCCTCGCCTTCAGATAGTCCTGCAACTGCTTCGGTTGCTGCAATATCCAGCCAGCTAATACATATTGTACCATCCACGAAGAACATCTCGACCTGGAAGCTATTGGTTGCAGTTTTGTCACCGTATATCGGCACGTCCTGGAACGTTATCACCGCCCTGTCATCAAGCTGCTTGTAGGAGATACTTTGGCTGGTAGCCGGCGTCAAATCGGCAAATAAAGCCGATATACGCGGCATAGAAAAGTGGTTTTCCAATGAAGCTACAAATTCAGTATCACCGGTTCCGAAAGTGATGTAGCCGTTACTTCCGATATAGAAGCGGTCGTACCACTGTCCGTGGAACAAAATTTCCTTGCCATCGTTTAGAATCACCTCTGCAAATTCATCATCACCCAGTGAGACATAAGCTCCACCATTTGGGTCTGCTGGAAATTCATTTATTTTTTCTCGACAGGCCTCATAGTAAGCGATTGAACCGTCGGGAATGAACGTTACCGAAAGAAGTTCAAGGTCGCTGCCTGAATCGAACGACTCAGTGAAGCAGTCCGGCGGCTTTACGCTCAGAGTAACAGAACGTGATTTAATACTTGTGCTGATTAGGTTTTGGAAGATTATCATATCGGTATAAGTATTCGGGTCGAGGAGGTTGGCATTGGGGTCGATGCAGACATCCACTTCTATTGATTCATTCGGGTCCAGCGTTCCTTCATAAGGTGCGACGCTGAGCCAAGTTTCCGTCCAGGCGGCTGTCCAATCCACAAGCCCGATACCATTGTTTGTCAATGTATAAGTCATACACTGTGGCTCAAATGGGCCTCCTTCGGTCCCACTTGACGGGAAATCTTCAACAGGTGTTACTACCAGGGCATCTGTGTTCACCGTCATCGTTACGGGAGTAACGAGCATGGGGTGATATAAGTCATTCGACAACACCAGGATTTCCGCATTATAGGTTCCTGGCTCTATAGTCATTGCATTGAAGGTTACGGTTATTTCATTTGAGTCATCTGGGGCAATTGTCCCTTCTTCCGGCTCGATTTGGAGCCACGGCGCTTTTGTTTCCAAAATTGCGTTATAGAGATTAAGCCGGCCTTCTGAAACACATAAACCTGGTAGTGTCTTGTCCACCGTTTGTAAAAGGGTATTCTTGACCTCGATGTTGCTTAACATAGGATTTAACGACCACAGAAGTGCACAGGCCCCTGCCACGTGCGGAGTTGCCATCGATGTGCCGTCGAGAAGCTGATAACGGTTACCGGGTTGACAACTCAGGATATCACTGCCGGGGGCACCGAGGTCGACTGAGATTAGTCCATAGTTGGAAAAGCTGGATTTATTATCATCTTTATCCGTGGCCATTACTGAGATGAGACTCTCACAGTCATAACTCGATGGGTAGGCTGAATACGTATCGTTATTGCTCCCGTCGTCATTTCCGGCTGCAGCTACAAATAGCATTCCTGCTGCTCCTGCTGCATTTATTGCATCCTTAAGGCCTTGATCATAGCCGTCTCCTCCCCACGAATTACTCGACAAATTTGCGCCCATAAGGATACTATATTCTACACTTTCAATCGCATCTGAGGTCCAGCCTGAACCGCCTGCGTCAAGAAATTTAATCGCCATTATTCTGACATTCCAGCAAACACCTGCTACGCCTTGGCCGTTGTTGCCCACAGCGCCGATGGTTCCTGCACAGTGCGTGCCATGATAATGGTCATCCATTGGGTTACCGTCGTCGTTGCAGAAATCGTAACCATAAATATCATCCACAAAACCATTGCCATCGTCGTCGAAGTCCGGCGTTCCGTTAAATTCCGCTTCGTTAACCCACATATTTTCTGCTAAGTCAGGATGGGTGTAGTCAACTCCGGTGTCGATTACCGCGACGATAATATCACTGCTGCCAGTGGCTATGTCCCAGGCCTCCGGCGCATCAGTATCAGCATCCGGCGTCCCGCCGGTCTGGCCTGTATTGTACATACCCCAAAGCTCATTAAACCTCGTATCATTGGGGAAAGTTGAGCATATCTTCACTTGATAATTAGGCTGGGCATACAAAATTCCATTTGCCTTATTAAAAGCCGGCAGCGCCTTTTCAACTGTCATCCCTGGCGGCAGTTTTACGACGCTCAGGCCAGGCACGAGCTTAAAGTTTCGTTTTATGGCAGCGGCACTGAAAGAATTTAGAATTTGATTTTTCTCCTGCTTATTACGCTGTATGCCATTAGCTTTGGGTGCAAAATGCACAATTAACTCTCCCGGCTTATAAGGCACATTAGCAGGTTTCGTAAAATCAAGACCTTTAGGGACAGACAAATTCAGTCCTGTTGCTTTAGCTGATGTGCTGTCAAATCCTTTGTCTGATTGCCCTGAACTGCCGACAGTACGGCGTCGGATTGTAAAGCTCAGGTCATCCAACCCATCGTTGCCAATGGTTAAGGTCTCTGTCAAAGTGGTTCCTTCTACAATGTTTACATCGAAACTGTTCGGGTCGACCCAGATACCTCCTGGAGGAGCAATTGTCAAAGTTACTCCTCTTGTCTGCTCCACATTGTTAGTAAGGTCAATAAACGTCAATGTATCGGTGTTAGTCCCTTGCGGCAGCGAATTCGCCCCAGATGTCAGACTCACCGCAACTATCGTGGACTGGTATGATGGGAGTTGGCCCCCTGTCTGTGGGCCCAAGCCCAGCCAACCCGCAGTTTTGGTAACACTCCAGTAGAGCGGAGTCGGCCCGATATTCGTTAACTGATAATCTTTGGATGGTGGTGTAAATGGTCCTCCTGACTTGCCTGACGACTCGAAATCATCTACAGGGGTAATTTCCAGATTTGTGGCTATAGCAGCACCGGCGAAGAAAACAGATATAACTACTACCAATATGAAAACGGATTTCTTTTCCATTTTCCTATCCTCTCAAATAAATTTAATTCGCCTATGGCGGATTAATTTCTCCGGGATAACAACCGCCAATGAACTACAGAGGCAGGGTTGGTAAGAAGAAATAGATAGTACACGCGCATTACCACAACACGCAAAGCAGTATTATGATAGACTTTTAACCCTTCATTTCCTAATAAACGCATTTTACACAAAAGTAATTGATTTTGCAAGAACTTTTTGCAGATTATCGCGTATTTTTGCGCAAAATTGACTATTTTGGGACCGAAGAAGCTTTTCGTAACGAGAAGAGCACTGCCAAACGACGAGCAGAGAATTTTGTTGCAAAGTATGAGCATGTTGCGTATAGAAATAATGTCGAAAATCGTAAATCGAAGATTGGAAATATCAAAATGGTTTTTACGCTGCACAGATATATATTTCGTGAGCTTTTTAAGATTTTTCTGCTGGCGGTATTGGCGCTGACGGTAATCCTGAGCTTGGGTAGTGTTCTGCGACCTGTTCAGGAGCACGGATTGGGACCTCGACAGGTTATCCATCTTATGGGCTATTTTCTGCCGATAACACTGACGTTTGTGCTGCCGATGTCGGCTTTGTTTGCGGGGGCGTTGGTCTATGGCCGGCTTGCAAGTGATAATGAGCTTGACGCCTGCAAGGCAAGCGGAATTTCTCTACTGACACTGATTTATCCTGGACTGGTTCTGGCAATTATGGTGGCGATTGCCAATCTGATTTTTAGCTTCTATGTAATGCCGGCTTTTGTGCACCGCGCAGAACGTGCCCTTAAAGCAGATGCCAAACAGATACTTTTCCGAAATATCCAGCGAAAAGGCTATTATAAGCTGCCGCCGGATGGCCAGTACTTAATTTACGCTGACCAAGCCAACTCGCAAAATGATACGCTTTTGGGGGTGGTCGTAGCTGAGATGAAGGACTATAGAATAAAAAAGATTATTACCGCTGAAAAGGCCTCATTAAAATTCAAGCAGGATGAAACATTCGATGCAGTACAGCAAGTACAAATAATTGCTTATAACACATATCAGGTTGGTCCTGAAGACGAAGGGGGTATGTCTTTTGAATGGGGGTCGTTTACAGCAGAGTTTGGCTCGTTGTTAGGCGACGAAATAAAGTTCAAAAAGATAGATGAAGTGAAAAGAATCAAAGCGGACCTGATGCAGTTTTATCCAATTGCAAAACTGGCTCGCGAGACCTATGCACAATTTACTGCAGAATTATTGGCTCAGGATATTGCGTCCAAAGTAACTGAAGATGCCAACAGTTTCTACAAACTACACAGTGGTGAAAAGTTCGTTGAATTCAGGGCCGACCAATGCGTTGCACGGGGCGAAAAACAAGTGGAGCTATCCGGAGAAGTTGTAGTGGTTGAGTCCGATGCGGCCAGCAAAGAACGTTTAAGCACAATGCATGCTGAGAAGGCCTTTTTGGCAATTGAGGGTGATGAGCTGGCACCGACTTTGACAATGGATATTTATAATGCACAAATAGAAGACACAGGATACGTGAGAATGCGATATATTATACGCGGCTTGATACCGCCCGAAACAGTGAGAAGCAAATTCAAAACAGGAAAGGTTTTGGATGATATTGACCCAAAGGCAGTGTCATCAGCACTGCCAAGAGGGCCGACTGAGAGACTGACGGACCTGCAAAATAAGCTCCAGAGCAAAATATGGAAAACGTTGGCTAAAATAGAGGCGGAGACACATTCCCGTCTGGTGTTCGGAATTGGCTGTGTGTTGATGATATTGATTGGTATCGGTCTTGGTATAATTAAGAAAGGCGGACATTTGCTGAGCGCTTTCGGAGCGAGCTGCGTGCCTGCTGCAGGGCTGATAGTGTGTATTATGAGCGGTAAAAATATTACCGAAAATCTTGGTTCGCAAAGCTTTTCAGGTATTGCATTGATGTGGGCCGGGTTAGGTCTTTTATCCCTGTTAGCTTTAGGGATATATTACAAATTGATGAAAGACTAAGAATCGTTTATTGTTCATTGTTCTTTGTTAATAGTTAATACAAAGTTCGAGATATGAAGACGTTGGATAAATATGTTGCAAAGAATTTTGCGGTCGGCTATGCGATTGCTTTTGGCGTATTGATAGGTCTGCGAATAATTATCGATTTGTTTGTGAACCTCGATGAATTTACGGAACACGCTGACCTGGGCACTTTAGCTGTTCTTAAAAACATATTTATCTTTTACGGACTGAACAGCATACTTTACTTTCGTGACTTTGCAGGGATGATAACTGTAGTTGCAGCGGCGTTTTCCCTGGGCAAGATGGTACGCTGCAATGAGTTAGTGGCTATGATGGCATCGGGTGTCAGCTTGAAACGAGTGATTGGGCCGATAGTGTTTCTGGCGTTGTTGCTGACGGGAGTGCCGGTCGTCGACCAGGAATTTGTCATACCACGACTTGCCGAGAAGCTTGTGCGCAGCCAGGACGCTATTCCCGGCCGGGAATCCTATAGTGTATGGTTTATAAACGACAGTAAGGGTTCGCTAGTTTGCTCTCCGAAGTTTGATGTAGAAACATCGACACTGCATCAGCCCACTATCATTATTCGCTCAATGATACCGGACACAAGCTTCTGGGAGGTAACCGGCCGGATATCAGCCGAAAAGGCAGTTTATAATACCAAAACCGGCCAGTGGGACTTATATAGCCGCAGTCCTGAAACCGGCGAGTGGCTCGCTTACGGTTTGTTTACGGAAAAAGACTCCGAGAAAAGTGCTGAGAAAGTAAGCTCATATGCCAGTGACATTACACCAAAGGATATCCCTGTCAGACGTAAATCTGAGCATAAAACTTTGTTAGGCTGGCGAGACTTAGCTGTTCTTGCATCTCAGGGAACAAAAATCAAAGATAGATATCAATTATACAGCCAGCAGCACTTTCGTGTTACCGAGCCGATTATCAATCTGGCAATGCTTTTGGTGTGTCTGCCGATTTTGGTTTGTCGTGACCCAAAGTCGATGAAGTCGGCCATTATGATTAGCTTTGCTATGGTAGGGGTGTGTTTTGTCACAACTTTTATCTGCAAAATGCTCGCCCCGGAGGCCCACAGCTTTTACCAGGTTGGGTTTTGGGCATGGGTGCCGGTATTTATCTTTTTGCCAATGGGTTTTATCGAGCTGGACTCAATGAAAACATAGGTCCGTTATTAGTCACTTGACAGATTTATGATTTGTACTCCTCGGTTTTGTGTCTGACTATTTTAGCTTCGACCATATAGATGACGTCTTCCGCTATATTTGTGGCATAGTCGGCAATTCGTTCGAGGTATCGTGAAACCGAAAGCAGGTGCATTAAGGTTTCCGCCTGCTCCGGATTAGTTCGGATTCTATCCTGCACTACAACAAACATATGCCGATTCATAGCATCAACTTCATCGTCGGAAGCACAGACCTGATTTGCCAGATGACAATCCATATTTACCAAAGCATCGAGACTTTTTCCGAGCATTGATTGGGTTTTTTCAGTCATTGTTTCTAAATCGAAAGGAATATCAATGTCCTTCTGATTAGCGAGAAATACACTGCGCTCAGCAAGATTAACAGCCAAATCGCCGATACGCTCCAAGTCATTGTTTATCTTCAACGAGGTGATAATAAACCTCAGATCGATGGCAACAGGCTGATATAAAGCCAGTATTTTTAGACACTCCTCTTCTATCTCAACTTCCATATGGTCAATTTCTATATCGGCCTTGATGACTTTCTCTGCAAGATTTATATCTCTTCGCTTGATTGACTCTATTGCCTGCTGGAAACGGTCCTGGACGACACTGCAAAGAGACAGCAATATTTTTTTGAGCTTTTCAATTTCTCTTTTCATGTGAACCGTCATAATTTATGTCCTTCCTTACCCGAATCGTCCCGTAATGTAATCTTCGGTTCTTTTCTCTTTTGGTTTAGTAAATAGCTGTTTTGTGGGTGCAACTTCTATGAGGTACCCCTCATACAAAAAGGCAGTTAGATGGGATATGCGAGCGGCCTGCTGCATATTATGTGTTACAATCACAATGCTGTAGTCTTCACTTAATTTGTCGATAAGGTCCTCTATTTTAGAAGTGGATTGTGGGTCGAGGGCCGAAGCCGGCTCATCCATCAGAAGTACTTCGGGTTCAACTGCCAGCGCCCTGGCGATACAGAGTCTTTGTTGCTGACCTCCGGACAGCTCCATAGCACTTTTATTGAGCCTATCTTTTACTTCATCCCACAGTGCCGCTTGGATAAGACTTTTTTCTACAATTTCAGCAAGTTCTTTGTGATTTTTGAAGCCGTGAATCCGGGGACCATAGGCCGCGTTTTCAAATATAGATTTTGGAAATGGATTTGATTTCTGAAAGACCATTCCAACCTTCTTTCGTAATTTTACGACATCAAGTCCATCTCGATAAATATTGTTCCCATCTATTATGACCATTCCTTCGGTTCGGGTTTTGGCAATGATATCGTTCATCCGGTTCAGCGTCCGAAGAAAGGTCGATTTGCCGCATCCCGAGGGCCCAATCAAGGCGGTAACCTGCTGGGCGGGTATCTCCATTGTAATACCGAACAGGGCTTGTGCACCTCCGTAATAGAAGTTCAGGTCTTTAACCCTTATCTTGAAACAGGCGTCATCATTATGTTTGTTCTTTACCACTGATACTTTTTCCTTATGTGAATTCTCAGCATTATTGCTGCAAGATTAACTCCAATGACCAATATCAAAAGTACAAGTGCTGTTGCGTATGCCATAGGCCTGACCTTAGTTGCATCCGGATGCTGTGTTGCCAGAATGTAAAGGTGATATGGTAGTGCCATAACCTGGTCGAAAACCGACTTAGGCAATTTTGGCAGATAGAAGGCAGCAACCGTCAACAAAATAGGTGCAGTTTCCCCTGCAACTCGCCCAACTCCCAGGATTGAGCCGGTCAGCATCCCCGGAATGGAATAAGGTAGCACATTTTTACGGATGGTTTGCCATTTTGTAGCGCCGAGAGCCAGGCTGCCTTCTCTTAGAGATTGAGGAACAGCGCGCAGTGCTTCCTCACTGGAAACGATAATAGTCGGCAGTATCATACAGGCCAGGGTCAGACAGCCAGCTATTAAAGAGGTACCAAAGCCCAGGAATATTACGAAAAGTCCCAACCCGAAGAGTCCAAAAACTATCGATGGGACGCCAGCTAAGGTTACGATTGCAAGTCTTATAGTCCTGGTAAACTTTGAGGGCTTTGCGTACTCTGAAAGATAAATTGCAGTCGCTATGCCAAGCGGCAGTGTAATAATCATAGTTCCTGCAACGAGATAAAAGGTGCCTACAATTGCCGGCAGAATCCCTCCTTCAGCTCCGCTATTTCTTGGCGTTGTAGTCAGAAACTTCCAGTTTATTGCAGGTAAACCATTCCAGACAATTTTAAGGATTATCGAAGCAATTACGAGCACAATGAAATAGGTAACTATTCGTATTAACCAGTAAATTGTTCTTTGTGTCTTTGCGGTTCGCATTATGCAATCCTGTATTTTTTAAGAACCTTCTGTGCAACCATATTCAATCCGAATGTTGCAAGTAAAAGAACAATCCCGACACAGAACAAAGCTCTATAGTGCATGCTTCCAAAAGCAACTTCGCCCATTTCAGCCGCTATGGTAGCGGTCATTGTTCTTACAGAATCAAAAGGCCAGGCGGTTATTACAGCGGCATTTCCGGTAACCATCATTACTGCCATGGTTTCTCCGATAACTCTGCCTGTGCCGAGCATTACAGCTGCGATTATTCCGGGAAGTGCTGCTGGAACGGTTACCTTCCAAATGGTCTGCATTTTGCTTGCGCCCAATGCAAGTGAGGCTTCTTTGTAGGAAGTAGGTACGCTTCTTATAGCATCCTCAGAGATGGATATTACCGTTGGTATTGCCATCAAAGCTAACAGAATCGCGCCAGCCAGGGCGGTTAATCCCGTGGATAGCTGAAAACAGGCCTTGATTAGCGGTACTAATACGACCAAGCCAAAAAAACCAATAACAACAGACGGTATTCCAGCCAGTATCTCTATAAATGGCTTTAGAAATTCTCTTTCTGCAGGTTTTGCCAGCTCTGAAATATATACTGAGGCGCCAACGCCAAAGGGAACCGTTAATAGCGTTGCCAGTAAAGTGATGAGAAGTGAACCGGTTATTAGCGGCAGAATGCCGAATGATTCTTTTTGGAAAGAAACTGGCATCCATCGGATACTTAGAAGCTCTTTTAAGCCGGGTTCAATGACGAAAGGACCGGCTTCTTTGCCCAGGAAAACAAAAATACTTATTACAATCAAAATAGTCGTTGAAGCCGTGCTTAATAGTAATAATTTGACAGTTTTTTCTTTCCAGGTAACTTTCATTATTTAGCCGTAACGTATCCAGTCTTTTTAACTATGACCTGACCCTCATCGCTAAGGCAAAAATCTACAAATTTTTTTAAGGTTCCTTTTGGCTGGCCATTGAAATAAAGGTAAAGCGGCCTTGCGATAATATATTGTCCCGATTTTACGGTTTGCTCTGATGGAAGGATAGCTGGCGAGTTTTTATCGGCTTTTACTGCTAAGATTTTCACTTTATCTTTTGCAGCCAGGGCATAGCCCAATCCGACATATCCTATCGTCCACCGGTCGGTTGAAACGGATTGAATAATCGCCGAAGTAGCAGGCAGCAACTTTGCATCTGTCATATAATCCTTCTTTTTAAGGACCATTTCCTGGAAAAAGACATAAGTTCCGGAACTTGATTCTCTTGACAGTACTATAATATCTTCATCAGGGCCGCCAACATCATTCCATCAAGCAGATTTGCCGGTAAAGATATTACCTAATTGTTCCATTGTTAACTCATTGACAGGATTTGCTGGATTGACAACAACCGCGATACCATCTCTGGCAACGGCGATTTCGTTTGGTTGGATATATTTCTCTATAGCCAGCATTAATTCCTTATTTTTTATCTTCCTTGAAGCGGCACAAATATCAGTAGTGCCGTTTAAAAGCGCTGCTATTCCTGTTCCTGAGCCGCCACCTGTTACAGATACCTCTATATCAGGATTTTTTTTCATAAAGGCTTCAGCCCAATTACTTACAAGATGCACCATGGTGTCCGAGCCCTTGATAGTTATAGATTTTCTTTCTGCCTCAGTCTGGTCGTTTCTCCTGGCGCAACCAAAGGCAGCTATTATTGTTACTGCTACTAAGAGGACCGAGAGGGCAACTTCTTTAACACGTTTTCTACTTTTTTCGTTCATTTTCTCTTCTCCCATATTAATTGATTGAGTTTATAGAATATATCATTCAACACAAAATTTAAAACTTTAGAAGCAGGTCGGCCTGCAGTCTTCGATAATCACCGCTGTGATTGGGAACGCTCGCTCTATATTCATTATGGAAGTACGTCAGTGCTGCCTGAAGATTCTTTGCCAATTGGTACTTAAAGCCAAATCGATGGCCCTTGCCGTTCGTTCCGCCGCCGATAAAGTCAGAATCACAGAATGAGCCTACCACTGCGTCGGCTTCGAGGTCTCTGTAATCATAAGAAAGCTTCCAGGAACCAGGTTTTTTGGCCTTGTTGATTTTGGTACCAATGAGCCAGCCGGTGTCATCGCCTGAATTTGCAGCAAGGTTATGGGCCAAGTCTCCATAAACTGCTACCGGCATTCCGAAGCATTTGGTGCCGTATTCAACAAAGGCCTCGAAGATATCAAAGTCGCTTGTAAATTGATTGGCAGCAGTTTTAGTGTTTCCATAGAAGCTACTCGAGGAAGACCAGGTACTCTTAAGGTCACCTCGTCCTTTTATGTTGCCATAATCGAAGTAGCTTATACCACCGAGGATGTAATCCGAGTTGCCCATCGTGTGCTTGATATAAGTCTGTATGCCCCAAAGTGAGGTATCCACGCCGCTGGAGTTTTCATCAACCCAGAAGCCACCGCCATTAATGTACAGCTTACTGTTTTTACCGAAGGGTCTTACGTATTTGGCTGCAATACCTTCGGGATTTAGGTCGCCGTCCCAGATGAGCTGATTCCCGCCTACTTTGTAGAAGGGATTCTTCATCTTTCCACCATAGACATTAAGTCCCTCCCTGGATGCCGGGTGCCAATTGAAGTAGGCGAGGTCAAGCCAGAGTTCCTTGCTGGAAAAGCTATCCTCTAACGTCTGATTTGTTGACGCGGGGTCGGCAGAACCGGTGGCAAGTCTAACACCTACGTCCCAATCGTCATTGACTTTCCCTTCGAGCATCAATCGAGCACGAACCCGATGTCGATCCCTGCCATTTTTCCATCTCACACTACCGCTCGTTTCCTCATCGATATGTTCGTGTCGGTACCTCAAGTCACCACTGATTTTCACATTTTCCACCCACTTGATACTGTCGGGCAGAGCCGGTGCTTCCTTTTGCCTTTCTGCTACTTCTTCGATTCTCTGTGTTAGTGACTGCTCTTCGAGTTTTTGCCTTACCTCGAGTTGCTCGACCCTTTCCTGCAAATGTTGAATTATCCTGCTTTGCTCTAAAACTAATTCTTTGAGTTCACTAATTTCGTCGGCTTTTGTACCAGTTGTATGGCTGGCAATCAACAATACAAATGTC
>Ga0307433_1001325_pt1 | contig 13856 bp, 12 predicted proteins | sample SalMarWE160210MG_FD_202166 | JGI IMG/M metagenome (GOLD analysis project Ga0307433, IMG submission 202166) | Salt marsh sediment microbial communities from the Plum Island Ecosystem LTER, Massachusetts, United States - WE1603-210 | ecosystem: Environmental > Aquatic > Marine > Intertidal zone >... | reverse complement strand
GCAGATTCTTCTAATTCATCTAAAAATTCAATCACCTTTTCTTTGTAAGGAAAAGTAATATTTACCCCTCTTATATTTAAGGCTCTTATACCTTGAATGGCTTCACCTAAATCGGCTTCTGCTACTTGGAAAGGCAGATAACAAAAGTTTAAAGAATGTTTGAGTATTATTTGGTTATGGAAAAGCGGGGAAAGACTGTTTTCTATGTTTTCACCGATCAATCCGATTATTTTAGTCCTTCCGTTTATTTCTTTTTTCATTTAGGTTCACACCCCCACCTTAATCCTTTATAGAGATTGCTTCACTACGTTCGCAATGACAAATTAAAAGTTGATTAATTTTTGTAAAGTATTTTCAAATCCGGGAAAAGATATATCTATACATTCTGAATTTCTGATAACAGTTTTTCCTTCAGCTAACAAAGCAGCTACTGCTAAAGACATAGCAATTCGGTGGTCATCATAACTTTCACAGACTGCTCCTTTTAATTTGGAAGATCCCTCCACTATAAAACCATCTTCTTTTTCTTTAATATCTGCTCCCATCTTTTTTAGTTCGCTGACTATCGCCTTTATCCTATCGGTTTCCTTTACTCTTAATTCCTTTGCACCGCTTACCACCGTTTTACCCTGTGCCTGAGTTGCCGCCACCGCAATAAGGGGTAACTCATCGATTAAGAAAGGTATATTTTCTTTCTTAATCTCTACTCCCTTTAGTTTTGAATATTCTATCATTAAATCAGCCCGAGGCTCATTCGATTTTATCTGGTAATTTAAAGTATCAATCTTTGCGCCCATTTTGTTTAGCATTTCGATTATCCCGATCCTGGTAGGATTAACTCCTACCTGCTTAATTGTAATTTTTGAGTCTCTTAATATACTGGCAGCTACTATGAAATAGGCAGCAGAAGAAATATCACCAGGAATAAAAATATCCGTGCCCCTTAATTCTTTTTCGCCCATCAATTTAATTTCAGGAGGAGATATTTTTATATCTGCCTGCATAATCTCTAACATTCTCTCGGTATGGTCCCTGGCAGGCAGTGGTTCTTTAACAACTGTTTCCCCGATAGTATAAAGACCGGCCAATAAGAGGGCGGTTTTTACCTGAGCACTGGCTACCGGCAAAGTATAGTGGAGAGGATTAAGCTTATTCCCTCTAATACTTAAAGGAGCAAACTGACCATCTTTTCTCCCCCATATATCTGCCCCCATCAATCTAAGGGGCTCGACGACTCTTTTCATAGGTCTCTTTCTGATTGAAGCATCCCCGCATAAAACAGAATAAAAATCCTGTCCGCTAAGCAAACCGGTTAAAAGACGGATGGTCGTCCCTGAATTCTCTACATCAAGTATATCTTTTGGTTCTTGTAACCCGCATAATCCTTTGCCTTTTATTTTAACAGAATTATCTTTATCTAACTCTATTTCTGCTCCCAAAGCCTGCATACACTCTAATGTTTTAAGACAATCCAAAGAATTTAAAAAATTAGATATTCGGGTCTCTCCCCGGGCTATAGACCCTAAAATCAAAGACCGATGAGAGATTGATTTGTCTCCCGGGACAAATACATTTCCTTTTAATTTATTAACTTTCTCTAAAACAAGTTCCACTTAATTTTTTATCCTCTCTAAATCATGTTCAGCTGATGTGCCTAATTCCCGGCCCACTGCCTGAACTATTGGCTTGATTTCTTTCATTAATTGAGTAAAAGTATCAAATCTTAAAGTCTGAGCGCCATCGCTAAGTGAACTTTTGGGGTCAGGGTGAACTTCGATAAGTAAGCCATCCGCTCCAGCGGCTATAGCAGCTTTAGACATTGGACTTACCAATCTCCACCTGCCGGTAGCATGGCTGGGATCTACTATTATGGGCAAGTGACTCAACCTCTTTAAGGCAGGGACTGCACTTAAATCCAAAGTATTACGGGTATAATTTTCAAAAGTACGAATTCCTCGCTCACATAATATTACTTCATAATTTCCTTGAGATAAAATATATTCTGCTGATAATAATAGTTCCTCCATGGTAGCCGACATCCCTCTTTTTAATAATATTGGTTTTTTAGTTTTACCCAATTCTTTTAACAATACAAAATTCTGCATGTTACGAGCACCTACTTGAAATATATCGGTATATTTGGCGACTAAATCAATCTGATTAACTGACATCACCTCAGTTACAACTGCTAAACCTGTCTCTTTTCCGGCTTGAGCCAACAACTTTAAACCTTCCTCCCCTAATCCCTGAAAGCTGTAAGGAGAGGTCCGGGGCTTAAAAGCTCCTCCTCGTAATATCTTCGCTCCGGAAGCTTTGACATAGCGGGCAGTTTCAAATATTTGTTTTTCGTTTTCTACCACACATGGTCCAGCCATCACTACCACCTCTTTGCCGCCAATAACTACGCCTTTTACTTTAATGATGGTATCAAAATCCTTAAATTCCCTACTTGCCAATTTATAAGGTTTCATGATACGAATAATCTCTTCTACTCCCTTAAAGGCATAAAAGGGTACAGAAGCTAAATTTTCTACATCTCCGATTACTCCTAAGATAATCCGACTTTCTCCCCGAGAGATGTGTACTTTGTGTCCCATTTCGCGTAATTTCTGTATTACTTTTTCTACATCAGCATCATCGGTTTTGCCATTCATTACAATAATCACTTGAATTCACCTTCCTTTTGGTCTGAAGTTTCTTTAAATAAATCTTTTCTTAATATTTCTGCTCCTCTTAAATAGCAATGCTTTATTTCTATTTGACTTTTTTGGCAATTTATCTGGATTAATACTCGAATGCATCCGGGTAAACTTCCCGGAACATCTATTTCTTGCATATCAAAAAGGGGGACTCTATTCCAGCCTAATTCTCGTGCTGATTGAGCAGGAAAGGCAGCATTTAAATCAGGAGTAACGCTAAAAAAAATACTTAATATATCTTCAATTTTGAAATCATTTTCTTTTTTTAAAGCGACTAATAATTCTTTGGTCTTTTCGATAATTTCTTTTTTGGTATTGCTCTCTGCAGTTATTGCTCCTCTTATTCCTCTTACTAACATATATTTACCTCCTTTTTTGAATGTGTCAAGGGGACGGTTCTCCTGACACAATCTGAGATTACCACGCTCCCTACGGTCGCTCGCAATTAATAGGCTAAAAATAAAAAAGATCATAGGAATTTAAAAAACCTATGACCTTTATACGTAAAAATATATAAAGATACCATAGGCACAAAACCGATGTCTATGCCTATGATATCTTATTTTAAACTTCTAAGATGTTAAGGCATAAACATCGGTGGTATAATAGTAGTAATAAAAATTAAAGGAACTTATTGATTTAGTAAATTCTCTATTTATAGCCACCTTGCCTACTCCCTAACATTTTCCAAATATTAACACACCCTTCTACTTCTGTCAAATATTTAAATATAGTATCAAGTATATATCGAGTTAAGATTATAGCGTAGAGCGTACAGCGTTTAGCGTATAGGTGCGGGTAATAAGTGTAAGGAAAGCAGTATCGAGTATTGAGTGTATAGTTAAAAAAGAAAAGAAATTCAAGAAAAAAGAATGGAAGAGTAAAGGAAAGTATCGAGTATATAGTTAAGAAATAGAAAGAAAAGATAGAAAAAAGTTTATGCTAACACATTTATTTAGGAGCGGCAGCTTTTCTTAATCGCTCCATTATTGCCAAGCCCAAATCATGCTCTTTTAAACCTTCAGCAATAATAATTTCAAATCCTTCTTTATCAAAACTCCTTAAAATAGCAAAGAGATTTGCCGCACATATCTCTAATTCAGTACCCTTGCCTATAACTTTAACTTCAATTCTATCATATTTATTCTGATTTTCTTCTGTAGCCATTATTCCTACTTTAAGCCCCTGCGCTATATATTTAGAAGCCAACCTACGAATTTCTTCTACTTGAGCATCCCCCTTCTTTTCTACCAAAATCAATTTTGCCTGGGGAGAATAATGACTGTTTAACATTCCCGGTGAACGAAAACCTTCTTCTAACTCCTTACTTATTTTTACCTGGTTAATCACTTCTTTTAATTTTTCCACTGAAATCCCCCCTGCCCTCAGTACACGGATGGGATCAACAGTTACATCCAACACAGTAGATTCTACACCTACTTTTGTCTTGCCCCCATCAATAATCATCTCAATTTTCCCGCCCAAATCATCGACTACGTGTTGAGCAGTAGTGGGGCTTGTCTTTCCAAAAAGATTGGCACTGGGAGCTGCTATGGGAGTTTTAGCCTCTCTGATTAAACTTAAGGCAATATTATCAGCAGGCATCCTCACAGCAACCGTATCTAAACCGGCAGTAACAATACCTGAAACTAATTCAGATTTTTTAAGGACTAAAGTAAGGGGACCCGGCCAAAATGCTTTGGCTAATTTTAAAGCAACCGGGGGAACTTGCTTGCATAATCTATACAATTCTTTTATATCGGCAATATGAGCAATTAGCGGGTCATTAAATGGTCTTTCTTTGGCTTGAAATATCTTCGCAACCGCTTTCTTATTAAGGGCATCTACCCCCAATCCATAAACTGTTTCGGTTGGGAAAGCTACCAATTTACCTTTTTTTATTTCTTCTGCAGCTATTCTAATCTTAGCTAAATCTATTTTTTTGGGATTTATTTCTAATATTTTGGTTTTCATTATAGTATTTTTAATATTTTATATCTTAATATTCCGATAGGAACTTCAATCTCTACCTCTTCTCCTTCCTGGTGACCCAAGAAGGCTTGCCCTAAGGGAGAATTTAAGGATATTTTATTGTTTGCAAAATCTATTTGATCATCCGGAACAAAGATATATTCGATTTTTTCCCCGGAACCTAAATTTTTTAGCTTTAAAGTTGTGCCGATGCCAATCCCTTCTGAAGAGCAATTTTCGTCTACTACTTTTGCCCGACTTAACTTTTGCTTTAATCTAACAATATTTATTTCGTTCATACGTTGAGCTTCCTGGGCAATATTATATTCTGCATTTTCAGATATATCTCCATACTCTAAAGCTCGACTAATATCTTCTTGTATTTCTTTTCTTTTTTCTCCCTCTAAATACTTTATCTCTTCTTTTAAATTCTTCAAGCCTTCCTTGCTAAAAAATATTTCGTTATTATTCACTTTTATCCCTCTTTTGTCTCATTAATTTTACCTGTCAGATAATATTCTGTATTATGAAAAAAGCAGGTAGTTCCTGCTCAGTTTAAATCTATATTTTATTTTATAAAAAGCTAGTGGCGCAAGGGGGAATTGAACCCCCGTTTGCTGATTGAGAGCCAGCCGAATTAACCACTATTCGATTGCGCCGGAACCAATTGACCAATTTGCCAATTAAATAAGATAGTATCGAGTATTAAGTATATAGTATCGAGTCAAGAAAAAAAGAAAATAAAAATTCAAGATAATAAAGACGGTATAGATTCTTTTTGTTTTCTTTTCCTTTTTTAACCAGCTAACCAAGTAACCAGCTAACTAGCTAACTAATAAAAATGGCTGAGGGAGGTGGGCTCGAACCACCGCTCCCAGATCCAGAGTCTGGTGTCCTACCACTAGACGATCCCTCAACTCAATAATATTTTTTCTTTTTTTTATTTTATACTAAATTGTGTTATTTGAAAAGTCCAATTAATTATTTTTTCACTTTTTTTATTTTTTCTATAGCTTCTTTCAAGCGTTTAACAGTCTTGTCCTGACCTAACACTACCATTAATTCAAACAAACCAGGACCTACTTTTTTACCGCTCAGCGCAACCCGGGTGGGATGAATTATTTTGCCACCTTTTATTTGTAAAGAAGAGGCAACTTCTCTTACTGCATTTTCAATACTTTTTTCATCCCAATATTTAAGAGCAGAAAGCTCTTCCTCTAAAGCCCGCAAAATACCCGGTACACCTTCTTTGTTTAATACGCTGTCAAAGGCTTGTGGTTCAATATTTATTTTATCCACAAAAAAATAATCGGCATAGTCGATAAACTGAGGAAAATTTTTAATCCTTCCCTGCATCAACTTCAGTACTTCTTTTATGTATTCATTTTTTGTCGGAGAAAGACTTTCTTCATTTTCAATATAATTAGCCTCTTTAAGAAAAGGAAGAAGCATTTTAGTTAAGGAATCGATGGACATCTTCTTTAAATATTCACTATTAAACCAATTTAGTTTTTCCATACTAAAAACAGCGGCATGTTTGGAAATTTTACCCAGAGTAAATTCTTTAATTAACTCTTCTTTTGAGAAAATTTCCTTTTCATCCCCTGAAGACCAGCCTAAATGCGCAATATAATTCACTAGTGCCTCCGGGACATAGCCCATCTTTTTATATTCCATAACTGAAGTAGCTCCGTGACGCTTACTCAGCTTGGCGTGGTCTTGCCCCATAATCATAGGGATATGAGCAAATTTTGGCACATCAAACCCTAAGGCTTCATATATTACTATCTGTTTGGGAGTATTAGAAATATGGTCATCTCCTCTCATAATGTCGGTAATCTTCATTAAGGCATCATCAATAACTACCGCATAATTATAAGTAGGAATTCCGTCTGATTTCATTATTACGAAATCACTTAACAGCCCGCCGTCAAAAGTTACTTCACCTCTTAATAAATCATTAAAGGTAATTTCCTTGGCAGGAATTTTAAGTCTTATTACCGGCTTTCTACCTTCTGCTTCATATCTCTTCTTATCCTCTTGGCTAAGATTCAAACAATGTCTATCATACTTAAGAGACTTATTTTCTCCTGCCTGTTTTTCTCTGCTCTCAGCCAACTCTTCCCTGGTACAATAACAATAATAAGCTTTTTTGTCTTTCAATAATTGCTCAGCATATTTCTGATAAAGATGCAATCGCTGCATCTGATAATAAGGACTATATTGCCCGCCTTTTCCGGGGCCTTCATCCCAATCCAAACCTAGCCATTTCATACCTTCCAATATCACATTTACTGCTTCTTCGGTAGACCTTACTTGATCGGTATCTTCAATACGCAAAACAAAAGTCCCTTTATAATGTCTGGCATAGAGCCAATTAAATAAAGCCGTTCGGGCTCCTCCGATATGTAACATACCTGTAGGGCTGGGGGCAAACCTAACCCGTATTTTATTGTCTTCCATTCTTCGTCCATCCTTAATCAGTATATAGTAAAAACAAGATTTCTACTATATTTCTCTAACCTTGTAGAACAGGCGTCCCGCCCTTAATCAGTATATAGTATAGCGTATAGCTTTGAATTAAAAAAGCTTATACTAATTAAGCTAAAAGCTTAAAGAGAAATACTATAATTTAAGACTTAAAACTTTTTTCTTGTATATTGTATGTCATATTGTGTATTGAAACTATTAATACATAGCTCATAAATTTAGGTTGGATTTATCAGACTCGATTTTTATGCGGGCTCGATGAATAAGCCCCTACTTTCCACATACTATACGCTATACGCTATACGCTATTTTTTATAAGAAACAAGATTATTATAATATAAAAATTATGATAACACAATATTTTAAAAAAAGTATCGCGTATATAGTGAAAAAGAGTATCAAGTATCGAGTCAAGAAAGAAAGAGAAAAAGAGAAAAGAAGAAATGTCATTAATTTGTAGGGGCACCCGGCACTCAAGTGATCAAAAGCTTAAAATAATATTGAGTGGCATTCAATATATACTTGAGTGTTCGCAATGACTACCTTGGTTAATTAGTAAGAATCTAAAATTTTTAACAGGGACTTATTTAACTAATTCTGAAACCGGGACTATTTCTATACCAGCCCTAATCAATTCAGGAATCATCCTCTTCAATACATAAAAAGTATTTATCCGATCATGACCGATAGCAATTACCTCTCCTTTTTCTAAAGCAATTTTTTGAACTTCTAACATCTGTCCTTTAATATATTCCATATCATTCTCATTATCCAAAAAGACTGATCTTACCGCAGACTTAATCCCCATTTCTTGGGCAACCTCGTAGGCAAAAGAATTCTTGCTGGTCACGCTATCTATAAAAAATAAATTATATCCTTTAATTTCTTCTAAAACTATCTCTATGATTTCTCTATCTTCGGTAATCTTTGAACCCATATGATTATTAACCCCAATAGCATACGGAAAATCTAATATACATTTCCTAACAGCCAGTCTGATCTCTTCTTCTGACATATAGGATTTAATGGCGCCGGGTCCGGGGTTAGCACAAGAATTATTAGGCTCCATCGGTAGATGCAGCATAATTTCTTTATTATTTTTTTTGCCCTCTTCTGCAGTAAACTCAGAATACTGGAGAAAAGGCAATATAGATAGTGCTATAGGGTATTCTAATTCCATTATTTTTTTTGCCACTTCTGTTTCATATCCTAAATCATCTATTATAAAAGCTGCTTTAGGTGAAAAGTTTGTCTCTTCCTCTGAAGAGGCCAAATCATCAATTATTAAATCTGTATATTGTTCGCTGTCATAAGTGGTTTCTTCAGATTCCTTTACTTCTAACTCTGTTTCATTAGTAGTAGTTGGGTCAATATTTTGGTTATTACGAAGGTTATTTTCTTCCTTAATAGAATTATTGAATAAATTAGAAATATTAAAAGCTACGATCAAAATAATTACTAAAGCAATAATATTTATAATTTCCTTTTGGCTCTTTTTCAAAATAAAATTCCTTTCAATCTGGTTAGTACCTAAAGGGCAGACACAAGGTCTGCCCCTACGACTTATTCATTATTCACTAACGACTATTTCAATTCTTCTTCCAAGAACTGTATCGCCTTATTTAATTGCATATCCTGTTCGCTATCTTCTACCGGTTCTACTAATATATCCGGTTCAATCCCGATATGATTTATAGAACGCTCACTTGGTGTATAATATTCAGAAGTGGTAATAGCAATCCCTGAACCATCATAAAGATTGAAGACTTGCTGAACCACTCCCTTACCAAATGTTCTTTCCCCTAATAATTTCCCTCTTCCAGAATCCTGAATCGCTCCAGCTACAATTTCTGAAGCGCTTGCACTTCCCTCATTAACCAAGACGAATAAAGGCCATTCGGGATATTTGTTTCCTCTGGATTCTATAGTAGCTACTATCCCATCTCTATCCTTGATATGGACGACCGGCCCTTCTTTTATAAATTTACTGGTCACCTCTATGGCGCTATCTAATAATCCTCCCGGATTATTGCGTAAATCGAGAATAATCCCCTGAATATCACTATCTTTTTTGAATTCATTTAAAACTTCTTCTAATCCAGGTTCGGTATTCGCATTAAAAGTAGTAATTCGGATATACCCAATGCTATTATCCCTGCCCATTACTTCCTTTTTTACTGCTTTAACTTCGATTATATCTCGGATTATGGTAATTTCTAAAAGTTCCTCTATCTTTTCTCTCTTAATTCCTAAGGTAACTTTGGTTCCTTTCTCTCCCCTTAAAATATTAACTGCTTCATCTAATCCAATTCCTTCGGTTGATTTTCCATCAATCTTCACTATCTTATCTCCTGCTTTTATTCCTGCTCTATAAGCCGGGGTATCCTCAATGGGAGAAATTATAGTTAACTGATCATCTTTTATAGAGATAATTATCCCTAACCCTCCGAAATGACCCAAAAACATATCTTCCTGTTCTCTTTTAAGGGCTTGAGGGTCCATATAGCGAGTATAGGGGTCATCAAGGGCTTTAAGCATACCTCTTATAGCCCCCTGAATGACTTTATCTAAATCTATATCTTTCTTTACGTATTCAAATCTTATCAAATTTAAAGCTTCAAAGAAAGGCTCTAAATTGGTAAATAGTTCCTCTTCATTTGTCTTACCATTTGCTCGAACATTGTAAAATATAAATCCACTTATTATAGAAACCAATACAAAAATCGCAATTAAAGTAATTATTTTATTTCTTTTTATCTTTATCAATTTTTTTACCGCCTAATCTTAAAAATATTAATATTTATAGCCAATTCATGGGGTCAGTAGGTTTGCCTTCTACCCTAACCTCAAAATGCAGCCTGGGAGAAGAAACACCGCCACTATCTCCCACCTGGCCTATAGTTTGTTCTTTTTTTACTTTATCCCCAATATCTACTAAAATTCTAGAAAGATGAGCATATAAAGTAGTAACCCTTCCACCATGATCAATAATTATTATCTGCCCATATCCTTTTATATTTCCAGTATAAATTACCTCTCCCGAACCGGCTGCATGAACTACCTGCCCAAGGGGAGCACTAATACCGATTCCCGAATTAAAGGTATAAGTATTAAATTCAATATTTTTTTGTCTTCCATACCCGGAAATTAATTTACCCTGAATAGGTAAGGCAAAAATTCCCTTTTTAGGTTTTAGAGTAATCGTTGGGATTTCCTTCTGGGAAGCCTTTTTAGAATCCTCTTCCCGCTGCTTATAAATTCTTTCTATTATATTCTTTATTTCTTGAGAAGATTGCTCTAACTCTTTTAAAGATTTTAGATATACTTCTTTTTGAGAGTCTATCTTATTAATTATGGACTTTTTGGATTTAATAGAAAACTCAATATTCTCTTTCTCTTTCTCTACTTCTTTCTTTAACAAACTTAATATTTCTTCCCTATTTTCCAGGTTAATTTTATGATCTTCTATTTTTTTCATCTGCTGTCGAATATCATTAATCACTTTAGCATCTAACGACAAAATATTTTTTATATATCTGAAACGGGTAAGAAAATCAGAAAAGCTTTCACTATTGAATAAAATTTCCAGATAGCCAGTTAAGCGTTGTTTATATATCTGCCTTAATCTACTTTCTAATAGCTTAGCCTTTTTCTTTAGCTTTTCTTTTTCAAGGATAAATTCATCTTCACCTTGCTTTATCTCTTTTTGGGCAAGCTCTAAATCCTTTTCGATAGATTGCAATTCTTTCTCTGTATCCTGTAAAAGTTTTTCAATTTTATGAAGAGTTTCTAAATAACCAATTTCCTTTTTCTGCAGATTGTTAATTTCATCTTTTACACTTTTAATCTGTTGTTCTATCTTTTTTAATCTCTGGTTTTCCTCATTTATCTTTTTACTGTAGTCCCCGCTGCTATCACCATAGCTAAAAAAAACAACAAATAAGATGAAGGTTAAAATCAATATTAAAATAGAAAATACTTTCTTATTTATTAAAATTAATCTTTTTTCATACATTTAAATATTTTCCTACTGAAAACATACTCCCTAAAAGTCCTACTAAACTCCCTAACAGCACAATTGCTATACCTACAGGTAACAAATCAATATTGTCCACCACTAATGGCAAAAAAGGAATAGCTTGATGCATTTTATTTACGGCAAAAAAATAAAAATTATATAATATTATTGTGGAAAAAATAGCTGAGATAAAACCCTGCAAAAAACCCTCAATTATAAAAGGCCATTTAATAAACCAGGAAGTAGCTCCTGCTAAGCTCATTATTTCAATTTCATTTCTTCTGGCATACACAGTAATTTTTATTATATTAGATATAATCAAAATAGAAGCAAAAACCAGGAATGCTAATACTAACATCCCCGCTCTTCTAAATATATAAGTAAAATTTAACAATCTTTCTGCTGTCTCCCGGCCATACTCAACTTCTTCCACTTTTTTAAATTCAGCTACCCGATTAGCAATTTGCTCAATCACCTTAGGATCTTTTGCCTGTATCTCAAAAGAAGCAGGAAGCGGATTTACTTCAATAGCGCTGAGTATATCTTTTTGCTCTCCTAAATCTTCTGATAAACGCTGATAGGCTTCTTCTTTAGATACAAATTTTACCTCTTTTATCCCATCTATCGAAGTGATGTTACTTTTTAAATTGTTTAGTTCGGCCTTGGAAATATTATCTTCTAAATAGATTACAATTTCCAATTGGGATTCTAAATTTTTTAGAAAAAGACTGGAATTTATAGAAATTAATAGAAACATTCCGACAATAATTAAAATAGTAGTAATGCTTAATATTGTTGCCATACTCATCAAAGTACTTCTTCTAAAACTGAGTAAAGCCTCTCTAAAATAAAATCCCATATTCTCAAAAATCATCTCAATATATCCCTCTTTGCGTATCTTCTATTATTCGTCCTCGCTCCAACCTCACTACTCGCTTCTTAGCTTTATCTATCATAAGTTTATCATGAGATGCCATCACAATAGTAGTTCCTCGTATGTTTATATGAAATAGAAGTTTCATAATCTCCCAGGAAGTGTAAGGATCTAAATTTCCAGTTGGTTCATCGGTAAGCAATATTAATGGTTCGTTAGCAATAGCCCGGGCAATACATAATTTTTGCTGTTCTCCTCCAGATATTAAATGTGGTTTTGTTTTCTTTTTGTGTTCCAACCCTACTAAATTAAGGGCTTTCTTAACCTGCTGTCTTATCTCAAAATTAGTTGCTCCGATCGCTTTTAAACCAAAGGAAATATTTTCATATACCGTTCTATCATACAGTAATTTAAAATCTTGAAAGACAATGCCTATATTCCGCCTTAGATAAGGTATATAACCTGGTTTAAGTCGAGCTATGTTTATCCCATCGACAATTACCTGTCCCTTGGTAGGAACAATCCCTCGGTAAATCAATTTTAATAAAGTACTCTTCCCTGCCCCGGTAGGACCTACTAAAAAAACAAACTCACCCTTTTTTATATGGATATTGATATCCCGCAAGGCCTGAATTTTATTGGGATAATTTTTATATACGTGAAACATTCTAATCATATTAAATAGCAACCTCAATGGTTATGGATTTAAAAACCTGAAAACTAATTCATTATTAGCAAGTGCTTTTTTTTCTAAATTATTTACTTTTTCGAGTAAAATATCTTTTATTTTATCATTATTTTCTCTGATATATTCTATCCTTTTTTGAATATTTTTTAAAGAAATATTTTTATCTATTTCTAACAGCAATTCAGATAATCCCAAATCTTCCACAAAATATTTTACTTTAGGATCATAGTTAAAAGCGATAAAAGGAGTATTAGCCATGCTGGAAAATATAATTGAATGAAGTCTCACTCCAATCACCAAAGATAATCGGGATAGAACAGAAAGTAATTCTTCAGGCTCAAGCTTTATTTTTAACACCTCAGCCTTATTCTTCATCAAAGATAATATCTCTTCACTAATATGCACATCTTCATCAAATTTAAAGGGAAGAAAAATAATTTTTACCTGATAATTTTCAATTAAATAATCAGCTGCTTGGGCAAATATTCTTTTTGAATCTGATCCATTGCTTTTATATTCTCTGACTGAAACCCCAATTAGGGGACGGTTATCTGAATTAATCAGTTCCTGAATAAAGGGGTGGCTATCTATAATATTATTAATGTTTTTTTTCTTCAATAAAAAGACGGGATCAGAATTCACATATATTGACGGTTTCACCACTCCTAAATTTTCTAATAATTCTTTAGAGTGGTTGTCTCTTACGGTAATTAAATCAACCTTATTTAAAATCCACTTTATCAACTTTTTGTTAATCTGCTTATTTACCGGACCGATACCCTGAGCATAAATCATAACCGGCACTTTGACTATTTTTGCTGCCAATATCAATCCCAGGTAATATAATATGCTCCAGCCTTTTCCGGTTGAATCCTGGAGTAATCCCCCGCCCCCGCTAATAAAAAGATTAGTATCTCGTGAACAACGCATAATATCAATTAAATGCAGTCGATTTATAGCCTTTACCTGATAAATTTGAGAGGTCTGCAAAGGATTATGGGAAAGAACTGTTATCTTTATTTGAGGTATCTTTTCTTTAAAGGCTCCAACCATAGATTTAAGAATGGCTTCATCCCCGGTATTATCAAAACCATAATAACCGGAAATCATTATCTT
>Ga0307433_1001321_pt1 | contig 13884 bp, 13 predicted proteins | sample SalMarWE160210MG_FD_202166 | JGI IMG/M metagenome (GOLD analysis project Ga0307433, IMG submission 202166) | Salt marsh sediment microbial communities from the Plum Island Ecosystem LTER, Massachusetts, United States - WE1603-210 | ecosystem: Environmental > Aquatic > Marine > Intertidal zone >... | reverse complement strand
TGGCCTAATATCGTTTTAGTACATTTGCCGGTTCATGCAAGTTGGTTGAACCAGGTGGAAATTTATTTTTCCATCCTACAGCGAAAAGTACTAACTCCAAATGATTTTTCATCTCTGGAGGCTTTAAATGATACGATTATCAATTTCCAGAAAAGGTATGAAGAAATCGCCAAGCCCTTTGAATGGAAGTTTACAAGAGTTGATTTGTCTGCTATGCTGGCTAAACTTTCGCGACAGTCTACTCTCTTAGCCCATGCAGCGTAATAATACGTCACCGAACTTATGAAATAGAGCACTTAGCCTTTATCGCCCCAGCCAAAAGGGGAAGCATAATCTCATGGTGGCCGATGAAGGAGAAACCCCTTCCGCCCAGGCTGTGTGGCCTCTCCACCACATTCCTCAGGGGACGATAGAGGGGATACATATCGAAGTTGGCAGTGGTAAAGTCAGTAACCCGATAACCTAAGTTACGGACCAAGTTTAAACCCTTGAGAAAAACCTCAGGAAGGATAACCGCTGAGCCGAAATTCACCACCACCCCTCCTTGTAGAGAGGCCAGCATCTGAGAGAAGATCCTAAAGTCTCTCAGGCTGGCCTTCCCAATTATCTCCCCCTGGGATGAAGGGTGCTGGTGGATGATATCAGCCCCCAAGGCTACATGAACGGTAAAGGGTATCCTCAACCTGTGGGCGGCGGAGAAGAGGCTATATTTTCGATAGGGGGCATTGAGTTCCCCCATCTTTTCTCCAATGGCCTCCCCAAAGCCCAATTCCCTCTCCTCTCCCTTCTTTAGGGCCTCATTGATCCGGCTGCCTGTCTCCTCACACATCCCAAATGATCCATCCTCAAGGCCCCTTCCCACATCCTCTGAGGTGGAACCCCAGAGGGCGATCTCCATATCGTGGATAACGCCTGCTCCATTAGTGGCCAATCCGGTGATGATCCTCCTCTCCATCAGATCAATCAAAATTGGGGATAGGCCGCACTTTATGAGATGGGCCCCCATCATAAAGATCACCGGCCTTCCCTTTTGATGAGCCCTGAGGATTAAATCCACAAACTCTCCCAACTCCTTGGCCTTGAGGATGCGGGGAAGACTATCCAAGAAGAAAGCAAAATCATCCCCTGGAGAATAGCCTTGAGCGAAATCATCTACCCTCACCTTCCTCTCCTTTAAGGAGAAAGGGTAAAGTTTTGCCTTACTGAGGTCTATCTCCTTGAATTCCGACATCCTCCCCTCCTATGGGGACAAAAAACCTCCCTGGCCTAAACCTGACCAGCTCCGCGCTAATGGAGCCAATGATCACCTTGGATTTCATCAAAACGGGCATCTTTCGCCGATCATCGGTAAGCCAGATGAGGAGTTTTCCCTTGTGCTTGAAGATACCCGTTCCCTCTTTAAGCTTGGGCTCTATCACCAGGCAATCGAAGACCCCTGCTCCGACCTTAATCCTCTCTCTATTGAGAACTCTCACCTCCAACAGATAGTTCTTCCCGTCCGCATGGCTACTTACCTGAAGGGGCTTATCTACCTCTATTGGCTGGGTTCGCACCCAATAGAGGGCGGAGAGGACATCCTGCACAAAGGGGTCCACCTCAATGGTGTCTTTTTCTTCATTGAAGGCTAAGTGTTTCTCCTGATCAAAGTCGGTAAACCTATCGGCCCGATAGCTTCCCTCCCGCAGATGTTTCTCAAACCGCCAGGGGAAGATCCCCCTCTTATCTAAGACTGAAACCACTCGATCCTGCACCCGAAAGAAGAGGGAAAAAACCCGATTGGACCAGGCCTCGGAGGTAAGTTGGTAGCAGATATGGTCCTGATAGATGAAGGGACCTTCTACCCTCATCTGAACCATTCCCGCATTTATTGGCCCATAGCTAAGTTTAAATTCCAGTATCTCCCCGGCCCCAAAGGCATAATTCTCTACCTCCCTCCCTACAGAACCTTCACCATAGGCGATAGTAAGGTTAAGGAAAAAGAGAAGGAGAAAGGCCCCCTTTTTCATCCCTTAAGCACCTTCTGATAGACCTCTTCCGTCTTTCTCACCGTTTCCTGAATCCCAAATTTGCGAACCATAATCTTCCCCTGAGTGGAGAACCTCTGGGCCAGCTCCCTATCTATTAACAGTCTCTTAATGGCCCTGGCCAAGGCCTCAGCATCCCGTGGAGGGACAAGCCAACCATTAACCCCATCCTCAACTATCTCCGGTATTCCCCCTGTGCGGGTGGCCACTAGAGGAACCCCATAGAACATAGCCTCCAAAAGGGAGGTGCACAAACCTTCCAAGTAGGAGGAGAGGACGAAGAGGTCCAGGGCAGCATAGAGGGAGGCCATATCCCTTTGAAACCCGGTCAGGATGACTTTTCCCTCCAGGTTTAAATCCCTGATTTCCCTCCTCAACTCTCCCGCAAGCTCCCCCTCACCGACAAGGACAAACCTCACCTTGGGGAACTTACTGAGCACCTCTTGCGCCGCTTGCAGAAGATAGGTCTGAGCCTTATGTGGCGCCAAGGAGGCGACATTTCCCACCAGGAAACCATCTGGTCCTATGCTCAACTTCCTTCTCCACCTATCCCCATCACCAATTTGGAGATGGGCCAGATCAAGGCCGCTATAGACCACCTCCACCCTCTGCGGTTCCACCCCATCCTCAATGAGCACATCCCTGATGCGCCGGGAAACGGCCAGATACCTCTTCACCCCAGAACCGTATTTAAAGCCCTTAAAAGGTGTTCTTCTCAAGTGGAAGTCTACTCGGCGGGAGACCACCAGCTTCGGCCCTGGGGAGAGCATGGCAGCCAGCAAACCAAGGGTGTGGGCATGGGAGGTGTGCAGGTGCAGGATGTGTGGCTTAAACCCGCTAATCAATCTGCTCAGCTTGAGCAGAGCCCAAAGGTCACCCTCCCCCCTCATTCTTAATGGATAAACCACAAGGCCTGCACCTCTCGCCCTTTCGGCCAGTAAGCTCCCTGGCTGGGCCACTATGCCTACCTGGTGTCCCCTTGACTGCAACCCCTGGGAGAGGAGGAGAACCTGGGCTTCGCCCCCCCTCCAGGTAGAAGCTGTATCTACATGGAGCACCCGCAAGCGATCACCGAGGCACCCTTCCCTTTTCAAAGAGCTTGGCATAGCCTAAGAAGCTATAATAGGCACCAAAGCAAGAGATGATCAGACCCCTCATCCCCTCTAAGAACCCAAACCTGAGAAAGAACATCTTGAGGAACTTAAAGAATGGCCTGAAAAGGAGATCCCAGAAGTGAGGTCTCTTCCCCTGATGATAGAGGTCCTCGGCCTTGAGGGTCGAGTAATTATCCAGCCTCTGAAGATGTGAGGAGAGATCGGGATAAGGGTAATGGAGGATCTCCCCCTTTAACCTTTCCACCCTTCCCTGCACCTTCACCTTCTCATGGATCATCCCTCCCTCCCATTTTCCCTCCTTCCGATCAAAGAGCCGCAACTGATAGTTAGGATACCAGCCACAATGATTAACCCAGCCACCAAGGTAGAAGGATTTCCGGGGGATCTCAAAGCCGCGACATTCACCTATCCCCTTGGTTTTCAAAGCCTCTATCTCCTCCCTGAGCCGGGGAGAGATGACCTCATCAGCATCCAGGAATAGAACCCATTGGTGCTGCGCCTGCTGCAAGGCCCAGTTCCTCTGGGCCACAAACCCCCCCCAGGGCTGGGAATAGACCCTCTGGGTATATTCCTTAGCAGTCTGGACGGTTCCATCCTGGCTTTCCGCATCAACCAGAATGACCTCATCAGCCCAGCTAAGGCTTTCTAAACAGCGACGGATGTTTTTCTCCTCATTGTGGGCAATCACCAGGGCACTTACCTTGACCATAAGGCCAACTCCCTGATTCGAGGGTAAACCCTCTCCAGCTCTTCCTTGATCATCTGGAGAACCTTCCGATAGAGAGCTAAATCCCCCCCAATTGGGTCTGGGATATCCCCTCCCGGGCCAGCAGCAAAATCCCTAAGCAGGTAGAGGTTCTCCCCGGTAAAACCCATCTCCCTAATGAACTCCAGATGCTCCAATTCCATAACCAAGATCAGATCGGCCTCCTCCAAAAGCCTCCAGGTAAGGGGTTGGGAACGGTGATCGGAGATGGCTATGCCCATCTCCTCCATTACCCTTGCCGCATTTTCAGAGGGAGGAAGGCCCGGCATCGCTCCTGTTCCGGCCGATACAACCCTCACCCCATCTGGAGCGGTGAACTCCTGCAGAAGGCCAGCAGCCATTGGGCTGCGACACATATTCCCGGTGCAGACCAAAAGAACGGTAAAGGGAGGCCGCTTTAGCTTTAGACCCAAGACCTCCTCTATCTTCTGTGCCTCTACTCTCCCCTTTCTCAGCAATTTAACCTCGGGCCCGGTGAGGTCTAAAACGGTGGAGGGAGGGCCCTCCTGCAAGGGACCAGCATCAAGAAATAGGTCCACCTTCCCTTTGAAAACGGAATATACTTGCCGGGGGTCTCGTAAGGGGGGAGAACCGGAGAGGTTAGCGCTGGTAGCGGTAAGGGGAACCTCCAACTCTCGAAGGAGAGAGGAAACCAAAGGTGAGGATGAGATCCTTAAACCTACCCCTCCCGAAGGGTTCACCACTATCTTCGGAACCAAAAGGCTAGCCTGGAGGACAAGGGTAAGGGGACCTGGCCAAAAGACCTCCATTAGTTTCTCCCCTAACGGCGGAATCTTCTCCACCAGGGAGGAGAGCTGACCTCTATCTCTCACCAACAGGGAGATAGGCCGGCGGCTGTCCCTTTTCTTTACCTCATATACCCTTCTTATCGCCTGCGGATTAAGGCCATCAGCGCCCAAACCATATAAGGTCTCTGTGGGGAGGGAGATAACCCCCCCCTCCTTAATCACCCCCGCGGCCTGATCCAAGGCCCGTGATGAAGGGGAAAGGGGATCTATCTCTAACTTTTTACTCCGCACCTCGGCTGACCGGCACCCGCACCACCCAGGGATGAGGGAAACCGGCCTGGGAGACCTTCTGGAGAAGCAGCTTGGCCTCCTCCTCGGTGGAACAGTCTCCTACCCTCACCTTATACAGGGGGGATTCATACTGGATGTATACCCTTTCCTCGATCTTCTCCCTAACCTTTTGCGCGAACTCCTCCGCCTGATCCAGGTAGGTTGTGGCAAAGACCTGCACCCTGTAACGGGCAACCCTTCCTTCCTCCTCCCTGATTACCCCTTCTACCCCCCTCTTCCCCGTCTCCTTCTGCCCCGGCTGGGGCTTAACCACCAGATAGGAGGAATCCTCTAAGCTGAGGGGATCGAACTTTTTCTCACCTGCGGTGCGCGGGTCCTTAACCCTCTCCCCCTCTGAAGGAGGAAGACATCCCCCCACAAGAAGGATGAGGAAAACAGTTAACAGTAACTTAAACATCTTTGGCCCCATCTGCTTATAAATTTTGGCCACAAAAGCCTTTAACCCGATCAATCCATAACATCAAATCCTAAATGGCCAAAGCCGTAGGAACTCCGATCTATCGGAGTCCGTAGGGGTGAGACATAAATGTCTGTCCCTACAAAACAAATATATAATCATAATTTTGAAAGTGTTACGCCAATTTGTTATCAGCTAATGAATAATTCGGGCCATACCCATCTTAGGCTAAAGCTTCTCTCCCAATGCCCTCAAATTTGCGGTCGTAAGCCTTGCTTTTGGCCCCTATAACCTTTATTGTAACTTTGATCTCCTGAACACTCTTTTCCAAAGTCTCCAGCCGGTGGTCAACCTCATCAAACCTTTGGGCCAGATCTTTCTTCATCTTATCGAAGCGCTTATCTATCTGCTCAAAGCGCCTGTCAATTTCATCGAACCGTGCTTTGTTCTCCTGGCCAAACTTCTGGAGAGTCTCATAGATTATCTTCAGAGTATACTCTTCTTCCATTTGAACCTACCTCCTGACTTTGTAATAGTCCACCACGGAATCCAGGACAATGATCAATTAACAATTAGCAAGTTAAAAGGAGATAAAGCCTGAAGATCCAGAGAAAGGTGTCGTTTTCCAATTATAATTGGTCATTGTCCATTGACCACTTTTCAGCCTGTCCGTGGTTATCAGTGGTAAACCGTTATGGGCTATATAAAATCTTTGAATTTTCCCTCCTCCTTCATCTTTTCCACCAATTTTTTGACCTCCTGTGCCTTGGTCTTGTGGGCAACCAAAACCCTCTTGGCTGTCTTGATAATGATCAGATCAGAGACCCCCAAAGCGGCAAGGACACCATCCTGATCGCCAATGAGCAGGGAGTCAAAGGTATCCAAAGCAAGGACATTCCCCAACTTTATGTTGTTGTCCCCATCCTTTTGATAGACCTTGTCTAACGATGTCCAGGAACCTATATCCTCCCAGAAGAACTCCCCCCTGACCACTAAGACATTATCGGCCTTTTCCATTACCGCGTGATCGATGGAGATGGGCTCAAATGCCGCGTAGGCCTCATCCAAGGCCCCTTGCTTTGTCGAGGAAACCGCATGAGAGAGCGTCTCATAGATTTTGGGCTGGAAACGCTGGAGCGCGGAGAGGATGGCGGAAACCCTCCAGACGAACATCCCGCTATTCCAAGCATAGACGTCCTTCTGGTAATAAAATTCTTGGGCGGTAAGCCCATCAGGCTTCTCCTTGAACCTTACCACCTTGTATACACGAACCCCCTCACCCCCCTCCAAGAGCTCCCCCACCTGGATATAGCCGTAACCGGTCTCCGCCCTGGTGGGATTTATGCCAAAGGTAAGCAACCAATCGCCCTTCTCAGCTCTTTCCACGGCCACCGCTACCGCCCGGAGAAAGTTGGCCTGAGGTTTGATCAGATGATCGGTGGAGAGGACAATCATTATCCCCTGTGGATCATTTAGGGAAAGACCAGCCAACCCAATTGCCGCGGCGGTGTTGCGGCCAAAGGGCTCCACGATTAGGTTTCCTTCCTTTAGTTGGCCTATCCCCTTCAGGATATGTGGGGCTAAGTCCTTAGTGGTAACAACCTTTATCCTCTCTAAGGGGACCAGAGGGGTTATCCTCTCTATGGTCTCCTCCAACATAGTCTTGTCCCTGACCAGCGGCAGGAGTTGTTTGGGCTTCTCCTTTGTGCTCCAGGGCCAGAACCTTTCCCCTCTCCCCCCGGCCAAGATGATTGCATAAAGATTCTCTGCCATTGGAGTAACTATAAAAAAGAAAGCCTGCCCTGTCAAGCAAAATCGGAGGTAGCATTGATCGAAAACCCTAAATAAGTCCGAAATGCGGTAGAACAGAAGAAGACTTACCACGGATTTACACGGAGCAACACAGAGTTTTCTACCCGACTTTAGTCGGGGTTCTTGGGCTTTAGCCCGTTTACTGGACTCAACTCCAAATTTTGTAATCTTATTGTTTTCAATATCTTGTGATAATCTGGTGAAACCTTGTGGTTTCCTAATGCATAATCAGGCTAATAACCATAAGTTCCGAAATGTAAAAGCAATCATTAAAAAACTGCCGAAGGATTTACCCTCCGACAGTTTAGCAACTCCAACCCTGCTTTGCCAGTCGAGCTATTTATAAAACCTTGAACATTTATCCCGCACTTATGCATAAGTGCGGGGCGAATCCCACAAATTCCTGTGCCGTCAGGGCTCCCGCCCTGACGGAAGAAGTCCCTTTGTGGATGATAACATCCACAAGGAACCATCAAGAATAGATTGAGCATTCGAAGCTTTGCTGGAATGCCTGACTGCTGATCCCTGGTCCCTGTGAGCTGTCCTTTTACCTATTCGTGGAGATTCGTTTATTCGTGTCATTCGTGTTCCAAAGCATCTGCTTCGACTATCTCAGCAGGATCATCTTCTTTGTCTGAATAAAATCATCAGCTTGCAACCGATAGAAGTAAATGCCTGAGGCGAATCCGCTTGCATCCCACCTCACCGACCTATACCCCGCTTCTTGCCTTCCATCTACCAAAGTAGCTATCTTTTGCCCAAGGATGTCGTAGACCTCCAACCTCACCTGGCAATCCCTTGGCAAGGCATATCTGATCTCCGTCACCGGGTTAAAAGGATTGGGGTAGTTTTGGGAAAGGGAAAAGCTCTTAGGCAGTTCCCTCTCTCTGTTGCCATTCACACCTGTAAACTTGCAATCCACCTCATCCGAAAGCTCACTCTCATTGCCGGCAAAATCATAGGCAGAGACTCGATAGTAGTACGTGCTGTCGTTGGCAACCTCTATATCGCTGTAAGCAGTGTCTATGGTTGTTCCCAGCAGGTTTGAGCTATCCGCTGTAAAGCCGCTCTCCGTCCCCCTGTAAAGGGCATAATAGCGGAAGTCCTCCTCCGGGACGGTGTTCCAAACCAAATTTATAGATGTATCCCCTGAAGCGGCCATCAGCCCTTGAGGTGTTGAAGGGGCAAGGTTATCTATCGAATAACCGCTGTCAATATCGGAGACAAAATAGACCAGTGGCTCAGGGGTCATAGCGGAGACGAAGAACACTGACCAGCAGAGGCCATCAACTGTGGAATCACAGAGAGTAGGTGCAACGCAGTTGTAGACCTCCTGTCCACAGGCGGGCACAGTCAGGACATAGTCCCAATCACCCGGAGGAAAGGATTTCAGGGAAGGAATATCATCCTCTTTAGCTTAATTACCATCCAGGCCAACTCCCAGACTGTCAATCCTTCTCCACAGACAGTATTCAGTAATGGTAACAGTATCTTGTGGGGCATCATACGCGGAGGCATACCAGGAGATCCTAACCTGCCGTCCCTGGTCATTAGGAATATCCGTAATTGACTTGATTATCGGAGGGCTGTATTCGGTATTGACGATAAAACTCCTCACCGACATCCATTCCCCATATTCAAACCCGTCATAGGCCCTTGCCCTCCACCAATATGGCCATTCCTCCTCCAGGAGAACATCAACCTGCCAACTTGTGGAATCCGTCCCCTCCTGCATTCCTGTCACAGATGTGACTAGACTGTCCATAAGGCTGTTACTATAAACCACAAAGCTATAAGTCAAGGTGTCTCCCTCAGCATCGGTGCTGTTGGAAACAATCAAGGTTACTATACTGTCGCCTAAGATTTGACCGTTATATGGGCTTAAACCTACCGGTATGGTGGGAAGACTATTCATCCTGAAGGATAGGCTGGCCCCGCTTGACCACAGATCATCTGTATTCTTCACTCTGGCCCTCAAGTAATAAGTTTCTCCATCAAGCAGAGAATCCCCAGCATAGGTCACGGAGGAATCTGAACTGCTCACCTCTCCACTATCTCACATCTCGGCCACCGCCCAATCATCGTCGGTTCCCACCTGGACTTGGTAGGCAGTTTGAGCCAAAGTCTCAGGATCAGAATATGACCAGGTGATCAGAGGGTGATGAGTAACCAGATGCCCTATATCCTCCGACCCACCGATGTCCAGGTCGGTGATAAAGGGATGTGGGTGATATGTAAGGAACCACCAGTAGGGACCTTGAATCTCTTCTCCATTATCGTACTTTAACATAATATACCAGAAATAGTATGTGTCATACTCCTGTGGAGGTAACGGATAACTATTTGCTGTTAAACTCTCAGCGACCATTGGTAGGGGGAATTGGCCACCACTACCAAAGTGGATATCATAGGCTATAGCACCCCAATTATCATCCCAGTTCAACACGATACCGGCAATATCAACCGTATCCCCGTTTGCTGGATTTGGGTTCATTATTGGTGGTAAAGTAGGGGGCATTTTGGCGAAGGAAAAATCTAAAATTCCAGCATCATTGCCCCCGTAATCTTTAACAACAATAGTATACCATCCAGTTTCAGCAAGATTGTGGTCATCAATCATTGCCTGTGTATAGTCCCAAGCTGTGGCATCAAGAACCCCACTGGGGGCATACAGGCGTACCTCCGGCTCCAGAAAAATACTGCTCCCACCAGTTTCCGTTGCAACAATCACAACACCGTTTCCCGATTCACCGTAGAAAGCTGAGGATTCAATTTTATAGTCAATGTTGCCTAGCATCGATTGCCCTGATACAATATCTCCCATTGAAGTTGCACCAGGGATAGTCACAGAAGAAAGATTAAGAGTACCAGTATCATCGCCCTCGTAATCTTTAACAACAATAGTATACCATCCAGTTTCAGCAAGATTGTGGTCATCAATCATTGCCTGCGTATTGTCCCAAGCTGTCGTGTCAAGAACCCCACTGGGGGCATACAGGCGTACCTCCGGCTCCAGAAAAATACTGCTCCCACCAGTTTCCGTTGCAACAATCACAACACCGCCTCCAGCCTCACCGTAGAAAGCAGAGGATTCAATTTTATAGTCAATGTTGCCTAACATCGATTGCCCTGATACAACTCCCATTGAGGTTTCACCAGGGATAGTCACAGAAGAAAGATTAAGAGTACCAGTATCATCGCCCTCGTAATCTTTAACAACAATAGTATACCATCCAGTTTCAGCAAGATTGTGGTCATCAATCATTGCCTGTGTCTCATCCCAAGCTGTGGCATCAAGAACCCCACTGGGGGCATACAGGCGTACCTCCGGCTCCAGAAAAATATTGCTCCCACCAGTTTCCGTTGCAACAATCACAACACCGTTTCCCGATTCACCGTAAAAAATATAGGAGCCGACAGCGCCCGGGAAACTAATGGTGTAAGAAATTGTTTCCCCAGAGTGAATCACCGGCTGTGCCATCGTAGGAGTACCTGCCAATGTCAAGATGACACCAATTAAACCGACTATTCTCCAGAGTTCAATATTTCTTTTCATCACTACCTCCTGTTATAGTTATTCTCTGATAATTTTAGAGAGTTTAAGGTTAACATATATTTCAATACAGTAGAACTCTTAATTTCTCATTTTTCTTTTGTTTCATTTACCCGCTCCTGCATTAGCGGCAATCAATATTCTATAGTGAAACTGATTGCAGTCTAACGATAGAAATAACCAGCCTCTAACCGCTTCCAGAGGCTTTAAAAGAAGAAAAGAAGTAAATGAACGAAAAGACTTCGATTAGACACAGCGGTTAGAGGTCTGGTTGATTGACTGGTTATCTGTTCTTAAGAAATTTGTTCTTGTTTTGTTCCCACCACTTATGTCGTTTTGTTGGGTCTTCTCCTAAGTCTTGTCTTATCTTCTCCAGTGCCGCTGCTGCCTTCTTTCGGACACCCTTATTTTTATCATATAAGGCAATCACCAGTGATGGTATTGCCTCCTCTCTAAAAGGCTCTAGTGCTTTAACCATTTTATCTCTGTCAACTTTGTAATTTATATCAGGAACATTGGAATAATACTCAAAACCTGTATTAACATCCTTTATGGTAATGGGAGATGAGATTTTAACTGGATAGCCTCTCAACAAAATAAAAAGAGTGTTTCTAAGATTCCCAACAGCGCCACCATAGGGGCTTTCCAACTCCACATCTTTTTCTTTATACTCTATAACGAGTATAGTTTGAACATCCTTGGCCTTGGGATCATTTGAGCCATCCAGGAGAATTCCTTGGATACTTTCTCTTTCTAAATCTTTTTTGAGCTTTTTGAAAACTTTTTGGCGGACTTCTTTTTCCGTCACGCGCCTTCCCCTAAATATACCCTTCCATCTTACGATCTCTCCAACATTTATCACAACCCCTACCTCTCCTTTTTCCTTTAACCATAAGATAGGAAAGCTTGCTTTTGCCTCAACGACAAAAGGGTTGTTAGGGTATTGCGTAATAAACTTTCTGTATTCATCAGTCGCTACAGCATTTAAGAACTCAATGCGGGCTTTGACTATTGAGAGATATTTACTATTAGGATAACTTTCCATGAAACCCTGAAAGGCTTGGATCGTGCCAATACGGATTGTCCTTATTAAAGCTTTCTCATCGGATTCGGTAACTCTTTCCCTTGCCTCTTCTGTAAATTCACTGTTCGGATACCTATAGATGAACTCTTCATAAGCAGTCTTAGTATTTCTTGTCTCAGCCTCCTCGAATGCCTTTTTTCCCTTCAATTCTTGGAATCTTCTCTTTGCTTCTTTAGTGAACGGGCTATCTGGATAGCTTTTTATAAAATCCTCATATGCAGCAACGGTGTCAAGGCTCTGTGTTCTCCTGTAACTGGATTCCATAGATGCACAACCAACAAGGAAAAGCCCAATAAATACTATCCTTGCAAAAATTAAAACAAACCTTTTCATCTTACCTCCCTTCCTGCCCACAATGAGCAGATAATAGTTAGGTTTCAGTTGCCCGCCGATAATTAAAAACAAAACTATCAAGAATGCACAGTACATGCTGTTTAGACATACCTACCAAAAGCCACCGCAGCGAGGCGGGTCAACTGGAAACGATGGTTAGCACAGTGAACTTGCGAAAATGGAACAAAGTGATAATTGAACCACCTTATGACCATCATTGCTCTAATTCAAAAACACAAAATGAATATGACTACGTTTCTGGTCTTTCGTTTCCTTCGCTCTGTTGTTGGGGTTGGGTAGGTGGATTGGGTGGGGAATGTACTTTCCTTTCCCCAATTTTGTTATTTCAAAACACCTACCTTTCATTTTTTTTCTTTAGTTCTACTCGCTTTGCTTCCCGCTTTATCTTCTCTGCTCTGCTTCTTGCTTTTCTTCTTGTTAGGTTACCGCTTTTATTTTATTTAAAAACCCTTAATGTTTTACAGTGAAGTAACGATTTGCGGATCATCTGTATTAGACATAAGAAACAATTCACTTTTGATAATAGACTAAAACTTCTGTGGATTGCAAAAGCGAAATTTGCGCACCAGAACAGACGGGCAGGTTGATCGTCTTGTTATGTGGCAATACTCTCTTTTAACATATTTAATATATTATTAAAAAGCTATACCAAGCAATATCGAAAAACCACTCAAATCGAGATCAATATTGTTTTGAAAATTATCTTTTAATAAATCGCCAGAACCGTATGCTTTTCCATTTTCTTTCGAGGACAATTTAAGTTTCTTAATCTTACTATATTGGTAACTTGGTGTTATAACAATAGAAAAATTATCAGATAATTGATACTCAAATTGAGTCTTCAGTCGAAATAGTGGAGCATAACCCGAGAAGTTGTATTTTATATCTTCAAACCAATATGCACCATAATGGAGATATAATTCTCGATATCGAGCCCAGGTAATGCCTATACCAGCTCCTATTTTTATTCGGAACGGATTTAAATCTTTAATCTTATATCCGAATATTGATAAAGGAACAGCATGTACCTCCCAAATCGGAAAATCTTTTATCCCAAAATTCTCGTTATGTTCACCTCTAAATTCAGTCTTTAAATGAGAACTGAAGTATTGATATGTTCCATCGAAAGCTATTCCATAGCTTGAAGAAATATTATATTCAATGCTAATCCCTCCACTAAATCCATTGCTTAACTTATAAGCATCACTACCACCTGACCCTCTCTTGTTCCATTTATTTATGTTCTTGAAATCTCCTTGGGTGAAACCTACATGCAACTGAAAATTAGTTTGCCCTGCGGTGACTCCGTCGGAGTCTCTCGCGTCTGGATTAGTACCTTTCTTCAGCAGACGACTTACCACGACCAAATCACCTTTTTTTGCGGCTTCAGGCAACGTGCCCCCATATGCCAGGCTATTCGTGACGGTCAATGCAGCCATGAAAGCCAGCAGCGCTAGTGCCCTCTGCGTCATCGATTTTTCCTCCTTTCTTCTATCTAACTATTGTTTATATGGTTTCCAGATAAGACTGCTTTCCGGTTTTCCTTCCGTATAACCCACATTCCGGAAAAAATTTAAGGTCAAACACGGATAAATACAACGATTTCAACCTATTAGACCTGGTTTTAGATAATTGGATATTAAGAAGTAGTCCATAAATAAATCTTCATATTTTGAAAA
>Ga0307433_1001320_pt1 | contig 13897 bp, 9 predicted proteins | sample SalMarWE160210MG_FD_202166 | JGI IMG/M metagenome (GOLD analysis project Ga0307433, IMG submission 202166) | Salt marsh sediment microbial communities from the Plum Island Ecosystem LTER, Massachusetts, United States - WE1603-210 | ecosystem: Environmental > Aquatic > Marine > Intertidal zone >... | reverse complement strand
TGATAATTAGCTGTTAATGTTACTCCTCACAGATAAATAGCTGTAGGAATATATCGGTTAGAATAATGTCGTACTTTTCAGATAAAACAAGTTTTAGACGGGTTCTGCAGGCAATCTGAAGTTATGCGCTGCTGCTATTGGGTTTATCGGTCTTGGTCTCGACGTATCACGGGCTTTTGGTTCGACAAGGACATTCGACGGTGGGTGTTTAATAGTTGTTTGTTCGGCACCTGATTTCTAATAAAAAAAGGCTGTGATAAAATTCACAGCCTTTTAGTTCACAACTAAAAATCAAGCTGTTTTTGTCAAGCCCTGCGCTTCCTCAGCAAAGCCAAACCGCCCAAGCCAAACAGCAAAATCGTTGTTGGCTCAGGAATTACCCCGCTGGCGTCGGTTGATATATTGTCGACCACCCAGAAATCGCCTGAGTTATGGATAAGTACATAGGCAATAGGGTTAATACTATTCCAATCCACACGAAGCGTACCAGGACCATTTGGGTTGTCGTCAGCGTACCGCCGATTTGGTGAACCACTGTCCGAATCAAGGAGTGTATCGGAAGAGTCATATGCATCGAGCTGAAGTGTACTATATCCCACGCAGTATCCCATCTCGACAAATGTAGCATCTTCATTATCGAAGCTGATCTTACCGTTATCACCGAAAACGCCGGTCCATGCACACACATTGTCGTACATCCAATACTCACCAAACCCCCAACTCTGTCCGCTCGGCCATGAGGAAGCGTTGTAACCTGTTGTTACGTCGGCGGCAATCCAGTCCTGGCCAGCACTAGCCGCCTCAAACGTAATACCGCTGTAGTATGTGGCAAGTGGTAGTCCGTCCCATCCAAAGAACTCCTCAAAATCCATAGTAGTAATAGGGGTAGCAATTGCTTGATTGGCTATCAACAAAACCATGCTAAATAAACAAATCCTTAATAATCCTTTCATAACTTCTCCTCCAATTTTACCTTATCTTCCTACTTTACCGAGCATATCGGTTTTCTTATTACAACAGGAAGATATATAGGACTTTCTATAGCATCTTTCTTGCCTATTTCTTCCAAACTGCCCAAATTATATTAGGCACTTCAAAATAGTCAAGAAAAAAATGCTATAAATTCTAAAAAATCTCTTGATAAAGTTAGGCATGACTAACTATATTAGGGATAGTGTACATAATAGAGAAAAACCTATGGCCGTAGAGAAAAACAACAATTTAAGCGCTTCCTCAGAGGACTATCTCGAGGCGATATTTAATCTTGCCGGCGAATCGAATGTGGCCCGCAGCAAAGATATTGCCAAATTGCTCAATGTCTCCAAATCCTCCGTTACCGGTGCGTTACGGGTTTTAAAGAAAAAGGGCTTAGTCAATTATAAACCATACGATTATGTTACGCTTACCGATACCGGTCGGACAGCAGCAGAAGAAGTTACCAAAAAGCATAACATCCTCAAGTCCTTTTTCATCAATGTGCTGGATGTTGATGTAGATATTGCTCAGCAGGCCGCTTGTAAGGCTGAGCATATACTTGGACCAGAGGTCATTGCACGGCTCTTGTGCTTTATTGAGTTCATCACACAAAACAGCAAAAGCGGCCATGACCTGACAGGCGAATTTCAACAGCTTTGTGAAAACAGGCTGCGAGATAGTGATTTTGCAGGCAAGGAGATAAGTAAAGTGGATGGCATAGTTGGGCTTAACGAGGTTAAACCGGGCCAAAAAGGCAGAATTGTTAAGATAATTGGCCGAAGTGGCGTGAATAAGCGCATCGCTGATATGGGTGTTGTGCCGGGGACGATTGTAGAAGTTCAAAGAGTCGCGCCATTGGGTGACCCGATAGATGTGAAATTGAAGGGCTATCACCTTTCACTGCGTAAAGAAGAGGCGTCAAAGATTATGGTGAAACTATGAGAAACAAGCCGTTAAGGTCGTTGTCGACAGTCAGGGCCGGAGAAACAGTTAAACTGGCCAGGATAAATGCCGGGCAGGGTTTGAAGAGCCGCCTGACGGCAATGGGACTCGTACCCGATGTGGAAATAACAGTCGTAAGCAATAATCATCCGGGGCCACTTGTGATAAGCGTCAAAGATTCCAAAATGATGTTAGGCAGAGGTATGGCTCATAAGATTATGGTGATATAGAACTCGGTGACTTTCAAGGTAAACCGTTTTTTTTGTGTATATAGTTAGATAAGCCTAACTTTTCAGACCTAATTTTTCAAAAAGGATAGTTACAATTATGAAGAAAATCACCGTCGCCTTAGCTGGTAACCCTAATAGCGGCAAGACCACCATCTTCAATATGCTCACCGGTGCCCATCAGCACGTCGGCAATTATCCCGGCGTAACGGTCGAGAAAAAAGAGGGGTCGTTCAAATACGCCGGCTACGAAATTGCAGCCGTGGACCTGCCGGGTACATACAGCTTAACAGCTTACTCGATGGAGGAGCTTGTTGCCCGTACTTTTATTATCGATGAGCAGCCGGATGTTGTGGTCGATATAGTGGATGCCTCCAATATCGAACGCAACTTATACCTGGCGACCCAGCTTATAGAAATGGATGTGCCTTTGGTCCTGGCATTCAATATGAGTGATATTGCCAAGCAAAGGGGGCTGCATTTCGATATTGAGCAGCTTTCGAGTCTTTTAGAAGTAAAGATAGTCCCAACAGTAGGCAGTAAAGGCAAAGGTAAAACAGAGCTGCTTAACGCTATTATCGAAACAGCCCGGCAGGAAAAGATTGAGCGCACTCATAAGGTAAATTACGGAGAAGAAATTGAAACTGAACTGGCAAAAATAGAAGCACTCTTAGCAAGCGAAGAACCCCAGCTGAGCAAAAGGTACGGTTCCAGGTGGCTGGCAATCAAGCTGCTGGAGCAGGATAGCGACATAACAAAGAAAATTCATAACAAAGAAATTCTTGAGACTGTAATTACCAGCATTGAGCATTTAAGAACTATCTTCGGCGATGAGCCGGAAATCATAATTGCCGACCGAAGATACGGCTTCATATCGGGCGCTTGTGAGGAATCTATTAAGAGCTCGGTAGAGTTGCGACATACGAACAGCGATATAGCAGACAGGGTGATTCTTAATCGTGTTTTGGGCCTGCCTATTTTTCTTTTGTTAATGTATTTGGTATTCAAACTCACCTTCTGGGTTGGCGACCCGCTTATGGGGTGGACAGAAAACTTCTTCGGCTGGGCAGCGGATACGGTAGCCGGTTTTTGGTCAGCGGGAAGCGAAAGCTGGCTAAAATCTCTTTTGGTTGATGGCGTAATAGGCGGTGTCGGGGGTGTGCTTGTGTTTTTGCCTAATATACTATTATTGTTTTTGGCGATTGCGATTCTTGAAGATTCCGGCTATATGGCCAGAGCGGCCTTTATTATGGACCGTATAATGCACAAGATTGGTCTGCACGGTAAAAGCTTTATACCGATGCTGATTGGTTTCGGCTGTTCGATTCCTGCTATTATGGCAACTCGCGTGTTGGAAAATCGCCGCAATCGCCTGACGACCATCATGGTAATACCGCTTATGAGTTGTGGTGCCCGGCTTCCGATATACGCCCTGATTATACCGGCGTTCTTCGCACCAAGATGGCACGGGCTTATGTTGTGGCTGATTTATATGATAGGCATTGCCCTGGCTATTATTTGTGCGAAGCTACTACGCTTAACGCTATTTAGAGGGGAAACTACGCCATTTGTTATGGAACTGCCGCCTTATCGAATTCCAACTATCAAAGGTACTTTTATCCATATGTGGGAGCGTGCCTGGCTATATATAAAAAAAGCCGGCACAATAATCCTTGTTATATCGATTATACTCTGGGCGGCAACCAGTTATCCAAAGCTAAGTGAAGAATCTCTAGCGGGTTTAGGACAAGAGCAAGTCCAGGAAGCTGAACTTGCGCATTCTGTTGCTGGGCGTGTAGGCAGGGCACTGGAGCCTGTTATTCGGCCTTTGGGCTTTGATTGGAGAATCGGCACAGCCCTTATCGGCGCTCTGGGGGCCAAGGAGGTATTTGTGGCACAAATGGGAATTATGTATTCGTTAGGAGAGGTTGACGAAGAATCTAAGGCGTTAAGGGCTGAATTACAGGCAAGGTATTCACCTTTGGTTGGCTTTTGCATTATGTTGTTTTGCCTGATTAGTGCCCCGTGTATCGCAACATTAGCTATTTGTAGGCGGGAAACAAATTCTTGGGGCTGGGCATTATTTCAATTTTTCGGCCTGACCGCCCTGGCTTATATGCTCACCTTTATCGTTTATCAGATTGGCAGCTTGATAATGTGAAAATTAGCCACAGATTTCACGGATTAAATATAAATTTTAATGTCTTATTGCCCGGATGGCAAAAACTTGACAAAACGATAAGATTATGTATTGTAGGATGGGCTTGCTACCCTGCGAAGTAGCACTTCGCTGCATAGCATGGGTCAGCCCATGCGAATTGTTATACCAAATCAGGGCCTGCGCTCGAACCACTTAAAAGCGACCGGTGAGCTTGACGTTATGCGGAAATCAGATAAAAAATAGTTAGACTTGAATTATGAAACTTCTATCTGCGATTTTCAATACTTTCGTCTTTTTCATAAAGTGGTTGTTGAGGCCCATTAGGTCATCTCTTGGTGAGTACAAGCTTATTGGCAATATCTGGACCGGGCGATATCCCGAACCTGGCGAGCAGTTACCATTATCCCCTCTTGAACGTGCCGTGATGACTTTGCTTATAGTAATTAGGAGCCTGTCACTCACCCATCTTTGTAAACTGGCAATGCACTATAGAATTGCATCGTTTCTTTCCGAGTTCTATGTAACCTTGCGTTTTGTTATTCTGTGTTTGGTGTTTGTGGCTTGCTCGCGAATACCCCAATGGCTGTGTTATACAGTTGCCTTCTATTGTATCATCGATGGTCTTAACTATCGCCTTTGTATCATATTCGTAGATCGTTACGACAAGAACTGGGGGCTTCGTTCCCTCAACCGTTCTCTAATACTGTTGCTGATCAACTATTGTGAACTGATTGTTGGTTTTGCGATTCTCTACCTCGTCAGTGGCTCTGTGGGTTTTTCTGAATCTCAGCTGATTACCTCGCGTTCAGAGGCTCTATACTTCTCTGCTGTCACAATAACAACGCTTGGCTATGGAGATATCAAACCTATAGAGCCTTTTGGTCGTTGGTTGAGTCTTTCAGAAACGCTAATGGGCTTTGTACTCATAGTTCTCGTGATAGGAACATTTCTGACAGGCGTCAAGAACATCCGAAATGTCCCTATGGAAAAGGAGCAGGAATTGGATAGCCGTTTCCATTCCTGACGTGTTGCTGGAGTTGGACCGCGTAGGACGCAGCCGGTTAGCTTTCTGTTAGCTGATATTTTGGTTATTTTAACACTTTGATAAAAAGGTGTGCGGTGTATTTTGCTAATTGAGGTTTTCGTGCTTTGCCTCTTTATCCTGTACTTTTTCTAAGAATCCTGTTATCCTGTCCTAAAAATATCTGGTATCTATAAAGTAAAATAATGAACGATAAATCTCCACCTCTGAAAGATAAGGTCGCGCTGATAACCGGTGCGGCCGGCGCTATCGGCTATGCAGTTGCGCAGGCGCTGCTGGAAAACGGCTGTCGCCTGGCAGCTACTGACCTTGCTGGTAAGAAACTTGATGATTTCATTGCTGACCTGAAGGAAATTGGTGGTGAGCGAGTGATAGGCGTACCAATTGACGTTACAGATAAAGCGTCTGTAACAAACGGTTTTCAGTCGGTCATCGACAGTTGGGGCAAGATTAACATCGTAGTGATAAACGCCGGCATCGCATTAGTCTCAACTTTAATAGAGATGGATATCGAGGCCTTTCGCAAGCTGGAAAAGGTGAACGTGGAAGGGACGCTCCTGACACTCGCCGAGGCAGGTCGGCGATTTATTAAACAGGCAGCAGGAGGAGACATCATCATTATGTCCACTAAGAATGTTCCCTCTCCAAGCGCCGGCTTCGGGGCCTACAGTGCCACCAAAGCCGCCTGTCATCAATTGGGACGAATTGCCAGCCTTGAATTTGCCCAGTACGATGTTCGCGTGAATATGGTCGCACCTGATGCAGTATTTTCGGAAGGCAAATACAAATCGGGCTTGTGGGAAACCGTTGGAGCCGACCGAATGAAAGCACGTGGGTTGGATGAAAAGGGTTTGCGGGAGTATTATCGCAATCGAAATCTGCTCAAGACAAGCATCACTGGCCGGGACGTGGCAAATGCGGTGCTGTTCTTTGCCACACGTCAAACACCTACTACCGGCGCCACAATTCCGGTAGATGGTGGTTTGCCTGATGCCACGCCACGATAAAGACGATAAACGAGTAACGAGGGACGCAGTATGGATAAAGCATTAGCAGACCTCATAAAGATATCAAATGCAACGGGCAAAGACTCAACCCTTGTTCAGGGCGGCGGTGGTAATACATCGGCAAAAACCGCAGATGGCAAATATATGTATATCAAGGCCAGCGGTACTGCTCTGAAAGATATGAACGCAAAGCAGGGCTGGCGAAGGATGCGGCTCGATTCAGTCCGGTCGATTATAGAAGATAAGTCACTTGCGAAACTCAATGTCCAGAGAAGAGAAACTGAAGTTGTGAATCGGTTGCTTCTTGCCTGTGATGATAAGATTGGCGATGACGCTCGACCATCTTTAGAGGCGCACCTGCACGCCTTTCTCGATAAGTGCGTGATTCACCTGCACCCTAATGCAGTCGGTGCGTATGTGAATGCTAAAAATGGAAAGGCAAAGCTTGAGCGGCTTTTTAAGGACGAAAAATTACCGCCGCTCTGGGTACCTTATGCGGGCCTCGGCTGTATGCTTGCGAAGAAAATTGTAAAGCTGATTGATGATTATCAGAGCCGGTTCGGCAGTATGCCGGCGGTTATTTTTTTACATAAGCACGGCCTTTTAGTTTCAGCAAAGACTGTCAATGCTGCCTTACAGCTTGTTCGAAGTGTTATAAAACGCTGCGATAGCAAATTAAGGCAGCCGAGAGCCAAAAAAGTCAAACCGGTAAATCGGCAGCTTATTACTGATACAAAGCTTTGCATTCGAAGGGCATTTTTTGAGGCGACCGGTGAATATACGATGGTGAGCCATTTTTATGACAAGCCCGTTGCGGCATTTTGGCACCAGAAAGATGCGCGGAAGATGCTTTCAGCGGGAGTCTTGACGCCGGATGAGCTGCTCTATGCCAACGGGCCTGCGATGTGGGTCGAGGATTGTGTTCCAGAGAAAATTGCACGCAGACTGACTTCGCAAATCGAAAAGGGCGAGAAACCTTCTATGGCGTTTCTGGTTACCTGTACTGAGCGGAGCCGAAGGAAAGGTGTCGGGTTATTTATTGCCGCCGGAGAAAATTTCGCTCCTGCCGTCAGGGATGTTGTTAGCAGCTCATTTTTCATTCGCACTAATGCACATCGAATGGGCGGCATTGTCGGTTTGAATAAAGGTGAGCGAGCGTTTATAAACCAGTGGGAAACAGATGCATTTCGCAGGAAGTTAGCGACCGGCCAGACTGATGGAGAGCTGGCCAATCGCATCGCGGTTGTTACTGGTGCCGGAAGCGGCTTGGGCAGAAGTATCGCAGTAGGATTGGCAAGAGCTGGTGCCGCAATCGTCCTTGTGGATATCGATAGAAAGGCAGCCGATGGGACAGATGAATTTATTAAAGGGGAATTACCAAAAGCTCAAACGATGGTTTGTGTTTGTAATGTCACCAACGAAGGTAATGTCAAAAGGATATTTGAGGCGATTCTGGAAAATTGGGGTGGTCTTGACATCCTGGTCAATGCAGCAGGAGTAGCGCCGCCTTATGCGCTTATCGATATGCCGGTGGATAAATGGAGAGTTGCTCTAGAGGTGAATCTGACCGGGTATTTGCTTATGGCTAAAGAGGCAGCGAGAATTATGATTGCCCAGGGGATGGGCGGCAGCATAATAAATTTAAGCTCTAAAAGCGGCCTGGACGCAAGTAAGAATAATACCGCATATAATGCAACGAAGGCCGGCGAGATTCATATGGCTCGCGGTTGGGCACTGGAGCTTGGCGAATACGGCGTAAGAGTCAATTGCGTTGCTCCCGGCAATGTGTTTGAAGGCTCAAGAATCTGGAATCCGCAGTATATAAAGGTCTGTGCCAAGAAATACGGCATCAGTCCTGAGGATGTAATTGCTTACTATGTGAGCAGGACCGCGCTGAAGCGCGAAATCAAAGGGCAGGACGTAGCTGATTCGGTGGTTTTCTTATGCAGCGATAAAGCCCGGACCATCACCGGACAAATCCTCGTCCCTGATTCCGGCCAAGTTATGGTGCGATAGAAAAAATCCAAACCACAGAATTATCAGATATACTATCTGCATTACCGAAACCGCAATTCTATCATTGAACACAACATGCAGAGAAACTGTTCCTTTTCGGATTGCATTTTTAGGGTGAAATAGCTATATTTAGGTTTTCTAATGTTGGAAATGGGACCGATTGAACGTATTAAAAGGGCATAAAGGCTGTTTTTGAAGAGATTGGCAATATGGATTTTTGTATCGAGGACACTCGAAAAAAACCGATTCCGAAGCTAAAAGAGCTTATAAACGACAAGATTATTGCTTTGGAACAGGCCGAAGACTGGCTCAGGAGTATTTATGAGATTCGCTTTTTCGAGGAGAAGGTTTTCGACCTTCTGGGCCAGAATATTATCAAAGGCGCTTCACATCTTTATGCCGGCGAAGAAGCCGTCGCTGTCGGCGCTGTTGCGGCGATTGAGCGGGGCGATGTAATCGGCTCAACTCATCGAGGCCACGGTCACTGCGGAGCTATCGGCAATAAATACGCCGACACCGAGCAGGACCGCCATGAACACTGGAATGCTATGATGGCCGAATTAATGGGCAAAGAGACCGGTTATTGCAAGGGCAGAGGCGGCTCAATGCATATAGCTGAGGTGGAGAAGCAAAATAACCTCGGCTCAACAGGTATCGTTGGGGGTAATCAGCCATCAGCAGTCGGCGCGGCTTTGGCGGAGAAATATAAGAAAACAGGCAAAGTGGTGCTTTCATTTTTCGGCGACGGCTCAACCAATTGCGGTAGTTTTCACGAGTCAATGAATATGGCCTCGACCCTGAAGATTCCCTTAGTGGCCATAATCGAGAACAACCTTTATGGGATGAGCGTGCCTTTCTCGGGCAGCGAGGTTGACGGCACCAGAAGGGCAAGCAACATCACGGATATCGCAGAGCGGTGCTATGCCTACAATGTTCCTGCTATGATTGTAAATGGTCAGGATGTCGTAGCTGTGTATTTGGCTATCCACTCAGCAGTGACATTGGCGAGGGCTGAGAATCAAATGACTATTGTCGAGGCCAAGACCTACCGCTGGTACGGCCACAGCCGAAGTGACCCGCGTGCCTACCGCACAAAAGCCGAGGAAAAGACCTGGTACGACCGAGACCCCATTATTGTACTGAGAGAAAAACTGCTGACTGATGCGCTTTGCACAGAAGCAGAATTAGATGAAATAAAGGACAAGGCCTTTAATACAATTGAAACAGCTACGAAGTTTGGGATAGATAGCCCCTGGCCGAACCCTGCGGATTTGACGAAAGACGTATATGTCGAGGAAAGTTATCCTGCTGAACTTATAGAGTCCGAGAGGGGCACGTCTAAAAAGGTAATGAAGGCAACCGTTACCTTTGAGGCAACTCGTGCTTCATCCAAAGCTAAAACAAAGAAAGAAGCTGCTGAGCAGGCCAAAGCGGAAGTGAAGTCTAAGTTTGATATGGACGTAATGACGATTGGCCAGGCGGTTTCAGCCGCTCAGGCGGAAGAGCTGAGAAGGGATAAAAACGTTATCGTGATAGGCGAAGACGTAGGTCTTTACGGCGGGGCATATCAGGCGACTCGCGGGCTATCGGCTGAATTCGGCACCGACAGGGTGATTGATACGGCGATATCCGAGGCGGCCATTGCAGGTGCCGCCGTCGGCGCAGCTCTTCGTGGTTTGCGGCCTGTGGCTGAGATTATGTATGTTGATTTTGTTACGATAGCGATGGACCAGCTCGTTCACGTCGGTGCTTATAACCGCTATATGTTCGGCGGCAAGGCAAAAGTGCCGATGGTCCTGCGAACCGAAGGCGGTGTAGGCAGATGTATCGCGGCGCATCATTCGGAGTCATTAGAGGCATGGCTTATGCATCCGCCGGGACTTTATGTGGTGATGCCTTCAACTCCTTACGATGCAAAGGGTCTGCTTAAGGCCGCTATTCGCAGTGACAATCTGGTGGTGTTTATCGAGCACAAGGCGACATACGGCCAGCTCGGCCCGGTGCCGCAGGGCGATTACATTATTCCATTGGGCGTGGCGGATATTAAAAGGCCCGGCAAAGATGTAACAATTGTCAGCTATAGCAGAATGGCTATGTTCTCGCTGCAGGCGGCAAAAATTTTAGCTGAGCAGCATGGCATCGACGCGGAAGTAATCGATGTGCGAACGCTAAAGCCGCTGGATATAGAAACAATAGCCGAATCGGTCCGCAAAACGGGTCGGCTGGTAACGGTCAGCGAGGGTTTCGGCACCTGTGGTTCCGGCAGAGAGATTGCCGGCCGGTTTATGGAATACGAGTTTAGTGATGGCAGCCGCGGATTCGATTATCTCGATACGGCTCCGGTCAACATGGCAGCAGCCGATGTGCCGCCGCCGATGAGTGAGCCGTTGGAAAATGCCAGTATTCCGAGTGTTGAGAGAATTGTAGAGACCGTTAAGGCAATTGTATAACCAATTAGAAAAACGAAGTACAAGGATTCTATAATGGCGAAAGAGGTAAGATTACCGCAGCTTGGGCAAACGATGGAAGAGGGAACCGTTGTTGGTTGTATGGTCAAGGTCGGCGACGAAGTAAAAAAGGGCGATTGTATTTTTGAAATAGAGACCGACAAGGCAACGCTTGAGATGGAATCGCCCGCTGAGGGTTTTGTAAAGTATATTATCGCTGAAGTGGGCCAGACACTTCCTGTTGGGACACTAATTTTGGTTCTCGGCGAGAAGGACGAAGAAGTGCCGCAAAGCTTCGTCGATTCGCTCAAGGCTGCCGGCTCAGCTGTGGCTGTGGAAGCTGCGTCTGCTGTTGTTGGTGAGCCAGCCAAACCAGAAACGCAGCCGATCAAGTCGGCAGATAAAATAAAGGCGTCACCGCGGGCCAGGAAATTGGCTGAGCAGCTTGGCGTGGACCTGTCAAAAGTTACCGGCACAGGGCCGGGCGGCAGAATTACCGAACAGGATATCGAAAAATCAGCCGCATCAATATCGACTGAACCGGCTGAAGAAAAACTTGGAGAGACAATACCGGTAAATCGGCTGCAGAAAATAACCGCTCAAAGAATGCTCAAGTCAAAACACGAAATACCTTGTTTCTATTTGACTGTGAAAGCTGATGTCACCGAGCTTGTGAAATTACGAAACAAACTAAACAGAACCAGCGATGTTCACCCCGTTGGAAATTCAACGGGGGATAATATGAGACGAAAAGGTAAAATTTCTAACGGGGTAAAAGTCACCTACAATGATTTTATTATAAAGGCGGTTGCAATCGGCCTGGAGAAATTTCCGGTTATGACAGGACAATCTGCTGGTGACACTATCCATCTGGCTAAAACAATCGATATCGGCCTGGCAATTGCCGTGCCGGGGGGGCTGGTTGCACCGACTATCAAGGACGTGAATAAAAAGGATGTTTTTCAGGTCGCGCGTGATAGTAAGGCGTTGATTGAGAAGGCCCGCAGCAACAAACTGGCACCCACGGATTTGGAAGGCGGCTGTATCACCGTGAGCAATCTTGGTGCCTTCGGGATAGATTCTTTTATTCCAATAGTCGTCCCCGGCCAGTGCAGCATCCTGGGTATCGGCCGGATTAGCGATACCTGTGTTCCTGATGATAGCAGCTTTATAGTTCGAAAGCTGATGAGTATGACGCTTTCGATAGACCATAAAGTTACCAATGGAGCATACGCAGCCCAGTTTTTGGACTTTGTAAGAAAATTGCTGGAAGATACGTCCACCTTTGAATAAAATAAGGTGGTTGAACGAGTTACCATTTTACACGCAATAAATAATGATACAAAGGAGTATTGAAATGGCAAAGAAAGCTGAAGCAGTACGTTTACCGAATATAGCAAAAGCAGAGCCGAAGGTTCCTGTTATTGGTGTTTTTGCAACCAGCGACCCGCGTATTGATAAGGCCAGCAGAACTCGCTGTCAGAACATTGCAAAGATGGCTGCTGATTGTATAAGCGGCTCTGTGGTGCTGCCTGATAAGACGCCAGTACCGGTGGTTTATTCTACGGTGTTGATAGATGGCGAGGCGCAGGCTGATATTGTTGCTCAGCAGTTCCGCAAGGCCGGCGTGAATATTTTAGTATGCGTGCCGGATACCTGGGCATTTCCGCAGCTTACTACCATCTCGCTGCTGCAGCAATTCCCCTCGAATACGCCTATAAACATTACCTGCGGCAACAGCGGCCCCAAGCCGGGCGTGGTTTATGCCCATGCGCTCAATGGTGCCATCAGTCAATACGGGCGAATGGCTGCCCTGAATGTCGGGACGTGGCCTGATACTGGAATTGACCCGAAGATGACCAGCCAAACTGCGAAGAGCCTCATAGACTGGTGCTATGCTGCGGTAACGGCTGTGGCCCTGCGTGGCCGAAGAGTTGTGGTTTTAGGTCACGACTCGATGGGGATGGAAACAGCTCTGGCCCATGTTATTCCTACTCGGAATACCTTTGGTCTTGAAATTACCCGCCTGGATATGAAGCTTGCCGCCGATATGCTGAACAAAAAAGCTTACGACGAAAAGGAGCTTAAGGCGTTGCGAGGATGGGTCAACAGAAACGTCGGTAATCGGCTGGAGCTTCGCAATGAGGCGGACAGCTACAAGTTCAATCAGGAGCTGGCACTGTATTTGATAGTTCGCGACCTGATGGAAGACTTGAACGCAGTGGGCGGTGGGTTTATGAGCCAGTTGGAGTGGGGTAGTGACCCGCGAGGTATTCCGCTGCCTGTGGCTGATGCAATGGAGTCGTTCTTTAACAGTACATTCGACCATGCCGGACAAAAGGCACCGCTGCCATACGCTACCGAAGCTGATGTGCAGGGACTTTTGACGATGTTGTTTATGACGTATCTTTCCGGCGGAAATCCGCCCTTGTTTATGGACTTTAGAAAGGTCTGGGAGGCCTGGGAAATTAAAGAGCTGGCCAAAAAAATCAGCATCAAAAAACTGGATAAAAAGGCAGATTGGTTTAATAAAGGATTGGTCGATGGAGATAACTCCGGTAGCGCTGCATTTGATTGGGCGGCAAAACCCGGGACATCGGTCAGAAAGATTATGGACGGCGTGGGAATGCCTCTGGCTGATGAATTCTATTTCCCTGGTGGCGGAAATTCAGTTACGTTTATGACACCGGCTGGAATCGAAGGTATCGCCGCCCGGCTGACTTATAGTAGTGCCGCGGGTTTATTCAGTATGATATGGGACGAGGCATATACAACCGAGGTGCCGAAAAAACTTGGTCAGGCAATGTGCAACTTAACGACGCCGACTTGGCCGCACACTTTTGTCGTTCCCAAATACGCCAGCATGGTCGAATATAAGCAGTATCCGCCGGCCAATCATTTCCATATGACGTGGGATTTGCCTGTAGCACGCCTTGAGCACTGGATGGATTTGATGGGTGTGTTAAGCGTTGCGCCCTGGGCAGCCAGGCCGAAGTTCATTGAAGGTGTTGACAGGCCTCAGCCTTTGATACACCTGATGAACGGCGGTGAGGATGCTTTCAAACTGCTGAAAGTTCGTG
>Ga0307433_1001317_pt1 | contig 13933 bp, 14 predicted proteins | sample SalMarWE160210MG_FD_202166 | JGI IMG/M metagenome (GOLD analysis project Ga0307433, IMG submission 202166) | Salt marsh sediment microbial communities from the Plum Island Ecosystem LTER, Massachusetts, United States - WE1603-210 | ecosystem: Environmental > Aquatic > Marine > Intertidal zone >... | reverse complement strand
CCTGCAAAGCAAAAGTTTCTTATGAAATTATAAAGAAAAGGTAATTGTTACCTCTTAAGGAAAGTAACAAATAGAAAGATTTATAAATAAACTTTTTCTTAGAAAAAGATATGATAAGAAAAAAGCTTAACGTAAAAGCTGCTGAATCCGTTAATTATTCTGACAGAGACATGAAAGGAATAAATATTGCTGGAGTTGCTAATGTTTCTGATGGAAACATGAAAGGGATTTCTTTAGCAGGTTGGTTAAATTATGCAGAAGAAGTGAAGGATTGGTTAATTAGTTATGGAACACTTGGGAATGTCGTTGATGAAAAAAGAAAGAATTCTTTTGGTTTACAAATAGGATTATATAACAGGGTGGGAGAACAATACTGCCCAATTGTAAATGTTTGGGGTATAAAAAACATTCCAAGATTAATTAAAAAATCATTTAGGTCTAATAAGAAATCTCTGGAGAGTAAATTAAAAGGAGGCGCACAATAAAAATGACAAACGGAAAAAAACCAACGCTTGAGGACATTGCAAAAATGACCTTAGATGCTCCATCCATCCAAAAGGTAGCTGGTGCTAATTCTGCTCATAATAATTTTGGAGAGGAAGGAAAATCAGTTTATGAAATGTATATGGCCAGCAAAGAAGTAAAAGATATCAGAGAAAAAGACTACCAAGAACGAAAAGAAGAGTATAAGTCTAGAAAAGTTGTTGGTGATCCAAGTTACCTCTCAGACGGAGATGTTACTAATAAAATCCTTGAACAAATTGAAGAAAACAGGCCTTTTGTGTATTTAGGGGATTTGGAAGAAATTGTAAAATCAATTGCACCTAATTTTGAATTTGAGTTGCCTGAAGAATTAAAGAAGTATAATTATTCTACTTTGACTAAAATAGCAATGGAAAAAGGAGCAATTGATGAAAAAAACGGCACAGTTGATATTAAAAGATTAAGCAAAGAAGAACAAGAAGCATTTGAGAAATATAATATCCTCGTTAAAGCTTACGATAAAGCATGCTCTCTAAATATGCTTAATTTATATTCTTTTACAGAATTGAATGCAATTGACAAAGCAGTTACAGAAAAATATCATCCTAAAGAAAAATAAAATGAGAAACTTACGCAAAAAATTAAAAAGATTGCCTCAAAAGATAAAAAACGGCTTAAAAACAACAGCAGTTACAGGTTTGGCTTCTCTGGTATTTCTTAATAGTATTGGATGTGCTTCCGCTCCTAAAGAATTGCAAAAATCACAAGGACAAGGGCAAAGAATTGAGGGAGAAGTGGGTCTTGCTTATGTGCCAAAAAGAGCAGATGATTTATGGAAAGAAAACGAGGGCAAGACAGAAATAAAATTAGATTACATTCTGCCAATTAAAAAAGGAGACTTCTTTTGCGGAGTTGACCTGACAGCATACGGAGACTTCGGAAATCCATTTTTTGACGGAGTCCATACAAACAAATTTATAGGTGAAGCTCATCTTGGATATAAAATAGGGGGTGTTGAATTTTATTTAAGTCATTTGTCAGCACATCCTTTTGGAAGCGGACCAACAGTATCTCCATATAAGATTGGTATACCTTATTCTACCTTTAGTGAAACCAACATACCTTTTGTTACAAGTGAATATGATTACAAAACAGAAATGGGAATTAAAATGAAATTTTCGGGAAAGATAGGAGATTAAAGGAGTAAGTTGATCAAGACTCAATCATATCCTTGACAAGCTGAGCCATAACTTGTAAGAATTCTTCAGCTCTTTTTTGCCATTCATCAATCTCAACGCCTTTTAGGTCTTTTACGTCGCCGTGAGCTATTTTCTTATGCAGAACAAGCAAGTCACGATACCAAATAACATATTTCATCTTTAGTTTTTTTGTGTTGACAAAATGTTCTTTTAGGTCTCCTGGGATATGCTCTGGAGATACAGGAGGAACATTTGCTGCGATTAAAGCTGCATGTGCAGAATCAACCATTGACCAGAACAATCCGTCAATTGCACCCATTTCAGCCATCTTGCTTCTTGCAATATGCTGGGGAGCTCTTTGCAGTGTGGAATATATTGCCTCTGGTGTTGGCCTAATTTTTCCGCGAATCAAAAGCGATTTTAGAGGATTAAAAAATCCTGCTAAATCAATCATTGCTTCTCCGTATCTTAGAATGTTTATTACAAGAGGGTCTCCTCTTAGTAAATCTTCCCACCACGTGCTTAGCTTTACTGTATTAATATGAAGGCTTGTCTGGTAGGGATTGCTCTTTATCATTTTTTCAAGCTCTGTTCTGTACCATGCAACAAGCTCTTGATCCCAGTTAATTGTTACATCATCAATTATAAGGACAATGTCAATATCCGAGCCTGTTACCTGAGTTTGTTTTGCAGTTGAGCCAAAAAGAACAACAGATTTTATAATTTTATCAAATTTTTTGTAGGCTTTTGTCGCAAAGTCCATTGCAATATCTGTTTCTTTTTTCAATTGAAGAGTTGGATGATCCTTAGAAACAAGTTTTGATTTTTTTGACTTCTTAGATTTCTTTTTTTGTTTTTTGCCTGTTTTTTTCTTTGCCATTCTAACCTCTTTTATATTCTACAAAATATATTATTGAACATAGTTTTTAAATTTGTTTGTTATTCCATCGGTCTGCCAGACATTCTGTTACCTTGTTCTCCAGCCTGGCCCCCGAGTTCTTTTGGAAGCCGTGAAAAACCTGTTCCAAAAGTTTCATAATGTATCTGAGGAAGCCACTGCCCTTCCATTCCTGAAGAATATCCTTGATAGAGTCCTGGAGCCTGAGACCAGTCAGGCGACATTTTCATAGAGTAAAGCGGAGAACCTGTTGCTTCGAGAGTTTCCTGGAAGGGTGCTGTCTTGAAATGCTGCCACCAGTTCGCTGCCTCAATAATCTTAGGAGCTTCAAAACCTTTCTGGCCAAGCTTGGCCATCATTTCCTTCAAAGGAACATTTCCCATTCCCATTGGGAGCTCTGTATGCTCAAATCCAAAATTATCAGAAAGGTGAATCTGCTTTACATATGGCGCAACTTTTTCTGTTTCCTTAATAATATCTTCCTCACTATAGCCATATTTTCTTAGCATATTTATATGGCCGACATCCCATGTCGCACCAATTAATTTCTCAGCTTCTTTCCTTGCCTGAGATTCTGACATTCCTTCTTTCTTGGCATTTTCTATAAATTGCTCTCTTGATTCTTCAACAACCCTCTTAACATCCTCTCCTGTACTTAAACCAAATCCTGCAGGAGGGTTTTCAATAACCAAAACAGGAGATTTACCTTTGAATTTTTTATACGAATTAAAAGCTGCATTGCCAAAAGTCTGTGCTGTTTTCTCTGTCGCGAATTTTTCTATTGGTTCATATAACGAAGGAGCATATTCTTCTTTTTTTAATTCATTAACCATGTAATTCATTGCTTCTGCCTGAGTAAGCGGATCAGCCCCATTTTTTTCAATCATAGTTCTAAAGTCCTCACTGAGTTTTTTCAAATGATTCTTTTGTTCGTCTGTTCCGAATTCATAAGCTTTGCTGAAAAGCCCATTTACTTGCTGATGAGCATCCTGAAGATAATTTTGAGCTGCCTGTAAATTGCTCCAGGCATGTCTTTGTGTGGGGGTTAATTTCTCCCGGATTTCTTTATCAGATATTTTTCTTTCCTTCATATCGTTTATACTATTCTGTAAATGCTGGATCTGGACCTGATTTTTCCCAAGAATTTCCTGAGCTCTTTCCTGATTAAAGAAAACCTGATTAAGTGAATTGTCCCACTCAGTTGCATTTAAAACTTCAACTCTTTTCTCAGGAGAATAATATTTTCCTTCTTCTAGAGGAATCTGTTTAATATATTTCCCCCTATTTTCTGCGAGGTTTTCTTTTGTAATTATTCCTCTTTCTATTTTTTCCTGAACCCCTGGTTTTAATTCTTCCATTTGTGGATAAAACTTTTTCTCTGCTTCTAAGGGTGCCAGCCTGCCTGTTTCTCTGTTAATAACTATGAGCCTTTTGTATTCCTCTCCTTCTTTTCTCTGGGCAGGGGGTAAAAACTGACTTCCTGGAATTCCTTCCGCTGTGTGAAAGGTCACAGGAATGTTTCCTTCTGGATTTAGTTCTTTGCTTCGCAAAAGAACATCTGTGATTCTTCTTTCTGCTGATTCCCTATCCGCTTCGCTGTAACCTTGCTGGCTTATCCCTGCAACATCTATGACAGGACCATGCATAGAAACATCAATACCTGTTAGCTTTGAAAGCCTGTGAACCTCTTTAAGCTGCTGTTTTGGAATAGAATCAAAAATCTCCGGAGAGACAGCTGTAACGCTTATTTGCTTTGCTCCAGTGGAAAGCTTTGACGAAACTTCCTGCAAAATGTTGGCTACTCTTGGATCTGTTGTCATTCCCAGAGTCCCTGCAGCAGTATAAACATTGGACAGCGGATTTAAACTTGAATATCCACCCTGATAAATATCTGAAACTTCGTAATCACCACTTTTGTAACTCTTTTTCATAACAACTAAAAGCTTTCGCTCTTTAAAAAATCTTCTAACTAACTAGCAACTTCATAGATAAAATTAATAACCCTTTGGAACTTTTGGCTTGTATGTTTTGTATTTTTCTTTCTCTCTTTCAAAAGGATCTCCTCTTCCTGCTCTTTCAGAGTTAATTCTTTCTACACTCCATGTTCGTTCAGGTGTAGATGATTCAATTTGTGAAAATGATTCTGAGTGCATGAAAGATACTCCTTGGTTTCTCTCTGGGATTAATGCTGTTGGGTCTCTTCCGACTCTTGTGAAATCAACTCTTTCTGGTTCTCTAAAAATTGTTGAATCTTTTTCTACATATTTCGGCTCATTATTTCCTTCTTGTGAAGGAACATATTTGAAATCGTCTTTGCCAGAGTTTTCCTCTAATGCTCCCATAGAAGTCTGCGGCAGAGTCCCAACAAAAATAGGGTGAGGTTGCTCTGATGCAACTCTTTCAAGAATTGGTATCTTTGTCTCTTCAGACAAATGCAAGGAAGGAATAAACTGGCTAAAGTTATCTTCTATTAAATCAACATCTTCTTCAAGCCCTGATTTTCCAGACTCTTCATCAGCTTCTTCATTTTGAATCTTTTTTAATTTTTCAGAAATCTCTTCAAGTATTTTATCTTTATCTTTTATTTTCTTTTTTGGCATGATTTTTGTATAAACTAAGTATAACTTGGCATGTTGTGGGCTTTTTTGTAGATATCAAAAAACTTGAATGCAAAATCTTCTGCTGTATCTTTTGCAAGAAGTCTTATGTAGTTTTTTTCTGCATAAGTTTCAGGCCTTATAATCACTTTTTCAGATTTTTGTGGGGATTCTTTTTTTGTTTCTTTTTCTTTAGTTGGCCTTTCTTCATATCTTCCAAGCAAAGCCATAAAAGGATTTGACGTGTCTTTTTCAGTCCTATGTTCTTCTTCAGGAGATTTTTCTTCAAGGAAAAAATCAATCTCCTCCTGGAGATGTTCAAGACTTTCGCCTGTTGCACCTTCAATAAGCCTAAGTGAATCATAAAGATCTGACTCATCAAGAGATTCTTCTAGTTTTTTTAACTCATCTTCGTTAAGAGCATATGATTTGAAAGAAATCTCTGCCCTGCCGCCAAACACATAATGAGACTGGTAAGCAGAAGTCTTTTGTGGGATTCCCCTGAAACGGAAACTGACAAGTGTGCATGCGTAATAATCCCTCAGTTTAAGTCTTTCAGGTCTTTCAAATTCTTTTGGCAAATTCCCTGAGAGCGCTTCTTCAGCAACGTTAATTTTCCTTTTTCCAAGAAGTGTGAGCTCAAAAATTATTGTATTAAACGCCTTGACAAGCGCAGGATCGCGGCCATTTTCTTTCATCTCAAGTTCTTTTGCAGCTTTAAGATAAGGCTTTGCCCACCTTGAATAAAGTTTCAGAGAATTAACCTGGCTTCTTAAATATGTCTTTTCAAGTTCATATCTTTTTTTAAGTTCTTTTCCAGACTGCTCAAGCCAGTGACTAAATTCCAAAACTCTGGCTCTAAGGATTCTTTTAACCCTGTCATTCAAATCAACCTTATCCACTCCAGCTACTTCTTTAACAAAAAGAAATGCGTCAATAAGTGTCTGAAATCCTGCCTGTCCAAGAGCCATTGCTTTTATACTTGAGTTCCCTTTCTGGATATCAACCTTATCCATCCAAAGCTGCTTTAATGCAAGAAGAGCTGCATCTTTTTTATCTGTCTTTAAATCATCATACTGGCTGAGCCTTATTCTGAATTCCTTCAAATCATAGATAATATTCAGCACACTTCTAAGAACAGCATTTATATCTGCGAGAAGCTTAGTGCCTTGCTGCTGCATTACTGTCGCTCTTTGACCAAGTTCAGCAAAATGGCCTGAGCCAGGTGAAGAAGTAAAGTTATCAATAAGCTTTTCTGTCTCAAGCCCGAAATCCCCCATTAAATCAATAATAAAAAAATAAACAGGCTCCAGAGTTTCAGAAGAAGAATCATAGACAAGGTGGTGGGCTGACTCTTCCACACTGTTAACCAATCCTTTCTTCTTCATCTCTGCCTTTTTCTTATAGTAAGGAATGTTCTCCTCAATTAATTCTGAAATAAATTCTGGCATTTTTCCTCTCTTAATAATATTATAAGATTGTATGTTTAAAAAATGTTTCTAAGTGCCTTTTTTTAATTTGAAAAAGCAGGAAAATTAGCTATAACTAATTTTAAAAATGATGGTTTCTTAGCAAAAAGATGGGTTTATTCGGTTTTGGGAAAAAAAGCACAGATGTGCTTGACCTTGCTGAAAGATACAGAAAACAGAAAGAGAAAGCCCAGACAAACCAGGAGAGTTCTGGATCCTCTGGCTCAAGCTCAACCCCTTTTCCTTTTTTTGATTTATCATCTACTCCAACTTTAGGCTCGGAAAGAAGTTCTGCAGCAGAGCAGGACTCTGGAACAACCAGCTTTTTAGAAAGCCAAGAGAAACGCAGGAAGCTTGCGAAAAGACTTGCGGATATGACAGAAAAACTCGAAGACCTTTCAAATAAAATTTATCACATAGAACAAAGGCTTGAAGTTCTGGAGAAGAAAACAAGCGTTAATTAGATTTTGATAATCAAAAGATATATTTAATGGAAACATTATTCAAAGTGGTTTCATTCCAATAAAGAAATCTTTTTTTTGTTTTCATTGTTCCACTTAATTCTCCTGTTCCATTATCAAAACATATTTCATTAAGTTTAATTTTTGTTCTGTCTAAGAATAAATAAATATTGTGCTCACTATATTCAGGATGGTTTATGTATTCTTCTTTGAATTTTCCTTTTTTTCCCCAACTCTTACTATCCCGTCCAAGTGTTTTTTGTTCTAATCTTCCTCTCTTAAAAGAATAATAATACACACCAGAAAGGACCATTCCAAGAGGCATGACTTCTTCGCCTTCTTTTTCTGGAATCAATTGAAGAAGTGATTGAAATTCCTTCGAGTTAACGCTTAAAAAATATGGTTTTAATTCCATTAATTTCCATTATCTTTTTGTTTTAAAAGGATTACTATACCACATAATAACTTTTATTAATAGGGATTTCTTTTTGAGAAGATGAAAAACTTTGAGAAAAAGGCACATGCCTATGCTCTAAAAAATGCTTTAGCTTATGATGGAAAGGCTAGAATCGGGAGTGTGATCTCAGCGCTGTTTAATGAAGGGCTTAAGAAAGGGGATGTAAAAAAATATTCTAAAAAGATAAAGGAGGTTGTAACAGAAGTGAATAATCTTTCTTTAGATGAGCAGAAAAAGGAATTTGATAAATTAGAAGAAATTGTGAGTGTAAGGGAAGGGCGGGAAGGGCTTCCTGAACTGCCTAGTGCGAAAAAAGGAAAAGTTATAATGAGGTTTGCGCCTTCTGCTTCAGGACCGCTTCACATAGGGCATGCTCTGACAGTAAGCATTTCTTTTTTGTTTGTGAAAGAATACGGCGGAAAGCTTTACGTTAGGATTGAAGATACAAATCCTGAAAATATTTATCCCCCTGCATATAAAATGATTGAGAGAGAAAGTAACTGGCTTCTTGAAAATACTGCTAAGTTTGTCATACAATCAGATAGAATGCAAATATATTATAAGTATGCTGAAAAACTTATCAGGAAAAATGCTGCTTATGTCTGCACTTGCACAACAGACGATTTTAGAGAATTTGTTAAATCTAAAAAGAATTGTGCGTGCAGGAAGTTTGGTGTGAAAGAAAATCTAGAGAGGTGGAAAAAAATGCTAAGCAAAAACAAAGATAGTTTCAAAGAAGGTGAGGCTGTTTTAAGATTTAAGTCTAAGAATAGTATGCAGAATAAAAATCCTGCAATGAGGGATTTTCCTTTGGCGAGAATCAATTTAACAAAACATCCAAGACAAGGGAAAAAATACAGGGTCTGGCCTTTGATGAATCTTGCGGTGTCTGTTGATGATCTAGAACAGAAAATGACTCATGTCATTCGCGGCAAAGACCACATGGATAATGCAAAACGGCAGAGATTAATTCATAAAGTCCTTGGGAAAAAATCTCCTTGGACAGGTTTTCTCGGAAGAATGAAATTTAAAGACATGGAACTATCCACGACAAAAATGAGAAAGGCGATTGAAGATGGCAAGTATTCTGGATGGGATGACCCTGCACTGCCAACCCTCGCATCACTTAAAAAAATAGGATACCACCCAAGCGCATTCTGGAAATTTGCAGAACATATTGGGATATCTGAAAAGGATAAAGTTATTGAAAAAAAAGAATTCTTCACTCTTCTTGACCATTTTAACAAAATCTAAAATCGAAGTAAGAAAATAAAAATTGATTTAAATTAAAAAATAACAAAAACATTTTTAAACTTAAAACATTTAATTAGAGCCAGAATGGCAATAAATAAAAGAGGTTTAGAAGATAAAAAAGGTGTCTCAGCCATTGTAGCTACTCTCATAATTGTTCTGTTAGTCATAGTCGCAGCAGGAATTATCTGGGTTGTTATAAGAAATGTGGTCCAAAGCGGGGCGGAGCAGGTTGAATTCGGACAGAAGTGTCTTGAGGTTAACTTAGAATATGTAAGTGTTACTGAATCCAGTTCAACGGAATGTGACCCTGGAGAAACTGCATATGATGTAACTCTTAGAAGATCTGCTGGGGGGGATGAAATAGCAGGAATTGTAGTAGTATTACTTAATGATGAAAATAGCACAGAACCCCAAGAGTTTGGAGAAATTGGAGAACTTGAAACAGAGACTGCCACAGTCTGCACTGAATTTTCTGATGCAAATAAGATGGAATACACTGCATATTTTGAGGATGAAGCAGGTACCCCTGTATACTGCCAGACAAATGAGAAAGAATTTAGTTAATTCTTATTTTTAATTAATTTTTTATTTACTTTTTATAATTGATTCTTTTTTCTTTTTAGTTAATTTTAAAAATGGTTAATTCTTATTTTTTTCATGATAGCTAAAGCTGGTAAATATCGGCATCATTAGAAACGATTATATTAGCTGGCAGTGTTTTTCTGATAAGAACTTTTTTATACCTTTCTTGCTTGAATTACAAGTAAATTATGGTGAATGTAGTTTAGTGGCAGAACGCATGGTTGTGGTCCGTGTAGCGGGGGTTCGATTCTCCCCATTCACCCTTTTTGAAGAAAGGAGGATTAGATGAATATATTATTTGTCTGTAAATGGAATAGGTTTAGGAGCAAATTAGCTGAAGCTTATTTCAAGAAGGTTAATAAGAATAAGAAAATCAAAGTAAAAAGTGCAGGTTTGATTAAAGGTTGGCCTTTAAGTAAAAATCAAATCAGACTTGCTGAAAAGTTTGATATAAAAATTGGAGAAGAAAATAAAATGACATCTGAAACAATCAAGGGATTCCGCGATTATACTGGCAAAGAAGCTGAGAAACGTTCTGAGATAAAGAAAATTCTAGTTGAAACTTTTGAGAAATACGGGTTTGAAGCAGCAGAGACTCCTGTAATAGAAAATGAAGAGTTTGTTAAAGGAGAGAATAAAGAAGATGAGGCAGTTAGTGATATTTACAAGTTAAAGGATAAGGGGAAGAGGAAACTTGCCCTAAGATATGAGTTTACATTTCAACTGAAGCGGATTGCAAAGAACAAAAAACTTCCTTATAAAAGATATCAGATTGGAGAAGTTTTTAGAGATGAGCCTGTTTCAGCAAACAGGTTCAGGCAGTTTACCCAATGTGATGTTGATGTTATTGGGAGTTCTGTAAAAGACGAGGCAGAAATCTTAGCAATGACTAAAGAGATTTTTGACAGGCTTGGAATTAAAACTGATATTCTGGTTAACAGCAGGAAATTATTAAATGAGATTTTGGATGATTTGAAGATTAAGAAAAACAGGGAGCAGGTTTTGAGAGAGCTGGATAAATATGATAAATTGCCTGAAAAGGAAATTTCTAATAATCTCAAAAAGCTGAATGCCGGAGATTTATTAAAATCCTTAAAAAAAGGCGAAAAATATTTCAGCAAATTCAAGAGCTATAATGAAATTCTTAGATTAATGAAATACTGCAAGCTTTATGGAGTAAATGTTCTGTTTTCCCCGACAATTGTTAGAGGATTGAGTTACTATACAGAAAATGTTTTTGAGCTGAAGAAAAAAGGAATGAAGGAAAGCCTGGGAGGAGGCGGAAGTTACAGGATTGACGGAAAGCAGGCGACAGGAATAAGCTTTGGCTTGGACAGGATTTCTCAGTTTGCTAAATTAAAAACAGAAAAAGAGAAATATCTTTTAATCTCTCTTGAGAAGGATAAAGAAGCTGTAAGGCTTGCCCAGAAGCTAAGGAAAAGGGGAGATATAACTTCAATTTATTACGGAAAGCCGTCAAAAGCACTGGAGTTTGCTAATAGTTATTGTTATAATAAGGTGATTTTTGTCGGCGAGCGCGAGGTCAAAACGAAGAAGTTTAAAGTGAAGGATATGAAGACAGGGGAGGAGAGGGTCTTATAGGAAAGGGAAAGGAATAAAAAGAGTAATTTTATGGGATTTCTATGGTAACAGAGATTAAATTATGGGAGATAAATGAAGGAAAATTAATTCCTTCAAACATTAGTCTAACTGAAGCTGGTAGAACCGAAACTGATGATTTAGAAAAATGGATAAGAAATAATCCAGGCCTTCTTGGAGAAGAAATAGTTTTAATTGGAGAGCAGGTTATGACAAAACGAGGACCATTAGACTTTCTTGGAATTGATAGATCTGGAAATTTAGTTATTATTGAACTAAAAAGAGATAGATTACATAGAGAGGTATTAGCACAAGCTATTGATTATGCTTCTGATTTAGCTTCATGGGATCTTGAGAGATTAAATGCTGAATGTGAAAAACATACTGGCAAAAGAATAGAGGAATGTTTATCTGAAAATTTGGATTTAGATGATGAAGCACTTGAAGAAATATCGATTAATAACTTTCAGAAAATATTATTAGTTGGAACAAGTGTTGATGAATCTTTAGAGAGGATGATTGAATGGCTCTCAGATAACTATGATATGGGAATAAATGTTCTTATATTTAAGTATACACAAACAAAGAGTGGTGATGAGATCATTGCAAAGACAACAATTATCCCAGAAGAAATAGAACAAGAAAAAAGCCAGAGACGTCAAAGAAAGATATATGCTGAAAGGCATATCTTACGAAGAGAATTCTGGACTCAACTTTTGGAAAAAATAAACAAAAAATCTAATCTTTTCTCTAGGATCTCCCCAGGTGTATACTATTGGATAGGAACTGGTGCAGGCAAATCTGGGATAGGATATAATTTTGTTGTATATAATAATGAATCTGGATGTGAAATTTACCTTGATAGAGGAAAAGAATATGTAAATCCAAACATAAACAAAGAAAGATTTGATAAATTAATTTCTTCTAAAGAGGAAATTGAAAGTAAATTAGGATTCAGTATTAAATGGGAGAGGTTAGATAACAAAAGAGCTTCACGTATTGGGATAAGATTCAGTGATGGAGGAGTAAGAGACAAAGAAAAATGGGATACTACTCAAGATAGAATGATAGAAAAAATGATAAAAATCGAAGAAGTTTTTAGAGAATATATTAGAAAGTTGGAATAGATAAACTTAAAATTATGAGATTTCTTAGATAAATATGGCAATATCAAACGTAGTTCACTCTGTAAGAAATATAATGAGAAAAGACCCTGGCGTAGACGGAGATGCTCAAAGAATTTCTCAAATGACTTGGATGATTTTCCTTAAAGTTTTTGATTCAATGGAAGAAGAGAAGGAAGCTGAAGATTCTAAATATAAATCTCCTTTGCCTGAAGAGATTCGTTGGAGAAATTGGGCAAAAGAGGAAGAGGGTATTACAGGGGATGAATTAATGGATTTTGTTAATGAAAAAGTTTTTGAGAAAATTAAAAACTTGGATGTAGAGAATAATCGGAAAGCCCAGATTGTAAGACAAGTTTTTGAGGACACTTATAATTATATGAAAAATGGAGTTTTAATGAGGCAGGTTATTAATGAAATAAATAAAATTGATTTTACTTCTTCAAAGGATAGACATTTGTTCAATGATATTTATGAGGCTATTTTAAAAGAATTGCAAAGTGCTGGAAGTGCAGGAGAGTTTTATACACCAAGGGCAGTTACTCAATTTATTGTAGATATGGTTAATCCTAAATTAGGGGAAATTGTTTTAGATCCTGCTTGTGGGACAGGAGGGTTCTTAGTTTGTGCTTTGGAAAATATAAGAAAAGAAGTTGATAATGTAAAAGAACTACAAATTTTAGGGAAAAATATTCGAGGAATTGAAAAGAAACCGCTACCTCATTTACTTTGTATGACTAATTTGATTTTACATGATATTGAAGAGCCGAATATAAAACATGATAATTCTTTATCCAAACCCTTGAGAGAGTATTCTTCAAAAGATATGATTGATGTTGTTGTTACAAATCCTCCTTTTGGGGGTGCTGAAGAAGATGGGATTGAAAAGAATTTCCCAAATGAATTTCAAACAAGAGAGACCGCAGATTTATTTTTAGTTTTGATTATGAAATTGTTAAGAGATGAGGGAAGATGCGGAATTGTTTTGCCTGATGGATTTTTATTTGGTGAAGGTGTTAAAACAAGAATAAAGGAAAAATTATTGTCTGAATTTAATTTGCATACGATTGTGCGTTTACCTAACGGGGTCTTTAATCCTTATACTGGAATCAGAACTAACTTATTATTTTTTGAAAAGGGAAAGTCCACTAAAGAAGTTTGGTATTTTGAGCATCCATTACCCGAGGGATATAAAATATATAATAAAGGAAAACCAATTCAGATTAAAGAGTTTGATTTAGAAAAAGAATGGTGGAATGACCGAAAGAATAAAAAATTCGTAAATAATTGCTGGAAAGTTTCTGTTGAGGAGATAATAAAGAAAAATTTTAACATTGATATAAATAATCCAAATGGAAAAGCCGAAGAGGAAAATTTGAGTTCAAAGGAAATTCTAGAGAGATTGGAGAAGAGTTTTGAGGAAAATAAGAAGTTAATTGAAAAGATTAAGGGGGAGGTTTAAGATGGCAAATATTGATGATTTCATTGAAGCAGAAAAGATAAAAGAAAATATGAAAAAATCATATAATGAAGGGTATCATTTTCAATGGATAGGTCAATCCCATATGGTGTTGGATACAATGTTGAAAAGCTATTTTTATACTTCAATAATTGGGAGTTATCCGATGAGAAAGTTTAGAGATTCTCAAGTTGGGTGGATGAAAGGATTAAGTTTCTGGAATATTCTTAATATTGCAAATATTTTTGGTTTGTTGAGCGATGAATTGTTCGATAATCTTAAAGAAGTTAATGAAAAAAGAAATTTAATCTTACATAACTTAATTATGAAGAATGAGAAATTAAACCCAAT